>Ga0157379_10002481_pt1 | contig 15447 bp, 9 predicted proteins | sample S25metaG_FD_121802 | JGI IMG/M metagenome (GOLD analysis project Ga0157379, IMG submission 121802) | Switchgrass rhizosphere microbial communities from Kellogg Biological Station, Michigan, USA - S2-5 metaG | ecosystem: Host-associated > Plants > Roots > Rhizosphere > Soil | place: USA: Michigan... | reverse complement strand
TGCAAAGAGAAGTAGCCAAGAGAAAGCACGTGGGGTTACGCCCTCCGGAGGGTACTCACAATGCTTCTGGATGGCGGATTGGGATTCCATGTACAACTCGTCCGATCAGGACTGAGGCGACACTCGCTTCGCATGCGAAGCGCGCAGTCTTTCAGGTTGGTACGACCGAGTTGTACATGGAACCTTCATCCCGTTCCAACTCTTAGTGCAGCTCCTCCTGGGGCGTGCTCGCTCTGAACGTGTTTCTTGGTTACTTCTTTGCACGAGCAAAGAAGTAACCCGGGCGGCGCAGCCGCACGGAAGCTCTGCTTGATAGGCCCGCTCGCCCGCGCGGCGAGTGGAAGCTCTGCTTTCGCACAGGCTGCCCGCGCCGCGTTGCGGCACGAAAGCCCTGCTCGCAAGCGAACGAACGCGCAAAGCGGGTTATCATTAAAACCCAACAAGAACCCACGAGAGCACGGCAGATGCGCCCCTTCCCCCTCGGCGAAGACATCGACCTCCTGCGCGAGAGCGTGCGCGCGTTCGCGGACAAGGAAATCGCGCCGCGCGCGGATCTGATCGATCGCGAGAACGTGTTCCCGAACGATCTGTGGCGCAAGCTCGGCGACATGGGCCTGCTCGGCGTGACGATTCCGACCGAGTACGGTGGTTCGGGGCTCGGCTACCTCGCGCATGTCGTGGCGATGGAGGAGATATCGCGCGCGTCGGGTTCCGTGGGCCTGTCGTACGGCGCGCATTCGAACCTGTGCGTCAACAACATCTTCCATAACGGCAGCGAGACGCAGCGGCGCAAGTACATCCCGAAGCTGTGCAGCGGCGAGTACGTGGGCGCGCTGGCGATGAGCGAGCCCGGCGCGGGCTCCGATGTGGTCGGTTCGATGACCTGCCGCGCCGAACAGCGCGGCGATCACTGGATCGCCAACGGCAACAAGATGTGGATCACGAACGGTCCGGACGCGCACGTGCTGCTGGTCTATATGCGCACGGCGCACAAGCCGGCCGGTTCGCGCTGCATGACCGCGTTCATCGTCGAGAAAGGCATGGCAGGTTTCTCGACCGCGCAGAAGCTCGACAAGCTCGGCATGCGCGGCAGCAATACCTGCGAACTCGTGTTCGAGAACTGCGAAATCCCGGACGAAAACCGCGTCGGCGAGGTCAACGAAGGCGTGCGCGTGCTGATGAGCGGCCTCGACACCGAGCGCCTCGTACTCTCGGGCGGCCCGATCGGCCTGATGCAGTCGGCGATGGACATCACCATGCCGTACGTGCGCGAGCGCAAGCAGTTCAACGCGCCGATCGGCACGTTCGGCATCATGCAGGCGAAGATTGCCGACATGTATACATTGCTGCAATCTTCGCGCGCCTATGCCTACATCGTCGCGCAGGATTTCGACCGCGGCGTGAAGTCGCGCATCGATCCGGCGTCGTGCCTGCTGCACGCCTCGCAGAGCGCCGTGCAGGTCGGCTTGGAAGCGATCCAGGCGCTCGGCGGCAACGGCTATATCAACGAATACCCGGCCGGGCGCATCCTGCGCGACGCGAAGCTGTACGAAATCGGCGCCGGCACGAACGAAATACGGCGCATGTTGATCGGCCGCGAGTTATTCCACGGCAAGTGGTGATCAAGCGCGCGCTTGGCGCGCGCCGTAGCGTCTTGTTGTCCGGACAACGACGACGTAGACTCGGCCGGTCTGCGCTTTCGGCGCTCTTCCGCGGGGATCTTTCATGTCACATTCGACGCGTTCGTTGCGGCGCAAGCCGCTTTCCGTTTTTGTCCAGATCGCCCTACCGACGATGCTTGCCGTGTCGCTCGGCCACGCCGCAACCTGCAGCGTCAACAGCAACAGCGACGATCCCGCCGATGCCAGCGCCAAGGTCACCGCGGTTCCGCCGGGCGCGTGGAGCGGCCCAAACGCATCGATCGTGACCCTGCGCGACTGCATCGTCGCGGCGAACCTGATGACGGCCACGAGCACGCCAGTCGGCGCGCCAAGCAATCCCGGCATGAGCATCGTCACGGACGCAATCGCCGGCGATACGATAACCCTCGCCGATTCGCTGCCGATGCTGTTCAACAATACGTCGATCGGATCGCTCGGCAGCGGCGCCGCGGTGACGATAGACGGCGGCGGCGCGCATCGTATTTTCTTTGTCTCCGGCCTGCCCGATTCAAGCACGACGCCTTTGCCAGATCCCGATGGCGCGCAGCCGATTGCCGTCCTCCTGACCCATCTGAAACTGCAAAACGGCAAGGCCCAGGGCGGCGGCGGAGCGGGCGGCGGAATGGGCGCGGGCGGTGCCTTGTTCGTGAACAAGAACGCCAGTGTCCAGGTCGACCAGGTGGATTTCTACAACAACAATGCCACGGGCGGCTCGGGCGTTGCCGCCGGCACCGCTCGCGGCGGCGGCGGTATGGGCGGCAATGCCACAGGCAGAGGCGCCGGCGGCGCGGGCGGCGACAGTTCGAGTCGCGGTGGCGGCGGCATCGGCAGCAACGCCGCAGGATCCAGCGGCGGCGGCTTTGGCGGGACCGGCATTGGCCAGATCAGCACCAACCAGGGATTCACTGCACCTGCCTTTGGCGGTGCGACCACATTCAGCGCGACGAACGGCGGAATCGGCGGTGGCGGGTACCAGACGGGATCCGGCGGATTCGGCGGCGGCGCCAGCAGCAGTTACAGCAACCCAGTTGCCACAACGTCGGGCGGCTTTGGCGGCGGCGGGGGCGGCTTCAGCTATGAAGGCGGCGGCCCCGGCGTAGGTGGCGGTTTCGGCGGCGGCGGCGGATCGGGCGGACCGGGAAACTTCGGAAGCAACGCAGACGGCTTCACGGGCTTCGTTGGCGGTACGGGTGGATTGGGTGCCGGCGGCGCCGGTGGCGGCGGAGGTGGCGGCTGCGCGGGAAGCATAAGCGGCCACAATGGCGGGCCGGGCGGCGCAGGCGGCAGCGGTGGCGTCGGCGCTGGTTCCGGCACTGTAGGTAGCCCTGGCGGGAACTGCGCTCCGTATGGTTTCAGCAACTTTGGAGCCCCTGGCGCGGGCGGTGGCGGCGCCGGCTTCGGCGGCGCGGTGTTCGTGCGCAATGCAGGCAGCCTGACCGTAACGAGCCAGTCCGCGGCGCCGGGCGGCAGCAGTATCGGCAGCAACACTGCGGCCAAAGGCGCCGGCGGCGACAGCCCAAACAATGATGGCGCAGCGGCTGGCAACGGCCTGTTCCTGATGAGCGGCGCCGCGTCTACGTTCGATATCGCGACCAACGAAACGGTTTCCGACAGCATCCAGGACGACAGTGCCTCGTCGCTCCCCGGAGGCAGTTACACGGCCGGCAGCGCTGGCGGCGCGGCAGTCACGAAGAAAGGCGCCGGAACGCTGGTCTTCGGCAGCGGCGCAATCAATACCTACGCGGGTGCGACCACGATCGACGCCGGCACCCTGCAACTCGATGGCTTCCTCACCGTGAGTCCGATCACGATCAATTCCGGCGGCACGCTCAGTGGTACCGGCGGCACGGCGGCCGGCGTCACGCTCAACAACGGTGGCGTCGTCTCGCCCGGAGATTCGCCGGGCACACTCAACGCAGGCAACTTGACCTGGAACGGCGATGGCACCGATCAGATGGCCTGGCAGTTGGGCGCCGACAACTCGCAGACCAACACCGACTTGTTGGCGCTCAACTCCAGTCTCAACAAGGGCACTGGGACTACCTTCAAGTTCCATTTCACCGACGGGGGTGGCGGACCGCCGGTACCGGGCACGATCTACACCCTGATCCGGTACAGTTCGACGAACTTCGCTGCCAGCGACTTCACGTTCGATTACAGCGGCGCATTGTCCGGCGGTTTGGCGGGCACATTCGCGTTGACCGGCAGCGCGCCCCCATCGACTCCAATGAATTCGTCAAGCCCTACCGCGGTGTTGCCACCGAACGCGCTGACGTTCACCGCGGTTGCGGTGCAGGCACCGACGATCACCAAGGCGTTCGGCGCCGCCACGATTCCGGTCCACGGCACGACCACGCTCACGTTCCATATCGTCAATCCGAACAGTGTCGGGATTACCCTGAATGGCATCGCATTCAGCGATAGCTTGCCGGCCGGACTCACCGTCGGGGCTCCGGCGAACGCGACCAATACTTGCGGAGGCACATTCACCGCCACAACCGGCGCAAGCAGCGTCGATCTGTCGGCAGGTACCCTCGCAGGCGGCGCTTCCTGCGATATTTCCGTCGATGTGCTGGGCGCCACTGCAGGCACGAAAGTCAATACGACAGGCGTCATTTCCGCGACCGGTACGGCGCCCGGCACCACGAGCAACACGGCGTCTCTCACTGTGGCCTCGGTTCCACCAACGATCGCCAAGGCGTTCAATCCGATCATGATCGGCCCGGCCGGTACCTCGACACTGACCTTTACTATCAACAATCCGAACGCTGCGCCGATCGCCGGCATCACGTTCAGCGACAACTTGCCGGCGGGCCTGGAAGTGGCCGCGGTGCCGAACGCCACGAACACCTGCGGCGGATCTTTCTCTCCGGCGGCGGCAGCGACCAGCCTGAGTCTCACGAACGCCGGGCTCGGCGCAAATGCTTCATGCACACTGTCGGTGGACGTGCACGGCACCACGCCGGGCCAGAAAGACAATACCACCGGCGCCATCTCGTCGACGGAGAGCGGCGCAGGCGCGACCAGCAACACGGCAACGCTCACCATCAACCTCACTCCGGTGCGCCTGCAGTCGTTCGAGGTGGATTGAGGAATGCCGGCCTTCGTCGGTGTAGCCGGACTGCCGCGGGCCGGCTCCACCCTGCTCTGTCAGCTGTTGGCAGAGCATCCGCAGGTCTATAGCGAAGGGCACAGCTCGCCGCTGTGCTCGGCGCTGTTGCGTATGCGCCATGGCATCAGCGACGACGACTTCTTCCTGGCGCAGCTCGACGTCGATTTCGAGCGCACCTATGCGCACCTGCATTCGGCTACGCGCGGGTTCGTGCGCGGCTGGTATCACGACTGCGACAAACCTGTCGTGGTCGACAAGAACCGCGGCTGGCTGCGCAATTTCGAGTACCTGCTTGCGCTGGAGCCGGATGCGCGCCTGCTCGTGTGCGTGCGCGAGCTGGGTCAGGTGTACGGCTCGGTCGAGGCGCAACACCAGCGCACGATCTTGATCGACTTTCCGGACCACACCGCCAACCACGACCGCTACAACCGCGCCGATACGCTGTTCGCCAAAGACGGCGTCATCGGCAACCCGCTGCGCGCGATCGAGGCAATCCAGGATCTGGCCAAGGACGTGCAGCAGCGTATCCGCCTGGTGAAATTCGAGCGCCTGATGCGCGATCCGGCAGCGGAGATGACAGATGTTTTCGCCTGGCTCGAATTGCCGGTCCAGCGTATCGATCCGAAAAACCTGAGCGTGCGCCAGCACGAAAGCGACAGCCATTACCGGCACAAGTACCCGCATCGGCAGTACGCGGCTGTCGAACCACCCCCGCAGCATGCGATCCCGGCGCGCATTCAGGGCGAGATCGAGCGCACCTACGCCTGGTATTACGATCACGTTTATCCGGATTGGAAGCGCCTGCCCGCTACGCCGAAGGCCTGAGATTCCGTTCATCTTGCATTCGCGCCGCCGCGATATGTAAACGGCCCTCGAACTTGCAATTCAAATGGCAAACTGCGCTACACTCGGGACGTGCTCGACGGGGGTTCAGCATGAATGCGCTCAGCAGCACGGTGCGCTACGCCGCGGAAGCGCCGCGCGTGCCGTCGTGGAAAGTGCTGATCGTGGACGACGAGCCCGAAGTGCACGCCGTCACCAAACTCGTGCTCGGCAACTTCCGCTTCGCCGACCGCCCATTGCGTTTTCTTAATGCGAATTCCGCCGCGCAGGCCGAAGCGCTGCTGCGCGAGAATCCCGATATCGCCGTGATGCTGCTCGACGTGGTCATGGAAACTGACCGCGCCGGCCTCGACCTCGTACGCCATGTGCGCGAACGCATGGGCAACCAGTTCGTGCGCATCGTGCTGCGCACCGGCCAGCCCGGCCAGGCGCCGGAGCAGCAGGTCATCGCCACTTACGACATCAACGATTACAAGGAAAAGACCGAGCTCACCGCACAGAAGCTCACGACGACGATGTTCGCCGCGCTGCGCAGCTATCGCGACATGCGCATGATCGAGTCGAGCCGGCGCGGGCTCGAGCGCGTGATCGACGCATCGACGTACATCTTTTCGCACGAACACTCGCAGCGCTTCGCCTCGGCGGTGCTGGAGCAGTTGTCCGACTTGTTCGGCGGTGAACGCGGCGCGTTGCATTGCCGCATCGCCAGTACCGGCGTGGCCGCGCTGGAGCATTTCGGCGTGACTGCCGCCACCGGCGAATATCGCAACCTGGTCGGCCTCAATGCCGCCGAGCATCTGCCGATGCCGATCGCCGCCTCTCTGCGCAGCGCCATCACCAATCGCGAAAACGTATTCACCGACGACCACTACGTGCTCTACGTCGGTGACAGTCGCTCGCCGGAAGCACTGGTCTATGTCGGCGAAAACGTGAATCCAAGCGGCCTGGGCAATCGTCTGGTCGAGGTATTCAGCACGAATATCTGCGTCGCCTTCGAGAACCTGCATCTGAATCGCGAGCTGCTCGACAGCCAGCTCGAAATGGTGCACCTGCTCGCCGGAGCGGCGGAAACGCGCTCGTACGAAACGGCCAATCACGTCAAGCGCGTCGGCGCGATCGCCGAATTGCTCGGCCAGTTCTACGGGCTCGACGAGCGCACCACGTCCGATCTGCGCCTGGCCTCGCCGCTGCACGACATCGGCAAGATTGGCATTCCCGACGCGGTGCTGAACAAGCCGGGGGCGCACACGCCGGAGGAAGCCACGCTGATGCGCACGCACGCGCAACTTGGCGCCAACCTGCTGGCCGCGTCGCGACGACCGCTGCTGAAACTGGCTGCCGAAATCGCCCTGACGCATCATGAAAACTGGGATGGCAGCGGCTACCCGCGCGGCCTGAGCGGCGAGGCGATTCCGATCGGCGGGCGCATCACGATGCTGGCCGACGTGTTCGATGCGCTCGGCAGCAGGCGCTGCTACAAGCAGCCCTGGAAGGCCGACGACATCCGCGCCTTCATCGTCGAACAGAATGGCAAGAAGTTCGAACCGCGTCTCGTGGAGCTGCTGTTCGAGAACTGGGAGCGCGTGCTGACCGTGCGCGCGCAAATGCCGGACCAAGCCTAGGAAAGGCCTTCCGCCGCCACGCCCACGTGAGGCTGTGGCGATGCAACCGCATCCGTCGGCACCACGATCGCAAACGTCGTACCCGCTTCGGGCGCGCTGCTGACGTCGATACGGCCCTTCAGCAGCTGGGTGACGAGGTTGTATACCACGTGCATGCCGAGTCCAGACCCGCCTTCGCCGCGCCGTGTCGTGAAGAACGGCTCGAAGATGCGCGCACGCACCTCCGCGCTCATGCCGTGTCCGTTGTCGTTGTAAGTCAGCTCGACTTGACTGGCTGCCTGCTTCACCGCGATCGTGATCTGCCCGGCTTGCCCGGGCGCGAACGCATGGTAGATCGAATTCATCAACAGGTTGCTGATGATCTGGTAGATCGCGCCCGGATACGTGTTCAACGTGACCGGTGTCGGGCAGTCGATGCGCACTTGGTGCGCCGTTTTCTTCAGCGCTGGGCCGAGTGAAATCAGGATTTCGTTGAGATACGCGCCGAGCTCGATCGTGCGCCGCTCCTCGCTGCTCTGATCGACCGCCACCTGTTTGAAGCTCTTGATCAAGCGGTCGGCGCGATTGAGGTTACGTAGGATGATTTCCGAACTTTCGTTGGCGGTATCGTGGAATTCGGCCAGTTCCTCCGGCGTGAGCGCGTGTGACGCAGCCAGTTTGCCGATGCGCCGCGCCTCCTCCTGCAAATGCGACGCCGCCGTCACCGTGACGCCGAGCGGCGTATTGATCTCGTGCGCCACGCCCGCGACGAGGCCGCCGAGCGCCGCCATCTTCTCCGATTCCAGCAACTGCCGCTGCGCCTGCGTCAGCTGCTCCAACGTCTGCCGCAACTCGTTGTTGGCCTTGCGCAGATCGCTCGTGCGCGCCTCGACGCGCGATTCCAGTTCCTCGTTGAGTTTGCGCAGCGATTCCTCGGCGCGCTTGAGCACGGTGATGTCCTGCGTCGTACCGACGAGCCGCAGCGCGCGGCCGTTCGCGTCGCGTTCGACTGCGCGGCCGCGGGTCAGCAGCCAGCGCCATTCGCCGCTCAGATCGGGCGTGCGGTAGGTGGCTTCGAAGAAATCGGCCCGGCCCTTCAGGTGCGCAATGAGGGCTTGTTCGAATCCGGAAAGATCGTCAGTGTGTATGTATTTGCGATATTCGTGCACGGTGCGCGGCCCGTTGATGCCGCCGACGGCAAGACCGGGAATCCGATTCTCCTGTACGAACGAGCCGTCCTGCAGATTGATGTCCCACATCTCGCCGCCATTGCCCCACAACGCAAGCTTCAGACGGTCGGCACTGGCGCGCACGGCGCGCTGCGCCACGCGCTGCCGGCGCAAGTTCTCGCGCGTGCGCCAGCCGAACCAGCCCGCGATCGTCATCAGCGCGGCACAATAGCCGAGCACTGCCAACGGCGACAGCCACGGTGCCGGCAGCACGCGTACGTCCATGCGGGCTTCCTGCTGCGTCCACGGATCGCCATCGCGGCGCGCGCGCACACGCAAGTGATAGTCTCCGGGGGCGAGATTGGTATAGGTGGCGAAGCGCCGCGCCGCGCCGGTCCTGATCCAGTCGCTGTCATGACCCTCGAGCAGGTATTCGTATTCGATCGACTCCGGATCGCTGAAGCCCAACGCGCTGAATTCGAAGCCGACGTTCTTCTGGCGATAGTTGAACTGCGCCGGGCCGCCGCCCCATGGCACGGCCCGCAATGGCGAGTTCTCGCTGCGCCACTGCAAGTCCACGGGCTGGTTGTCGAGCAGCACGCCGGTGAGGATCGGCGTTGGCGCAGGCGCCGCCTTCACGCGCGCCGGATCGAGCAGGGTCATGCCGCCGGGTCCACCGAATGCCATGCGGCCGTCGGCCAGCTGGGCGAACGAATTGATCACGTAGCCCTGCCCCGAAGCACCGTCGCGCGCGCTGTAGTTGACGATGTGACGAGTCGCCGGGTCGTAGCGGCTGATTCCCACCGTCGTGCTCAGCCATAGTGCGTGCGCCGAGTCCTCAACGATAGCCCCGATCGCATCGGCGGCAAGCCCCTGCGCGGTCGTGATCGCCTCGAAGCGTGGCACGGCGGACGCCGGCAGCAGATGATTCAGCCCGCCGCCCTGCGTGCCCACCCACAGTTCGCCGTGGCTGTCGATGGTCAGTGCGGTGATCGTGTTGTTGCTGAGCGTCGTCGCGTCCTGCGGGTTGGCGCGGAAATGCTCGAAACGATCATGCGCACGATCGTAATGATCGAGCCCGCCTGGACGCAGCGCGACCCAGAGGCTGCCGTCCGCCGCTTCGAGCACGGTCGTTACCGGGCCTTCGCTGATGCTATCCGCGCGCTGCGGATCGTGATGATGATGGCGGAACTGCCGGCAGCCCTCGCACAATTCGTCCAGGCCCGCGTCCACAGTGCCGACCCACAGGGTTCCGGATTTGTCCTGCATCAGGTGCAGCAGGTCTTCGCTCGCCAGGGTGTCGGCGTTGGCCGCGTCGTGGTGATACGCCTCGAAGGCGGATGCCGCAGGTGCTAGGTGATGCAGGCCGCCGCCATTCGTGCCGACCCACAAGCTGTCGTCACGCGCCTGGGTGATCGCCTGGATCTGGTTCGGCGGCAACGCGCCGGCGGTGTTGGCCTTCGGCGCGAAGCGCACAAGCACGCCACGGGCAGGATCGAAATGCACTAGGCCGCCATGTTCGGAGATGCCCAGCCACAATGTCGCATCGCGACCGGCGGCAATCGCCCACACCGGCCGCGCAGGCAACGTGCGCGGATCGCTCGGCAGCGGCGCGACCGTCGCGAATGCCTCGCTGCGTGGATCGTGTATGCTGACGCCGTTGTTCCAGGAACCGGCCCAGATCAAGCCGTCGCGGTCGATCAGGATGCTTTGCTGACGATTCGCCGCGATGCTGCGCGCATCGGCAGGGTCGTTGCTGAACTGCCGAACCCCACCCGTCGCGGGATCCAGCTGCAACAAGCCGCCGTTGCGCGTTGCCAGCCATAATTTCCCGGCGCCATCGAACTGCATGCCACGCACGTCGTCGTCAGGCAAGGCGTGCGCCGGATCGGCCACCATGCGATAGCGCGCGAGCGCGTTGCCATCCTTGTCCAGACGAAAAACGCCAGCGCCCGTCGCCGCCACCCAGATCTGCCCGTCGTGTGCAACCGTCAGCGCCTGCACATTCAGCGACTGCACCGGATCGAGCCGCAATTCATGCATGCTGCTGGCATTGGCGTCGCAACGCCACAAGCCGGACTGCGTACCGATGAGGACTGAGCCATCTTCCTGTTCCGCGAACGTGTGCACAGAGGACAATACCGGCTGCATGCCGAGCGGAGTGTCGATGAAATGCCGCGTGGCGGGATCCAGCCACTGCAATTTGCCCGCCGCGGAAGCTACCCACAGCCAATTGCGCCGATCGAGCATCAGTGCGGTGACCTGATTCGCGGCCAATGCGCCGGCCTGGGCCGGATCGGCCGCAAACGGTTCGAAGCGATCCAGCACCGGATCGTAGCGGTTCAGTCCGCCCGCCTGCGTGCCGATCCAGAGCGAGCCGTCGGGGTCGGCCACCAAAGCCTTGATCGCATTGTCGGCCAGCGACCAGGGGTCGCCGCGCAAGTGTTTGTATACCTTGAAGCTATAGCCGTCGAAGCGGTTCAGGCCGTCCTGCGTGGCGATCCAGATGAAGCCGTATTTATCCTGCACGATCTGCTGGGCGGTCGGCTGCGACAGCCCCTGATCGACGCTGTAATTGCGGAACCGCACGTTGGTTACGCCGGGCGCCACGTCCTGCGCGTGCGCCGGGCAACACCATGCCAGCACCGCGATCAGCGCGCTGCACCATCGAGCCGGAATGTCCCCTACCCACATGCCGCCGAGGCTACGCGTAGCCCGCTAGCCTTGCAAGATCACCGCTGGTCCGCCCCAATGCGCAAGAATCCACAATTGCAAAATTCGCGATAGTGTGAATATTCTAGCGCTGCAGCCTAGATTGCACGTCACTTGGCGTGAACAAGAAACGAGGAGGGAGCATGAGCAAGGCAAAACCGAAGAACAAACCGAAATTGAAGGCCAAGGCGGCGCCGACCAAAGCGGCGCCCAAACTGAAAGCCAAAGGCAAAACTGAGGCCGGGTCAGTATCGCGCGGTTCGATCATGGAATCGGCGCAGCAGATCTGGCTGGCCGGACTCGGCGCGTTCGCCAAGGCACAGGAGCAAGGCGGCCATCTGTTCGAAAACCTGCTCAAGGAAGGCTCCAGCCTGGAGCAGAAGACGCGCAAGCTCGCCACCGGCAAGGTCGATGGCGTGCGCGATGCGGTCGAGACCGGCGTGACCCAGGTGCGCGAACGCACCCAGGAAACGTGGGATCGCCTCGAGCAGGTGTTCGAGAACCGCGTGTCGCGCGCACTCGCCAAGCTCGGCGTACCGGCGCGCAAGGACATCGACGAGTTGCTCAAGCGCGTCGACGAACTGAATCGCGACGTGCGCCGCCTCAACGGCGGTGCCGGCAAGTCGATCGGCCAGGTCATGACGAGCACCGTGCGCCGCGCGCGCGACGACTTGAGCGATCTGGCCCGCGAACTCGAAGAAGCCCAGCTGGCCGCAAAGCAGACTGTCAAGCGCACTGTGGCCAAGGTCAAGAAGTCGATCAAATCCGCCAGTCGCTGATCGCGATTGGGCAACCGCTTAAAGCCCGCCAGCACCACGACGCCGAAGGATCCCTCCCCCCAAGGCTTCAGCTGGCGGGCTTTTCATTGAAGCCTGCGCAGGCTTCGGACAAGCACAGCGAAGTTATTTTGCTTCCCGCCGCGGCGTGAACGTGGCAGAATCCCGCGCCTTGCGGAGGAATGCTCCGCGCCCCAATCTTCAGAGTCGATGGCAAAAGACGATCAAATCGAAATGGAAGGCACGGTCATGGAGACCCTGCCAAACACGATGTTCCGCGTGAAGCTCGAAAACGGCCACGTGGTTACCGCGCATATCTCCGGGCGCATGCGCAAGAACTACATCCGCATCCTGACCGGCGACAAGGTCAAGGTCGAGATGACCCCGTACGATCTGACCAAAGGGCGGATCACGTACCGGATGAAGTGACAAAAACGGCGGCTCAGGGCCGCCGTTTTGCATTGCGGCTCCGCCGGATTATTCGACTACCGCCGGCAGCTTCTCGTCGGACTCGATGCGCACGTCAAGCTTTTCGTCCTTGACGCCCAGATGAACTTTGCCGCCCTCGGCGAGCTTGCCGAACAGCAGTTCGTCGGCGAGCAGACGTTTGACGTTTTCCTGGATCACGCGCGCCATGGGCCGTGCGCCCATCGCCGCGTCGAAGCCATGCTCGGCAAGCCAGCGCCGCGCATCGGCGTCCACCGTCAGCGACACGTGCTTCTCCTGCAACTGCGTCTCGAGTTCGATAAGGAACTTGTCGACGACGCGCAGGATGTGCTCCATGTCGAGCGCGGAGAACTGGATGATCGCGTCGAGACGGTTGCGGAACTCCGGCGAAAACGCGCGGCGGATCACTTCCATCGCGTCGGTCGCATGACTCTGTTCGACGAAACCAATCGAGCGTCGCGCTGCCTGTGCGGCACCGGCGTTCGTGGTCATGATCACGATCACGTTGCGGAAATTCGCTTCACGGCCGTTCGTATCAGTCAACTTGCCGTGATCCATGATCTGCAACAGGATGTTGTAGACATCCGGATGCGCCTTCTCGATCTCGTCGAGCAGCAGCACGCAATGCGGGTGCTTGGTGATCTGCTCGGTCAGCAAGCCGCCTTGATCGAAACCGACATAGCCCGGGGGTGCGCCGATCAGGCGCGACACCGAGTGCGCTTCCATGTACTCGGACATGTCGAAGCGAATCAGTTCGATACCCAAGTGCAGCGCCAGCTGGCGCGTAACTTCGGTCTTGCCTACGCCGGTCGGACCGGAAAGCAGGAAACTGCCGATCGGTTTCTGGGTGTTGCCCAGGCCCGAACGCGCCATCTTGATCGACGCAGCCAAAGACTCGATCGCCTTGTCCTGGCCGAACACGACCATTTTCAGATTGCGGTCGAGGTTCCTGAGCACATCGCGATCCGATGCTGACACCTGTTTCGGCGGGATGCGCGCCATGCGCGCGATGATGAACTCGATTTCCGGTACGTCGACGACCGTCTTGCGATCCTTCTCCGGCATCAGGCGCTGACGTGCGCCGGCTTCGTCGATCACGTCGATCGCTTTGTCCGGCAGCAACCGGTCGCCGATATGTTTGACCGACAGGTCGACCGCCGCTTTGAGCGCATCGGCGGTGTACGTCACCTTGTGGTGATCCTCGAAGCGGGATTTCAAGCCCTTGAGGATTTCCACGGTCTCGGCAACGCTCGGCTCGACCACGTCGATCTTCTGGAAACGCCGCGCCAACGCGCGATCCTTCTCGAATACGCCACGGAATTCCTGGAACGTGGTCGAGCCGATGCAGCGCAGCTCGCCGGAAGCGAGTACGGGCTTGATCAGATTCGAGGCGTCCATCGTGCCGCCGGAAGCCGATCCGGCACCGATGATCGTGTGGATTTCGTCGATGAACAGGATCGCATGCGGCTGCTTCTTCAGTTCCGCGATCACGGCTTTGAGGCGCTTCTCGAAATCGCCGCGGTATTTCGTGCCGGCCACGAGCGCGCCCATGTCCAGCGCGTAGATCGTGCAGGGTTTGAGAACCTCGGGCACGTCGCTTTCGACAATGCGCTTGGCGAGTCCTTCGGCGAGCGCCGTCTTGCCAACTCCGGCTTCGCCGACATAGAGCGGGTTGTTCTTGCGACGGCGACAGAGAACTTGAATCGTTCTTTCGATTTCCTCCACGCGCCCGATCAATGGATCGATCTTGCCCTGCTTGGCCAGTTCGTTGAGGTTCGACGCGAAGTCCACGAGTGGATTGCCACGTGGCTCCTCGTTGCCCTCGCCTTCCTTGCTGGCTTCCGCGCCGGGCTGGGGTGCGGATTCCTGGCCGATCTTGGCGATGCCGTGCGAGATGTAATTGACGACGTCGAGTCGGGTGACTTCCTGCTGGTTGAGGAAATACACGGCGTGCGAGTCCTTCTCGCCGAAAATCGCCACGAGCACGTTGGCGCCGGTGACCTCTTTACGGCCGGAAGATTGCACATGGTAGACGGCGCGCTGCAGCACACGCTGGAAACCGAGCGTCGGCTGCGTGTCGCGTTCGTCGTTGGCCGGCAGCACCGGCACGGTTTCAAGGATGATCGCCTTGAGATCCTTGCCGAGCTTGGTCATGTCGGAGCCGCAGGCGCGCAGCACGGCGGCGGCCGAAGGATTTTCCAGCAGCGCCAGCAGCAGATGCTCCACGGTCATGAACTCGTGGCGCTGCTCGCGCGCTTCCTTGTAGCACTGGCCGATCGTTAACTCGAGGTCCTTACTGAACATTGAAATTCCCGGAATAGACTATGCGCAGTAAATGGGGGTGCTCAGGTTTTTTCCAATGTACACAACAACGGGTGCTGGTGCGCGCGCGAGAACTCGTTGACCTGGGTGACTTTGGTTTCCGCGACTTCGCGCGTGAACACGCCGCACACGCCCTTGCCGCGCGTATGTACGTGCAGCATCACCTGTGTCGCCAGTTCCCGCGTCATATTGAAAAACGTCTCGAGCACCACCACCACGAAATCCATCGGCGTGAAATCGTCGTTGAGGATCACGACCTGGTAAAGCGGCGGACGCGCAACCTCGGGCTTGGCCTCCTCGACGACCACGCCGCGCTGCTGCTGTTGTTCGGTTTGCTGTGTCATCGTCCCGGTCAGGCTCTATTCCCCTCGATTATAGCGCTCAGTGGTGGCTGTGCTTGCCGATTTCAATCGTACGCCTCGTGTACCATTCAGCCGCTGGGGGTGCACCTCATAGTTTCTAGACAAGCATGAATCGGACCACCTTCGACAACCTCGAAAACCCCGCCGTCTGGCGCCCGGACGTCACCGTCGCCTGCATCGTGCCGCAATCCGGCAGATTCCTGCTGGTCGAGGAAAACGTGCGTGGCGAACTCGTGCTGAACCAACCAGCCGGGCATCTGGAGCCGGACGAATCGCTGCATGACGCCGCCCTGCGCGAAGCCCTGGAGGAGACAGGCTGGAGCATCGAGTTGACGCATCTGGTCGGCGTTTACCAGTGGAAGAACGGCGACGGCCATTTTCTGCGCTTCACGTTCGCAGCGAATCCCATGCGCCACGACGCAGCACGCGAGCTGGACACTGG
>Ga0157379_10002477_pt1 | contig 15458 bp, 22 predicted proteins | sample S25metaG_FD_121802 | JGI IMG/M metagenome (GOLD analysis project Ga0157379, IMG submission 121802) | Switchgrass rhizosphere microbial communities from Kellogg Biological Station, Michigan, USA - S2-5 metaG | ecosystem: Host-associated > Plants > Roots > Rhizosphere > Soil | place: USA... | reverse complement strand
GGATGCTAATGACGCGGTTCCTCAGGCTGAGAACGTTCCTGAAACTGATATATCTGGGCTACAACGAGAGGAAGAACCTTTACGAGAGCCAAGTTTGAACATTAATAGGGTTCAAGGTCCGTGTCATGTTGTCTAAATCGGACTGTTCATAGAGTGAGTTTATTTACTGCCAGAACATATCAAGGAGGACATTGCTGCGACATCGGCTGAAATAGAAATCCCCAATATCCCAATTGAGATACGCCTGGTCTCTCCGCCGGTTGTTGTTGAAGTACCCCAACCAAACAACCCTAGAAAGTTATACGCAATTTTCGAGAAGCGGGCACTTTCAGTATCTTCCCAGCCTGGGGTGGAACCCGGAAGTGTTCCTGAACTCCAAGCTTCTTCATCTAAGCTTTCTCCGATTGAAAAGAAGCCTGAAGAGCCTGAAGAGCCAGAGGCGTCATCGCCGAACATCATTGATCTAACGGAGTCACCTATTCGACCTCGTCCACCTTTTGTAGATCCCACGATGCCTGCGGGGAAGTGTACTCTCGTTATTGACGTCCAAACACCACCTCCCTCCAAACTTCCTGGTAGCCAAGAAAAACCCATCGATGTTGCAGACTCTCCGCCACGGGAACAGCGACCTGCGAGGACGTTCCATCCTTTCTTTGCAAGGTACAGCCCACTGAAGAAAAACAATAGGGATCATATTACACAGGTCTCACGAAATGTCAAACCCTCTTTAAAACCTATCGATCCTCCTTGGCCAAACGCATTCAGCCAGCACGTCAAAGGTCCACAAACTTCCTTTCAGTCATCTGATCTTCCCAAGTTCGCAAAACGCGATAAGGATACTGCAAGTTCATCCGTTATCTGCTCCGCCGATTTTCGAATATCAAACAAGACGGATTCAAAATCAAGCCGACTGTCACCGAACTCATTGCATATCCAAGTAACCAACCTTTTGGAACGCGACAAAATCATCCAATCGCTTCCAGAAGAGCATCGTAGTCATCCGGGAATCTCACGCTTCTTGAATTTTAATGAAAATTCTTCCCCAGAAACGGACATTTGGACGCACAAATGGCGGCCTCGACAAGCAGCGGAAGTGCTAGGAAATGAATGTCAAGCTCTTCACCTCCGTTCCTGGCTTCAAGCTCTAACCATTTTATCTCCAACCGATCCTCAGGCAACTGCAAGCCAAAGTGGACCTTCCGGTTCAAAGGACAACAAGGGACTGAAACGACCAAAGGTTATCCGATCTGTAGTAAAAGAGGGCCCTAGAAAGAGACGTCGAAAGGACAGTGATGAGGAATCAGACGGTTGGATCGTAGATGATGACGAAACTGAAGAGAGTGGCGGGGCAGCTTCGGAGGACAATGCTTCTATTGATAGGAGTTTAAGTGGTTCGGCCAGATCCGAGAAGGCATTTCGCCCGAGGGAATATTCGAAGCCAGGTATTGAAGGCCCACAGGTCATCAAACAACCTCAGGTGCCAGAGCCTGACACCCTTACAAATACAATTCTTCTGGTAGGGCCCCCAGGTTCTGGTAAGACCTCAACAGTTTATGCCTGCGCTGACGAACTTGGTTGGGAGGTATTTGAAGTTTATCCTGGCATTGGGAAAAGGTCAGGAGCAGGAATATCCTCTTTGATCGGAGATGTTGGGAAGAATCATCTCGTTCGGAGAAAAGTCATTAGTGCTTTGTTCTCGCGAAATAATTATGACAGGGTGAGTTCCTCTCGCTTATATCCGGCTAGGATATTACGAATTGAACATGAAATTCCTCTAGTGCGACAATGAGGATTTCGGTCGGCATGGTGAGAACGGCGGGCCTTCCACCTCTGAGAAGGAGCGGTCAATCCAACAGTCGATTATTCTCTTGGAAGAAGTGGATATTCTTTTCAAGGAAGATGTCAACTTCTGGCCAACCGTGGTCAATTTCATAAAGACATCCCACCGTCCGGTTATCATGACTTGCAATGGTAAAGTACTAACTCTGTTTGTAATTAATTAAAGTCTCACTAATTTCCTTTAGATTCTTCGGTAATTCCTTCGGACGACATACCATTTCAGATTTGTCTTGATTTTCAACCATGTCCCACTCCTCTGGCCGTGTCATTCCTTCAAGTGGCGTGTCTGGCCGAGGGTCGCTTGGTGTCACGAAAGCAACTCGAGTCTATATATGTGAAGACATATACCCTTATAAGTTGCGATGAGCCAGATGCACCTTCGCTTCCTTTCCCTAGTCAGGCACGGCCATGCCCAGACTTACGGCGGTCGATTAATCAACTGCAATTTTGGGTCTCGGCTGTGGCTGAAAGTGGGGGAGATGGAGACGTCGCTTACAATGATGGCATGGCTGCATTGTGCGACCAGAGGATCGTCGATTGGTCCTTTGGATGTGGGGAAGGAGCAGGCCGGTCTTCTGCAGCTGAAGATGATTCCGCTTTGGCGACATATGATATCTGCCGAATTGGGAAACATTCTGAATATTCATCTTACATCGATGCGTACCTCGAACGGCGCCCTTCGGACATGATAGAGGTGTGTCTGTGTTTCACCCGTCAATTTATTAACGGAAGCTCTAAGATAATCTTATGTGCCTAGGCTGGCGCCATCGATAGATATGATCCCTCTCCGGATGATGAGGTTCCCTATGTCCTGCTCGAAAAGCCTCCATCATGTACTGCTGGCGTGGTTCTTTACAACAAGGATGTTGATATCGCTCATGACATGCTCTCGTTGTCCCGTCACGTGTTGGAGAGCTCAAGAGCAGCAGCGCACGCAAGGTCCCAACTCAGAAGTGAACGTGGCGGCACGCGACATTTCTGCTCTAGATCGGTGATGGAGGCTCGCGTGGCGAACCAACTCCGAGCGGTTTCTTTCTTGGACGACTTGATTTCATTATTTGGGCCACTACTGCCTCGGATGGGTGCTGTCCTTGACTACATACCATATGTGCGACAGATGATCCTCGCAGACGACGTCATGGAGAAAGCGCAGCAAAATTCAGAGACGGAAGGTGATGTTCGGCGTGGAAGACGAAGCCGGTGGAGAGGAGGATATGTGCGGCATTTAACCGTCTCTTCGGAAGGACAGGCGGGGGCACGGAATCTAGCATTTTCGGAATGAGCTGTTGAGGGATTTATAGTTCGAAAGCGAAGAATCACACGTGCTAAAGGATGTGTTGTATTATGTAATGGACCTGCTAAAGACTGTTCTGCATATCAAAACCCCTGATCCTTTTCTGTCTGCTTGACGCCCCCCGACGTTGAAAGAATCCCGCGCTGCGTCGTTGCCAGCAGTGAGCAACGCGCGTGTGTCGTCGTACATCACTCGTCGCGTTATGGATGCCGCCCCGAATAATCAAACACCGACAGAGGTCGAGTCGTCCGGCCGGAAACTGTCATCACCTCCAACTCATCCACTGCAGCCCCTCGCTCCTCTCGAATATCTGCAAAATCAGCGAAGAGGCTCTATCACGGATCCTTCGTTGCACGCTTCACCGCCAGATCCCGCTCTCAACCACCACTATCACTACCAGCATCATCCACAGCAGCAACCACAACAACAACCACTAACTACCGAACAACGCGTCAAGCGTTCTCCTCGCACAATCAGACCAACATCACCTTTCGTGTTTGGCGACGCGTCAGTGCATCCTCCAGATTTAACGAACCCAAATATCCGCCGTCTTTTGCGGTCTCCGTCGAATGAAGCATTAGACCCCTCTCACTCACCGGACCGATCTGACGACTCGTCACGAACTCGAGACTTACGTACTTCTTCTGTCACGCCAGAGTATCGAAACCCTCAAGAAGAACCCAGATCGTGGACAGGCCACGGTAATCATCGAGAGAAGGGACCCGGGATCTCTGCCATGGATGTTGGCCATCGTCCTCCGGACGAGGACCCTACCCTAAGAAGTCGAATGCCACTCAATTTAAGTGGTCCCGGTTCCGCCCCTACAGAATTCGATTTTAACATGCGACGACACTCTATCGCGGACCCACACATTCCGCACCACAGAATGCATCCTTCAGATTTACAGTCTACGCCTTCCCACTCGCCGTCTATCCCCTCCCAATCTCGTCTTAAACGCAAGATGTCTCCAGACCGCACCCTCTACCCCATGGGGGAGGAAGACCCGTCGCTGCATCAGTCGGGGATGTCAGATACCCAAGGACCTGCTCCCAAGCGTCGAGGTTCGGCTTTCGATACGCATCGAATTGCCCAGCTGAGCCTGTATGACCGCCGCGACTCTGTGGACTCCCGCATACCTCCAGCGCAGCCACAGCCTCCCCAGCCGCAATGGTGGAGCCCAGATCGTCGAGACTCGACCTCGTCAATGTTCTCGAATGCATCTATGACTAGTACGGGTGGATACAGCTCATCTGGGTTTTCAGGAGACGTACCGTTTCCCCAAACTGCACGACAAGGCCTGACGAATATGACATGGGTACCAGCACCACACCCTAGTGCTGCCTTAAACCATGAGGCAGAGGCTCCCATGGCAAGCCTTCCTCGTCATTTACAACCACGTGCACCTGGTGTCGGCGATGATTCACACTCTCCCTTTCCTCCAACATCCTCAGTAATGTCCATAGACCGTCGAATGTCGGTCCCAGACCTCTCCGTTTCCGATCCTCAGCGAAATTTACGATCAAGATCTCGCCCGCCTCCATCAATTCTAGCATCACGTACGGTAGAACGACAGCCATCTACTAACCCTTCTGAAGCTGACATGGCTGAAGATTCCGAGACGTCCCCCACACATCCACACGGGTCTCAAGGGACGGGGTTCAAAGATGGGACTTCCCCGTACTCCCGATCACCGGAATTACGGGTTTCCCACAAACTTGCTGAGCGCAAACGTCGAAAGGAGATGAAAGATCTTTTTGACGAACTTCGCGACCAATTACCAGCAGATCGCGGAATGAAGGCGAGTAAATGGGAGATTCTCACTAAGGGTAAGTCGTCATCATTGCTTCCGCATGTTCTCTAAACTCATCTTTGATCCAGCGGTCGATTATATTCAAACTCTGAAGACCTCACATCAGGATATGAGCCGAGAAATAGATGCGCTACGGCATGAATTAGAAGCGGCTCGCTCGAACAATCAATTCCAGCAGACGGGTGCTCCGAATCATTCTCATGGTTATTCGCATGTCAATAACGCGTTTGGTCAACCGCCAGGTCTTCCTCCTCCACAACATCCGCCTACAGATTCAACATCGGGAACATGATTGCGATAGGGGTGGATGAGTTGTTACCACACGCATCCTGCATTTGAGCACGCTCATGTATGCATTTATTGGATTGGAAAATTATCCGTCCAATTCTCCATGCGGCCTGTCTTGCACATTCTGAGCAGTAAATTCAGTACAAAACCATTTTTTGGCGCCAGCGCCATTTATTCAGGACGTACATATCTCGGACGGTACGGAGAGGAATGCGGGGATTGCATCATTCAAAATTTTTATTACTCTTTAGCGGACTCTTCCTTATCTTGCTTGGCTTCCTCTTCTAACTTAGCCTCACGTTCCTCTGCTTCGACAACTTCCACGTCGAGGGGGAAAGTTAATATTGCGGCGATTCCTGTCAATTGATTTAATTCTGCAATATCGCTTTAGTATGAAGCCGCCCAGAGAAAGTAACTACATACGCTGTCCAGATTCATGCATGCTGGAAAATATTAGAACTTCTCCCCCGCGTTCCCGTACATCTTCAACCAGTGAGACGAAACGCTTTCTCTGAACGGGATCAGGAGCCCTAGGAGACAGTGAGACTTCGAATAATGAATATTGGGTGGTATTTGTATACCTAAACAACTCGTCAGATATCAGAAGAGTTCCTATTGCTCCCCGACCAGCGGCAAGTTCGACATGGTCGGGACCATACCATGCTCGGTCCTGATCCGAACCGAGCATTTTGAAAAATCTGCGGAAGATTAGTGTCAAAAATATTTATCATATCAAAACGCTTACTTGTCGAGCATAATTCCTTCCCGAGCGAATTTAGTCTCCTTTAGTTGACTTGAAATCTAAAATTAGGTGAGTTCCAAATATCTCAAATATAACCCTTGGTATAAACACACCTCTGGACTCTTCAAGACCTCGACCAGGCTGTGAACATGTGGACTACTGACGTGTACTCGTACAAATTTATTTCTTGCTTGTAATAAAGCCTTGTTGTTCGTCTTCAAGGCCTCTGCGAAAATATAATCATATACGGCATCCCGTACGAATCCAGGACTCGCGATGACGACAACTCGGAGAGATGCGAAAGGAATATGTCGTAAGAAAGAGGCATATAGAGTAGAATAAAACCGCTCTAGTCCTTTCTCATGCATAGTGGCTGATCCTGTGCGCTTTCGGGGAATGGGCACGTCTATCCGTTGGCGGATGACCGTCATATGTTCCGATAATAAACATAAAGCCGCAGTACCTATTCAACAATGAGTATATTTAATGTGAGGATCTTTAGGGGGATAAAAGATACCTTCTCCACATACAATTGCTCCAACTTCAGCGCCACGACCTTCGACACAAGCTTCAGTAACCCGGTCTAAGGAGATGGAGTCCCATTCCGCTTTGATGATCCTGATATCCCGATTTGTTTCAATATCAAGGGTATGAAAGGCTCCCATCTTAACATAGGGATTCTCTGAAGTACACTTTCCGGCGATTTGCAGCATCGCCGTTCCTTGAGGAGCTGAGATTCCGCCAGCAGCGGCATTTGAGGAGCTTGCGGCGGGGGAGAAATGTACGCGGGAAACCTCAAGTGTAAGATTGAGTCGTACACGATGAGACTCCGTAGATCCTGTGGCCGTTGTGTTTATTACTCGTCTATCCTGCTGTTGGTGATTGATATCTAAAAGGTTTTGGAAGGGCTCACCGAATAGCTGGAGCTCTAACTTCATTCCCCTATAATATCGTTAGCAAAATTCTAAATTTGAGAGATATAACGTACCTCTTGTATGAGATTGTATAAATGCCACATATCTTCGTCATCTTCTGGACGGACGGAAACATATCCCTGCAGACCATCAGTTGGACTATTTCACTGGCGAATTTGCATAAACTACTCACAGATTTATCCCTCTCAATATGTTTGCCAAGTAATTTCATGTTAATTTATCTGTAAACTCTGAGGGTGTCTGCAAAATGGAATTTGTGGTGTGCAGATGGCAGTGTTCTGGATGACTAGAGTGACGTCGAGCGCCTGCTTTGGGAACTAATTACAGAATTACATCCATCCTTGCAGGGATTCGACACAATGCCGCGTGACGAATCTGACCAGTACGTTCGAACTTATTCTCTTAATATGATGCTAATTGTGATTCCAGGCTTCGCCCTTCTACACCTCCTGTAGATCCCCGAGTCGCAGCCTTCGCGCAAAGATACACAGAACGTTCGGTTGACGACGAGGACCACTCGGATCTGGACGATGATGAGTTGTTTGAGGATCTGGAAAAGGAGTTGGAGGGTAGCATGGATGGATTCCGTGAAAAACGTATGCAAGAACTCAAACGAGAGTATGTATGTGTTCGCTTGACATTATGTTCATTTACACTAATCTGTATAGGATGGAGAAAGTTAAAGATATGAGAGAAAAGGAGCATGGAAAATACACTGAAGTTACCAATGAAAAGGAAGTTATCAAAATCTGTGCGTGAGTCTGTTTTGACTCCTGTTCTCAGCAAGCTCTAATCCAGAAACCAGAAACGAAGAACGATGTGTTGTACATTTCTATCACAGAAACTTCCAGCGTTGCAAAATTATGGATAAGCATCTCGAAGTACGTGTTAAAGATTGAGTGTGTCCTTTTGATTTAATGAATATTGTAGGAAATTGCACCGCGATACTTTTCGACGCGATTTATTCGTGTATTCGTCGAAAATGTTCCTTGGCTCGTAGAAAAGTTGGCAATCAAAGTTTTGCCCTGTGTTATTTGCTTCGTCAAAGGCGCATCTGCGGACCGGTACGTATATTTGTATAGGCTAAATATTATTCTAATCGCCCTTCAGAATTGTCGGGTTCGAAGAGTTAGGCAACCAAGACTCCTTCTCGACTCCCACACTGGAAGTAAGGCTGGGGGTGTCTGGTTAGTGCTTAAAATGTCTGGTGTACAAGGAATGGTATTATTGATACTTATCATGATATCGCTTTGCAGGCGTTCTGGAAAAGTCCAGAGCTTCACAGAGTTCAGGGACAGCCGCCTCGGGATCCAATCTACGCGGAAGAGACGACCGTGATGACGACGACGACCCATTCGGTTTGGATGATTAATGCCCTATTTCGATATATTGTTTCAGTGGATGCGGCTATTATCGAAATTCGTCAAATATTGGGTCTTTCATCAAGCACCATCGTATTTGTTTTCTTTCGATAACTCTACTCATTGTCCTCCAACTCGTTCTAGATATGCCTTCCATCCTTCTTCACGGTATCTCTCCGCTTGGTATTGTACCGCGGCCACATCCACCTGGTCCCCTTGTCCGTATATACCTCTGCCCACAATGATAACATCGCAATCACTCTCTAAAATAACCTGTCTTGGAGTCCTGTATTGCTGGCCCATAGAGTCACCCTTAACATCAAGACCTACTCCTGGAGTCAGGATAAGGAAATCTTCTTCTGGGTTGGGGACAGCTGCTCTTATGCTTTCGCGATTCATGGCAATGAAGCCAATCACAAAGTCCCGGTTCATCCTCGCCATCTCGATCGCTTGTTTGGTGTATATCCCAGTAGCAAGTGTGCCTTTGCTGCTCATTTCCGCTAGAAGAAGCAGTCCACGACCTAATGGTAATCCGACAGATTTTAGGCCAGAGATGATCCCGGGTCCAGGAACAGGATGAGCGTTTGTTATATGCGACCAGCTCGCGATTTTATGCACTCCTTTGGAGTATTGTAAGACCACGGTGTTTCCTAGATAGGAAAGTTGCGAAAATTCATTACGTTTCGAACTGCGCGGAAAAGAATAGACTCGCCAATGTCCGCGAATTTCCTGTCCTCGAATATGAGGAAGTCATGTTTTTCGCTGAGTTCTTGAAGGCGTGTGATCAGATCTCCATCAAAGTCTTCTAGGATGTCAATGTGTGTCTTTAAAATTCATAAGCTTTCGACCCTAGACTATTGAGAAGGGTAGGAGATTGCCTTGATTAGACAAACACTTGGCCCAACAGCATCGACTACGGCCAATACCGATTCCGTGGTTGTAACATCGACACTGACGCAAAGATTGGTCTTCTTCCGTTCAATTAACTCGAGTAATTTCTTTGCAGTTGGATTTTCATAGAGAGCGGAACGTTGTGAGTAAGTAAGAGCCTTCATCAAAGTCAAAGCGATCCTGACGTAATCTGAATTTGAAAACCGTTTCCTTTCTTGAACGTCCTGTTCAAACTAAATGTCCTCTATAACCATTCGCGAAAGGGATTTGGACGACGTCGAAGATAGAAGAAATGCCAAACGTGTAAAAACTGGACATACTCCCGACGACACCGAACTTGCTGAGGCCCCTGCAGAGGACACGGCACCCAAAACAAAGTCTACTTCCATGTTCTTTACAGAGGATTTATTACCACCCAGCAAATCCTTATTACCAAGCCAACCAGGAGGTGTAGGTAGCAACCTTCGTGTCAGTGAACCCGATGTAGGCATTCTAGAGTATATTTCGCATGACGTCCCGAGAATAGATGGAATTATTAAGCAGAGGTAAGCAAAATTGGGTGTTACGTTGGTTGGTTATTAATGTAGAAGCTATGCAGATTTACGGATTTCTTAGTTTTCGAAGTTGACCTCCAAGGCCAAGTTGTCCGACTCAAGTCGATAGCCGAGCCAGAGGAACCTCCAAAACCAACTGAAGATGCTGCTTCGAAAGATAAACAATCCGAAGACGCATCCTCACTTCCTAATGCTGAACAAGCTGATGGTGCTGCAGCCGGATCTGAAGAGAAACCTGAGACGGCTCCCGCGGAGGAACTAACCTGGGATCCGACCTTTGAAGATAAACTATCACCCTTTTTCTCCAGTACTGCGATTGAGGAACTAAAGGTCATATATCTTCAAGGACCAGAACCTCCTTTTGTTAGCGATAGTGGATGGTCAGGCCGTCAGGAAGGTTCCACCGTTGTCGACGAGCAAGAAGAAGCACAGCAGGAAGCACCCACGGAGCCTGTAGAAGTAGAGCCCAAGCATGACAGAAATGAACGTGGTGGACGCGGCCGAGACAAGAATAAGAGAGGGCGAGGGGGAAGAGGCAACGACAGAGGTGGACGAAAACCCAAGAAGGAGAAAAGGCCAGATAACCGACGGGTTCTCTCGAATGTATGTGCCTCACTGAAATATGATTATTTCTGCTATAATATGGATCTGACATTTAACCGGAATAGGCAATCGCTTCTAAGCAAGACCGGACTGCGCTGCATGAAATTATTCGTTCGCTATTCAAGGGGAAAATGGAGAGTGAAGTAGACACGAACGATGCTGGAAAAGAAGAGGGTCAACGTATTGTTATCAAATGGTCCAGATCAAAAGGCGGTAATGTCAAACGTGGTAAAGATTTTGCTACCGCTCAAGGTACGTTGAATGCAGCACGCATTAAAGTTGCCTTGACATATTTTCAATAGGTGGTCGCGGCAATGCTTTCCCCTACATCCATTTCACAATGCAGAAAACGAACCGCGACACTCAGGATGCTTTGTCCCATCTAGCAAGGCAATTGCACGTGAACGTGAAGGATCTATGTGTCTCTGGTACCAAGGACAAGCGTGGTGTTACAACGCAGAGGGTTTCTCTCAAGAGAAATGGAAAAATATTGCAAGACGTATGGAAAGTGGTCAATGGTATCACAGGTCGCCGGACAATAGAGCAGGCCTTGACAGAACGAGGAGAACGAGGGATTCGGATCGGGGACCTCGCGTATCGCAAAGGCTTTTTGGAACTGGGAATGTTAAAGGGCAATGCTTTCGTGATCACGCTCAGGTGGGTAATCCGCAATTATCGCTCACTATCTTTCCGACCTTTCTTCAGGAATGTTAAAGCAGATTCACTTGAAACCATCGACCGTGCCATGACCTCCTTGAAAGAGGATGGTTTTATAAACTACTATGGTAGGTCTCCACTCTGTACGCCTGTTTCTCTATTAACCTTGACGTGTAGGAATGCAGCGATTCGGGACATCATCCATTCCTACACATTCCATTGGTTTGGCACTTTTGCGATCTGATTGGACAGGAGCGGTCTCTTTGATCTTGAGACCAAGACCCGGGGAATACCCTGAAGCAGATGCTGCGCGCCGTGCATGGCTAGACGATAGAGATATTGACAGGGCTTTGGCCCTGATGCCTCGTCGTGTCGTTGCTGAACGCTGCATTCTTGAAAACTACCATAAGCAGGGCGGCGAAGATAGGAATGCCTTGGGTGCCATCTCCTGTGTAAGTGGTTTAGCAGGACTATTCGTGCCTTTACTCATACCCAAATAGGTGCCAAAGAATCTTCGGTTAATGTATATCCATGCCTACCAATCGTATGTCTGGAACGCCATCGTTTCGGAGCGGATCAGACTTTACGGCCGCAAGCCCATCGTTGGGGACTTGGTTTTCGATAACAGTACAGGAGAAGACATCGAAGAGGCACCAGCTACGGCAGATGCAGATGCTGGATTAGGTTCTGAAGCTCTTGCAGAAGGTGAATATCATGTGTTTCCTTACTAAATTTGTCTGACAGCATGTCTATCTAGAACCAGTCGTTGTCGAAGAGGATCGACCAAACAAGAAAGGCCGTAAAGGATACCAACCGCCTCGCGTTAAAGTACTGGGACCAGAGGATCTCGACAAATACTCAATATTCGACGTTATTATGCCTTTGCCTGGAACTGATGTCGCATACCCGGAAGGACCTTTAGGAGAAAAGTATAAAGAATTTCTCAGATTGGATGGCCTGGATCCCGATAACTGGCAACGCAAACAAAAGTACGTGTTTTATACGTTTCTCCGAACAATTTCTCATCCCCTGTAGGGATTACACACTCGGCGGTTCATATCGCAAGATTCTCCATCTTCCCAAAGAAATTTCCTGGACCACCATGCGTTACACCGACCCGGATGTTTCTTTAGCACAGTCTGATGAAGATCACATCCTAGGTTTCGACACTCCAGTCACGGAACAAGACGGACCTTTCCTGGCGTTGCAGATTCAAATGCAACTGGGAACAGCAGCCTATGCCACTATGGCTTTGAGGGAAGTAACAAAGACAGATACAAGCTCTCATCACCAAACGACTCTCACACTGGCTTCCGACGATCAAACGTTCAAGGGTAGCGCATAGTTAAGAATTTGGGATGTAGGGAATGAAGGGAATGATATATGACGAGAGTTTGAATATTCCAGAGTAGTGGTTGGTTGTGAAGAGCACTGACCGAGCGGCGTCTCACGAAACGAATGGCAGTTGCTTTGATTGGCTATGCGACACGTAGTTTTCTACCCACTCGTTCTGAGCCCGAATCTTTAAAAGAGCTATTGTTGATCTGAATAAGACGCGCTGAAAGAACGATTAGTGGTTTGCCCTTTCAACTTCAAGCTTGTGGTGACCTATCTTATACTCCACCATGTCGGTTTCGACCTCGACTAGGAAGATTGAGCTAGTCGTCTTTCTATCGCTCGTGCTTGATCTTTTTGGTAAGTATTCGTTTTGGGGATAGGGCCGTGCGGTGACAACGTGGCAGAAGCTGAAATCCCTTTCCAGCATTTACGATCCCCTTACCTCTCTTTCCTCGCCTTATTGAATGGTACACCCTGGTAAGGCGAATTCAAGCTAGTAATAGAACATACAGTAATTTCTCTTCAGCGGGAATCATCGGATCCAAATGGATTCCTCTCCTTATCATTACGAACAGTGTCAAGCATCCGTAGCCTCTTCTACAACGCTGGGGTGAACTCGCAGAAATGGGATATAGTCTTATTAGGTGGGTTTGAATGCATTTGTGGCTTTACGTTTCTAAATTCACCATTGCAGGGGGTCTTATGGGATCTCTATTCTCGTTAGTGGCTACCTGAAATCCATTACGCTCCAAGCTTTGACATCGTTTGCAGAACTTTGCAATGGCTCGTATCCCCTTATATTGGAGGTCTTTCTGACCGTTATGGACGCAAGAGGATCTTATTAATTACGATGATTGGGAATTTGCTTTCAGCGATAGTGTACGCGTTTAAATATCCTGCTTAGAACGACGCTGATTGAAATGCGTGCAGATGGATTCAATCGACCACTTTTGCATCCTTTATGCTTTCTCGCGCAATTGGAGGTGCAAGCGAGGGAAATGTACAACTTGCCATGTGCGTATATTATCATTATAATTTCAAGCCATAGCTCTAATTTATCCTGCAGTGCTATCCTTTCAGATGTAACAACACCCGCTAACAGAGCCAGAGCTCTCTCCCATGTCGGCATAGCATTCGCGATCTGTTTCTGTATTGGTCCTCCCATTGGCGCATACTTTGCAACCCGTCCTGCTCCCTTAACATTCGCGGGCCGCGAACTGAATCTGAATGTCTACGCCGCACCTGCGATTCTTACCCTTATATTGCTAACCCTCGAATGCATATTCCTCATCGCCTTCCTCCCTGAAACTCGTGGCAAGAAGCTTGCAGTCGATAAGGGGAAGCAAGCTAATGGCAAGGCAGCAGAAACCAATGCTCGTAAAGCTGATGTTCCTACACGGATTTCGTTATTGGCGAGTCTGCGTCAGCTACATTTTCTATTCTTGGGACTCTTTTCTGGTGAGTGATTCATGCCTAAGATAATTCCTGTGCTGATTTCTGTCTTTGATAGGGATGGAGTTCACCCTGACTTTCCTGACTTTCGACTGTGAGTAAAGTTGTGCTTCCCATAACCGTTTACTGACAAATTAATTAGTATTAGACTGGGATAATAAACAAAATGGCGCTTTGATCGGTATGTAAATACCTATGAAATATTCTTCTTCGAACTCACAATATCCACAGGTACAATTGGCATTGTCAGCGCACTCTTACAAGGTGGTTACGTCCGCCGCGCAATGCCGAAAGTCGGTGAAGGCAAGATGGCTCTCCGCGGTGTCCAAGCCTGCGGTGTCGGCCTCGTCTTACTCGCCATCCTCCCCAAGCTTGTCGATCGTAACAATTCGCTCGCCATCGGTGTCTTACGCGCCGCCGCAGTCTGTTTCGCCTTCACCTCAGCCACGGTCGTCAACTCGCTGACTGCCTTCGCCTCGTTACAATGTGACGATGCGGGAATCGACCAAGACACTGGCAAGCCGACGGAGGAACATCCGGAACTTGCAAAGGGTAAGGCGTTGGGCGCTTTCAGATCGTCCGGACAGCTTGGCCGTGCAATCGGGCCTTTACTTGGTTAGTCCACCTTCAACCTAGGGTTTCACGGATCACTGATGGGATTTGCCACACAGCTTGTGCTTCGTATTGGACCATTGGACCGTCACTGACGTATACGATCGCCGGTGTGGGTATAACGGCCCTTGCTGCGAAGATGGGAAAGATTTCTCGTACCCAGTCGCGATGAGAATGAGAATGAATGAATTCACGATAATTTAAAAGGCAGTTTGGGATCCAGAAGAGTCTATCCTTGATTGATGATAATGCATGCAAATAGTATTTACTCGAAATAAATAATTATAGTTTCGTTCCATACGAAAGAAGGGTGAATTAGGTATGTTGAATTTTACTGACGCCGGGTATCATCAATGTCCTCTCGCAGAGAGCTTCATCAAAACATGCCAAGAAGGGGTATCCTCTAAGGTGTTTGCACCCATTCCTCCCACAAATGCCCAGAATTTGCTACAGAAAACTGACGACGACCAGGTCCCATATTATTGTCACGGTCATACGGCGGTGGGACGTCTACTGATAGATGTCGTGCCGGTTGTGGTCGTGATGCAGCTCTTGAGGAAGATGAAGATGAGGAAGCAGCTTCAAGCTCTTCTACTCGAGCCTCGGCCTCTGCCAATTCTCGTTTCAGAGTAGAAGGAGACTGAGACCGGGTTGATGGTCGTGAGACGTGGAACATCCGTAGATCTTGGTCGTCTTGTATTTGACGAGGGGTGAAAATCGCCGGAAGGAAATACATGACCCCGCGGCTGCGACGTCTCCGTCTGGGTTCGCGGTCATCGTTGGTACCAGTGACCGAAGTGCGAATCCAGACGCCAGCATTTCTCCATGCCTGTCCGAATCGTGTTGCAAATGAGGCGTGTTGGACCGCGAAATCGGGCGATGACGGCCGGCCGATTGGTAATAAAGGATGGTCCAAAGAGGGAGATGAAGGTTCGGAGGATGCAGACGATAAAGGTGATGAGGGCTCTAGTGGCGAGGATTCGGAGAGAGAGACGAAGCCCAGATCCAAATGGAAGCGGCCATCCCTTTGGAAAGCACGTGGTAAAACCACATCATATCTTCCGAAGGGGAAACGGCGCCTT
>Ga0157379_10002475_pt1 | contig 15465 bp, 19 predicted proteins | sample S25metaG_FD_121802 | JGI IMG/M metagenome (GOLD analysis project Ga0157379, IMG submission 121802) | Switchgrass rhizosphere microbial communities from Kellogg Biological Station, Michigan, USA - S2-5 metaG | ecosystem: Host-associated > Plants > Roots > Rhizosphere > Soil | place: USA... | reverse complement strand
TCTTTGACAGACTTCTCTGATATGCTTCTCTGACTTCTCTGAACTCTCTTCTGAACCTCTGAACTTCCAGCCTTACTGTTAAGTCCTGTTCCATTTTTAACCTCTGATCCAACTCTGATAACTCTGATATTTCTTATTCTTCCTTATTCTGATCACATTCTGATTTCTTATCTCTTCTCTGATCCTCTTATCTTCTTATCCACTTTGTTCTGTTTCCATTTGCCCCTGCTTTATTATTCCATCTGCCCCTTCATGTTCCCTCCATGTGATTGACAATCATGTAGTTCCATTTCCTCATGCTCTTGTATCATGTGTTGACTCAAACCTCATGTTACCTTATTGCTCCCCCCATTGTTCTCTGATATCTTCTCCTGCTCTGGCCCCCTGTTTCCCGAACCTCCTGTATTTAAACTCTGTATCTCTTTTGATACAATCCAACCTAATTATTGTGTTATCTGTATTTCTCTGCATATCCCTGTTAGATTGACAAGTGCTCTGCAAAGAGTAAGCTCCATATATGCTGTATCGCAGCATGACTGCTGGTCACCTGTGAAGATTTCATTTTATTCCCCATTTGATTGCATAGGTTTTATTGCCTATAAGTAGTCTACAATTACTGTACATGTGTTATCCATTTGCCTCAGAGCTCACCGAGGTCAAATGAAAATTTACTTCTTATTTTATGTTCATTATTTGAAGCACTGATCTTATTTCAACACTTCCAAGTTCCCTGACCTCTGATTAATTCTCTGTTCCTTCCAGGCTTCTCTCCAAACCCCTCCTCTGACCTCTGTTCAACTTCTGTCTCTGATAACCATTCTGAAATTATAGGATATACCCACATATTGTATGAGTGGGCACAACACATAAGTTGAAGCCAAGTCCTACCTGTTACCCTCTTCTGATTATCTGTTAACCCAGTTCTGATCTGACTCTGACTCCAAACCTGTTCCAGTCTCACTCCAGGATTGGCCCCTAACATTTACCTCCAATCCACTGACCTTACCTTCTGAGATACTGGGACAATTACCAACATACAATCAAGGGGGCACAATGATTAGTTGAAGCCATGTCCCTACCCATACCCATCCAACCCCCTCCAAATTATACTCTGACCCCGACCCTTCATAACAATAAATATGATGATAAACACATGCTTGACTGCAGCTGGATTGTAAGTATTCCTTCTGGTACCTTGCATGCATTATATTCATTTCTAATATATTGAATAGTGTGTGTCAAGGGAATTTCGGAAGCATGCTGAAGACATTCTGAGGACAGGGTAAAATGGCACAGACTGTGGAATAAATGCAAAAGAAATACACCCAGCGGGAGTCGAACCCGCGCCGCTTGCTAAGAAAGTGAGATAATGGAAGGCAAGCATGATACCGTTTCACCATAGGTGTTATAATCACAAGACCTTAGGATGCGTCACATATGCCCAAATCCCTACGGCCGACTAGCCAAGTGAGTACTTCGGCTCCCGTCTTCGTCCTCCCCTTCCTTCCTCGACGGCTTTAACATCCACGCATGAGCCCGCCAACATCCACGCACGAACTCGCAAAACGTTTTGATATTCTAGAGTCACTTGAAGAAATAGCGCAAGTCATTGAAGATGGCCATTCGCAATACCCCTTAACATTCACGACTCCTCAAAGACCACTATAACGTCCTCTGTCCACATACCAGTTTAAATCATCTGCAAAATTATACCTCGCGCCATCTACAGGAAAGAATATGTGAACAAAATCGAATTGCCATCATAAATACTGCATGGTGCGTATCACGCTCATCCAACGTCGCTCCTCTGTCAAGCAGCATCGACTCGTCAAGTGGAAGGGGTCATTCCAGAACTTTTTAAGTTGAGAGTAGGCGAGAGCCTCGTCCACAGGCCACCAGACTCGATAATTTCCTTATGCGTTATTCCCCATGGACATTTGCATCGGCTAGATGAGTCTGATTTATCATATGCTCCATCATCATTCTAACGGTTCCGTAGACCTCCAGGGTGGAATAGTAGAGGAAGGCGACAAATTGGCAGATAAGCTACTCAAGATGCGCATGGATGTAAGTATTTGTTGTTCTTCCCCTCGCCGGCCTCCCTCACTCCATCTGGCCTCCATCTGGCCTCCTCAATTCAAAGGAACCAATCCCAACGATGCCTCCTTCCCGACCTGGTTCGCCCACCTATTCACGCTCAAGGCGTTCGTCTGCGAGCCATAACCCCACTCAATATCCTACGATGCCACCCCACTCGAGGACGCAGTCCCAGGTTAGCGAATCGGCATCCGACTTTACAGGGATGTATCCAATCGGTATTGTGGATGTTATTGGCGAATCCAACACAAGTCTCGAAAACAGGACCATTATACCGGAAGCCAACCAGCATATATTCGTCCCTAACCGCCTCGTAAGGAAAAGGCGGAATCTCGGCCACATTTCCATTCCCCTCCTTAACCGCAGTCTATCTTTTCGATCGCTCGGATGGACCAATGTCATCGACGAGAGCAACGCCACCAAACTGAATGGCATGACGCGTGCCGCTCAACGGAAATTTACTGAACAGATAGACTTTGTTTGGTTCGAAAAATCCGCTGGAATTTTGCCAATATGGACCTGACAATACCGAGCAAGCCTTATATCTTCCCACTAACGGAATACCGGAAATGATCGACATACGGTGCCGCTGACCTCCCGCTAATCTTACTCGTTGCATACGATGGTTTGGCTTCTGAAAAAGTGCACTTATCTCCGCCTTAAAGATACTTCCGTATGCATGTTCCCAATGGACTTTTTTTCATTGGCCAGGTGAGTCTGATTTATTGTACACTCCCTTGTTATTCTAACAGTTCCGTAGAACCCCAGGGTGAGATTTTAGAGGAAGGCGATGCATCTGCCGAAAACCTATTTACGACACGCATGGATGTAAGTATTTGTCGTTCCTCCCTCCCAAACTTCTGAATTCCATCTGAAATAGTTCGCCGCTAAGAAGAACGCCGTCGAGTACACAAAGATCACCAGTTCTGTAAGGATGGTTGTATTAGCGCGATTTATCAACATCTAATCTATATCTCTGGAATATCAATTTCGGCCCCCGTGAATCCAAGAATCCTGCCTTCCTTCCGAACTAAACACCTCATTTTTCTGCTCATGTGAAGAACAGTATTGCTGACACTGAATTATTACGTGTATTTCTCGGTTTGTTACCGTTCTCGTTCTCGTTTTTGTGGTCCTAATCGGGCTCTCCTTTTCCTCGATCCTGCTCATCTGGGTCCATTGCTAGTATGCAACTGTTTCGCTTCTTCTGTCTCTCCCGTCAATATTTAGTTACCCGCAGGAGGCCGTCACGTTTCCTTCAAATTATTCTCTTTTCTGTCGCGTTATTGTTAGAGTCACCAAGTTCTCTGTGTTCTCGTTCAATGTTGTCGAATAGTCCCAATGTGGCCTTCTGTGTGTATTGCAATTGGCAGTATGATTTACCAGCCGAGTAAAATGTTGATTGGTCTTGACTGTCCAGCCTAATTAAAGGACCAACGCATACACAGTGTTGATTTATTTTGAGGGAATGACTACGGCGGGGCCAATACATCTTCTTCAGAGCCGAGAATTCTGAGTCGTCTCAACTTATTCCGCTGTTCCGCAGGTGGCATTTCTGTCCGACAGCTTTAGTTCTGCAACCATGACTTAATTGTGTCTTTCAATGGGCAGCTTCTGTCGTTAAAAAAATGTCCCATTCGTATCTCCAACCGAATTAAATTCAACAGGGCTTCCATTATTTGCACACTCTTTTTACGATACAAGTTAAAGAATGATTTTGTCGCAAAAATCCATTTTTCCCAATCAGACCTGATTTGGTCGAAGAGATAGATCAGGAGCCATTAGGTCGTCAGATTTAGGTTAATAGCGCATAGACAAATCTGACTGACTCACCAAAGTCCTGTTCAGGCTTAATCAGGTTCGTCAGGCCCTTCTGCTAAAAGCGATTTCTGCGACATTATGCAAGTCAAAAGCAAAGTCAAAGCCGCCAGAGTGGCGGAGACTTATTGCCCAAGTCAAGGGTGCTGGTCATTTGGTGAATGTGCAATATATAGAGGTATCAAAAATGCGGAGGCTTCGTAATATTGCTCAAATGGCGTCGAAGCGATTGGTAAATGTTATATTCGTCGCTCTCACTGGGAATGCATCAACAAGGGATAAATTGTGAGAAGAGTGTCGATTGTTGGTAGCGGATTTCTCTAGGCTAACATGGGTTATTCCAAGAAACAGAAAAGTTGTACTTGAAATTAATTACCGCTTCCCACAAAATGAGGTAGTATTTCAACTGAACCGATTAAATCTGCAGATCCTTTCCCGTTTTGGATAACCCGCTCGCACTGCTCGTTCGGGGGAAGGTGCGGAAATAGCTTAGCCGGTCCTATGCCAAACCATCTCCGAACCTGCAGCACTTCCAGAGCATGGAATTTTTACCAAATTTTGAATCATAAATGAGGCTTTTCGATAAACATAGCGTATGGCATAATGACAGCCGAAGAACCGGAGCGCCACTCCATCAACCTAATTCAGGTCCCCCTTCGATTCAATTAACATTGCAGAGTCCTTCCTGCCACGACAAATAATACTTCAGCTCTTTGTGTACCACTTTCCCTCTCAGCGAAGGGATGGCATTTTCCATAGAAGATCATACCTTCGATTGGAATCCTGATTACCCACTTCTCACAACAGCGAGGAGATATTGGCTCCCAGACCATGAATACGCAGATGGCTACACCCTCATCTTCACGCATGGAATAGGTTTTCACAAAGAACAATGGGAACCCACTCTTGACGTCCTGTTCACTCTTTCGAGGAAGCCGGGCACATCCTTCCGAATACGAGAAGTCTGGTCTATCGATTGCCCTAACCATGGTCATGCAGCGATTCTTAATGACGATCTTCTCATTCGTGGTGCATATTCGCAATTTGTTTGTAAGTAATTCGGAGTTCTACATCCAGCTTCGTTTCAACATGCCTTCCCCAAGTTTCATGGGAGGAATACAGCAAGGTGATTTACCGATTCTTAGTCGCGAACCCGAAGGTAGACTTTCAAAACCGAAAACTTATTGGCATCGGCCACTCAATGGGAGCAACCTGCCTGTTCGTAAACCGATATTTGTGATACAAGACCTCCGAATGTCCTCTTCTGAATCCTATTTCACAGTTCCCTCACGCTAACCTATGTCAATCCCCCTGGTTTTGAGGTTCTAATACTCTGCGAGCCAATGCTAGGACCAACGGATCTCCCAAGAGATAGTTCAGTGTTCAAAGCCCCAGACGCGCTCTATGGAAGGACCTTGAAAAGGAAGGATATCTGGCTAAGTCGAGAAGCCGCGAGATCAGAATTTACCTCCAAGAAAGCCTTTCAGGCATGGAACAAGGGTGTCCTTGAAACATTCTTCGTGAGTATAATATCTTCTAACCAGAGGGCCTGAATGAAATAATTAGTGCAGGAACACGGTCTTCGCGAACTCCCCACTGCTTTCTATCCTGAGGCAAAAGAAGGGGTTACTTTATCTTGTGCGAAGCTACAGGAAACAGTGAGTAATCTTATCCTGCCTATTTCCATCAAATCTCAGGCCAAATTGATATATAACAGGCAACTTACCGTGATTCTGTAACAACCAGAAGAGTATATGAATTCTTACCAACTTTATACGACCGCCTTCCGGTCCACATTATCTGGGGAGAGCACAACGATTTCTTGTAAGGATTATTAATAAATATTCTGATAATTTAATAAAACCTGACGAATGTACAAAAGGGCTCTTGAAGTAAAAGAACGGGTATCGCATGCGAAATATGGGAGAAGACCGGCTAGTGTCTCAAGAGTGAAGGGTGCAGACCACTTGGTATGTAGATCAGGGTTTCTAACAAACGATCTAGTATTTAACGATTTCAGATTGTTCAGACGAATCCAGTAGGTCTTGGTGAGGCCATCTACGGGGTACTAAACGATGAGATTAAACCAGTGGCGGCGAAGTTGTGAAGGACATAATTCTTACGGTATTGACAAACGCAACGTAGATTATATCCTATCTGAAGTAAGAAGGGATGTGCGTAATCGAGAAAAGTTGTGGGTCGAGCGAAGACAATATGGATACGAAGAGCAGCCAGATTTCCAAACAATTGGATATGATAAGATAGCTTGATAATAAAACCCTCAATTTTATTCTGTTTTCTTTCTTCGGATACACAATTTTGAATGAGCTGGGCCTCTCACAATCCAAGTGCATTCTCGCTGTTTTATCTGCAAAGGAAAATATTGCCATAAAATTCACTCAAACAAGAATAAACGTACTTTTCAATACTTCATGAGACACAACTACCAATCCTTGAAGTCTTTCCAACTATCACCAGCAGTCCCACCTATGTAACTATCGTTGGAGTCTTCGAGTCGTCCAGATTTTCTGATACATTCCTCTTGATCATCTCTTGTCGGAGCTGAGCGAGATATGAAGAAAGGAAAGCCTGAGAGAAGAAATAGCCTGATAGGGCCCCAGCGACTGAGGGGGAATGAGGAGCGCATCATTGGGTTCAGGAGACGAAACAACTTACAAAGGCCAGAAGTCCATGCCAATTTGGGACTGAACTTCAGAGCACGTTGTCCATAGATGGCTTGAGGACATGTTTAATAGAAAAGAGTAGCAAGTGTCTCTAACGAGCGTACCCGAAACCAATCCTCCCGTTACGCCTGCCAAAAGTCCATCTCTGCGTGCTTTCTGACGAAATCCTCATCCATTACTCGAGAGTCCATGATACCAGCACGCTCTTACCCTATTACATTGATCCAACTGTTCAGGAGTAGGTACCCAGACTTTCGCCGACGACATCGTATGGGATTAAAGTGAATAGAATAACGACGACGTCACTAAACTACCGAAACCAAGAACTATCTGCTGTACGTAAGCCTGAGTCAATCAAAACTCAAGCAGTCCCTTCCTCTGCAGCTCGTGCAGCACGACGAGCCTTTTTAGCAGCATTAGCGGCAGCTGCCTTTGCCTTCTTAGCCTCAGCTTTTGCGGCCTGTGGCAGCATTTTGTCAGTATAAAAAGAAACGCTTACAAAATTTGGACGAACCTCTTCAGCAGCCGCCTTGGCCTTAGACTCCTCTTCCTTCTTCTTAGCCTCCTCCATCCCGGTCTGCGAAGGAGTACTAGCACCAGAGCCAGCCGCACCATTGGCCTTCACCTTCTTTTTTGCCTCGCGTGCCTCCTTCTCCTCTTGCTTAATACGTTTGATACGAGGATCAGCCGCTAAGGTATTATCAACCAATTGGCGTAAACGAGCAATGTCCTCCTTCTTTCGGCGGGCACGCTCTGACTTGTTCTTCTTCTCGGTATATCGCTTATCGTCACGGCTGGACAGGTCAAGTCAGAAACGGAGCTTTCATCAGATAGACTTGTGATGAATCACTCACCTATCACTTCCCTCGTTGACCTCCTTGTCTAAGTACTCAAAGCTACGCCATGAATCAAAGTTGTACCAGAAGTCGTAGAATCCCTCTACAGCCGCCTTTGAATCATTCGGGCCACCAAGCATGGGAACAGGCTGTTTGCGCGAGAATCGAGCCTCACGCTCAAAGACAGGAGCCATATTCTTGAAGAATTTCTCTGTTGACCATTCCTTCTTTGGTGTAGGGTCGGACTCCTCGAGGTCCATATAGTAGGGGTCAACGCTGTCAAATTGACGGCGTTTCTCGGGGTTGGAAAGAACTTCCATGGCTGAGGACGACATGGGCATCAGAAATGGACTTAAATACACATTAGAACGCACCTTTTTGAATACATTTGAAGAAAGCGTCATCATTGGCATCACCCGAACCAGCCTTCTTATCGGGATGGTGCTTTAATACCCTCTTACGATCTGAGAGCAAACATGTTCAGAATAGCCCCACTATGAAGATATGAATTTCACTTACGAGCAATCTTTATTTGCTCCTGGGTGGCCTTATACCTGAACTTCGATAAACCCAGGACCTTATAATGGTCTTGTTTCTACAATGGCCAGTGTATCAGCTACATCCTCCACATCCATTCTCAAATCATAATAGCTCACCTTCCACTCCTTAGGATCCAATAATGACAGATCCGGTGTCTCCTCCTCATCACCAACCCCTAAATCATCCACCCCATCCGTATCTCCATTCGCAGCAGCAGCTCGTTTCAGTGCCTCCTTCTCCGCCTCAGCAGCCTCATCCTCCTCAATAGTCCATTTATGCACAGTCCGTCTAACATGGGCGAAGTACGCGGGGCCGGTAGCTAGAAGTTTCCTAGGCGCAGGAGCTGAACGGTGAATAGCAGGTTAACACATGGCCAGCTCGAGCTCATAACGAGAAATCGTGCTTACAGGAAATAGTGGAGGCCTGTGGATCTTTTGGTTTCCAGAGGGTAGGAAGAGATAATGTAACTGGGGGACGGTCTATGACGGCAGCCATCGCGGAAATCTAGTTAGGGGAAGGAGAAAAAAGTGGAATTTAAAGGTCCGCTGCCATCAAAGCGTTTTCCCAAAATGGCAATCCATAATGAACCGTAGGTGTATATTTACTAGATCCTTAGATTCACTAGTCAACGCGTCAAATAGTGCGTTGAGAGTTTTTTAAGTGTTTGGGAATAATAATAAAAATGCGTTGGCCAAAAGCTCGTTTTATTGTTTCGATTAGTTGGCTTTGTCTGTAGTGGCATAGGTATTGTTCGATCCAAGCGCCGAATATTTAAAGAAAAGAACAGCAGCCCTGATATTCTCATTAAAACTGAACCCAACTCGTATTATTTATGTGAAGGAAGTCCAACTCTGCGAAAGAGAAGAAGCGTCAGAATCTGCTAGATCAAAAGGAAAGTAAATCTCACAATATGGTAATCATCCTTGCATAACATCCTCTACGACATCTACAGTCGGCGCAGGCACATGCAACTCCTCGGCAGTCTTCGCCGCCTCATTCTCCCGCTCCCGCGCTAACCGTCCCTTTCCTCTCGCCAAATCAACCTCAAGATAAGAAGCCTTCGCTTCGTCCAACAATTCGAAGGTAGAATCATACACGGCAAAGAACTGTTCGACTTCCTTCGCAAAAGACGCGTCTCCAGCATCTTGGTCTCGTTCGATGACTTCTCGGACTCCTTTTAGGAAGGCGTCCAGGACGGATAGGTTGTGCATAACGAGGAGAGCGTGCGCGGACATTTCGTGTGTGTGAAGGAGGTGGTGGATGTAAGCTCTTGAATAAGGTGGTGCAGGTTCTATTATCTTCGTGCCCACTTCGTCAACAGTGCTATGGATTAGAGGATCGTTCGTCCAAGTTGGGGAACAACTGGCACACGGACAAACAGTCATCGATGGCTCTCCTTCCTTGGATTGTTTCGAATATGCTACCCCGTCCAGAAAAGCGTCCGCCAGTCTAGAAAAGTCGTTCGCATAACGGGTGTCATAGAGGTTGTGGCCGATATGGCATCGTTCCTCCTTCTTTTCCAATGGTGCTGGGAACCTGAAGTCCAGTGCAACGCCCCATGTGGCAGCTTGTTGTACCCAGAAGCTATCGAAGAGATCAATGCCCACCTCCCGAATGAATACCAACATCTCGTGTGGAGACAGAGCCGTGTTCACGAGACGAGGCTTATTTTCTGGTAAGTCTTCCAGTGATGACTGTATTAACGAAGCAATAGATTCGGAAACACTATCGTCTGACGGCCGATGTGGGACAGTAGGAGATGTGAGGGACTCCAATGGTTCTTTCTGACCACCCGATAGAAGAGCTATTCGAAGAGGCATTGTATCAAAAACGTAGCCAGATACACCTTCATCGAGTGTATTTAGCTGAACTTGCTCCCTTTCCTTCGGATCCAGCGGCTCTCGCAACATCGATGAGAATGCGGAACGTGCTGCATCTTTTATGCCTCCAACCATATGGACGAAAACGTTCAAATGCAGAGCAGGCGATGATGGAATATTGGGAAGATTAAGAGGGGCGAGTATGTTAGCGAGCCATTGCGTTGATCGCTCGAGGCTTTTGGTCGTTCGTTTTTGAGAATGTGGTGGAGGGGTGAAGGGGATGTCCGTCATGGCGAATGTGATGTCGGGGATTGTGCCTGTCGCATATGAGCGGTATGCAGGAGGTCCAACCTAAGACACTATTATGAAGTATGGTCCAAATAGTTATGCCGTAAGGTCCATACCTTGCGAATGCCACGAGATGTCAGAGCCGAAACGAATTGACCTCCATTTGCAGGAATTTCGCGGCCATCAGCCGGATCTCTCAAGGACATGGAGAGAAGATGTTGCGATGATGAAAACCCGAGAAAAGAATGTAAAGGATGAGGATCTTCTAGTCTGGTAGGAGCAGGCGGATCAATCTGCAAGCTTTACACTTTCGTTACGGATGCACATTACGAATTGTCAAAAGGACAGACAAACTTCCACTTACAAGGATTCAAAAGGAACATGTATCCATTTAGCACAACTTGTTCTTCGTACATTATCCCTACTCAAGTGTTGGATAACGCCTCTTGAAGTAGAGCAGACCAAGCTAGGTGTGTGCATGTCCAGTGTAACATCGCGTCCTTCCACTGAAGAATGCCGAACTAAGGTGGCTTTGCCGACTCTTGGGGCAAATTTGGAAGATGGGGTAGAGAGTAAACGAAATGAAAAGGTAGGAACAGGGTTGAATGTGTTGGGAGAGGACATGGGTGGTTTTGATCTGTGACTCGTGTGACTAGATTCCATCTTGATCTCCGTTATGCATATTTCCTCTCAGTACGATTCCGCTCTCCATCAACTATATATACCGCGATTTCTGTTGGTGTCTGTCCGGGGGGCCAAAGTAAGATGATCTACATGGAGAAGTGTGCCCCAAAGTGCCGTGCTAAAGATACCACTACATGAACTTCTCTCTCTCCAACCTGCTACAGCACTCCACTGCTCCACTCCTCACTGCTCTTTGTCACTTGGGATTGGGGCTTAAATTTGACTTTCCTACGGACGGATACGAGGTAGCTGAATCGAGGATACTGAACTGTACTTAAGCAGGGAATCGATCCCAGAATCGTCGAGAGGAGAAAACCGACGCGCTAAGACATCTATATATGAAGTAAGTACGATCTCTGAACTGAGGCTTTTGTTAATGTCTGCGAGTAGCGAGCAGCATGTCTAACCCAGACTTCCCCTGTATCCCCTCGAATCCAGATATATCTGGCATCGGTGTTCGCACAGCGATCTATGCCCAGAATCTTCTGAGCTTTGCTCCAGCCATTTACGCTCTCTTGGACAAGAAAGTCACTGAAGCCGAGTTAGACTCCTTGGAGGCACAATCCACGACTATCCTCCTCACCGCTTTCGCAATCTTGATTTCAACCATTGTGCAAGCTCTCACACTCGGATTGACTAATTTCCACGCTACAATAATCCTCAATCTTAGTTGGATGAACAACACGAATACATTTATCTATTTCTTGCTTTACATTCACCACAAGTCCAGGCGAGCTGAACAGACTGAATCAGATGGGTCCGGTGATGAACTTGGACGCACAAGGAGGCAACGTTCATCTCGATGGATTAATCAGACGAAGAAGGCTCTTCGTGACATGGTCCTTATTATTGGCTCTATTCACCTGTCTCTTATGGCGGCGGTCGGTATATGGATGTGGAGTCAACCGACTTCCTTTGGAGGCTTTCCGTCGTGTGCAATGCCGCCGTCGGTTGTGATATTAGGGAAGGGGATACCATTAACGTCTACCGGTTTGCGAGGCTGGTCTATCTTTATTTATGCCCTCGTCCTCGTTCCAGGCCTGAATCTGGTCATGCCTATGGGTGGGTTGGCCACTATATACCTAGTGTACAATTGGGCCGCTTTGAGATCGACCAGGCGTAAACTAAGCATTATTCCGATAAATATTGGATTGGTCCTACTTGCAGCCATCAATGTCATCTTCCTTGTGGATACGGAACTCACAATTCAGAGGAATGCACCACTGCAGGAGCAGGGCGATTCTGTGTGGACGTTTGGACAAACACTTGCCCTACTATTGCTTCTGGTTTCGCTTCGTGACCAAGTCGAAACCTTCCTTGAGCGACGCCAGAAAAAGCTTGATACTATTAAACAAAAGGAGGAAAAGAGAGTGAAGGACGGTGCAACAGAGGAATTTGTTGCCGCATTGGCGGATACGAATCTTAAATGGGATCAAATACGAAGGTGGATTGAACGCGGTGCTGATGTCAATGCGGATATTCAAGGTGCGAAATGCCTTGAAGGTTGTTTGAGAAGTCTTAATTCGGCCATATCAGGTGGAAGGTATGGAAGGTACAACACAGCGCTCCTAGCTGCAGTGGCATTCCAACGCGTGGAAATTGTCGAACTCCTTCTTGAACGTGGTGCCAACGTCAATACTCAGGGTTTGTGTGTGAAATTTATTTGCAGGACATTTGAAAAGTGTTGACACGATATCAGGTGGGAGGTATGGGACAGCGCTTCAAGCTGCATCTGCATCTGGGCATTTGGACATTGTCAATCTTCTGCTTGAGCACGGTGCAAATATTAACATACAAAGTACGGAAATCTATATGGTGGGAATGTGGAGGTGCTAATCTGACGCTACCAGGTGGAAGGTATGGCACGGCCCTCCAAGCAGCATCAGTATCCGGACATCTAGACGTCGTTGAAGTTCTGCTTAAATATGGTACCAACGTTAATATTCAAGGTGAGGAGTATATTACAAATTATCGGAGACGTAATAACCCATTCAAACAGGTGGAAAATTTGATACAGCACTCCAAGCTGCATCAGTATCTGGACAACTGGACATTGTTAAAATTCTCCTTAAACATGGTGCTAATGTTGATATTCAGGGTGAGAATTCAGGTGTGCATTAGAGAGTACATGTACTGATCTGAGTATACCAGGTGGAAGGCATGGTACAGCGCTACACGCTGCAGCACGGTGGGGACATCTAGACATCGTCAAAGTCCTCATTGAAAACGGTGCCGATATCAATATTCAGGGTACGAACAGCAGCTTCGGTCACTTGAGATGTGCTAACTTGATTTCTATCAGGAGGAAAGCATGGGACAGTGCTCCAAACGGCATCGGCCACAGAAAATATGGACATTGTCAATTTCCTTCTTGACCACGGTGCCAACGTCGACATTCAGGGTGCCATATATATTGCCGGCATTTGAGAGATGCTAACGAGATCGTATCAGGTGGAGAGAATGGCACACCACTCCAAGCTGCATCAAGATGGGGATATCTAGAAATTGTCAGAGTCCTTATTGAACATGGTGCCGATGTCAATGCTCGGGGTAGGAGACATATTAAAACGAGATGAGAAATGTTAATCCAGTGATATTTAGGTGGAAAATATGGGACAGCGCTCCAAGCTGCATCGCGGTGGGGATATCTGGACATTGTCAACTTCCTTCTTGACCACGGTGCCAATGTCAATATTCAAGGTGAGAAATGGATTAAAGGGTATTTGAGCGATGCTAATCCTATCATACCAGGTGGAGAATATGGCACCGCGCTGCACGCTGCATCTCGGTTCGGAGATTTGAATATCGTCAAAGTCCTTGTTGAAAGTGGTACTGACGCCAATATTATGGGTTAGAATAAATGCGTAGGTAGTCGCAAAGTGCTAATTCGACCGCTCTAGGAAAATACGCCTCGGCGGTTCAAACTGCAAAGGAGTCGGGAAATCAGGACGTCGTAAAATTCCTCGTTGAGCATGGTGTCCAAGTTTAGGATTGTCCATGCCTTGACTTGAATCCACCATAGTCATTCCCTACAGCCATATTGAAAACAACGGAGCCCGTATTTATCGAGCCCGCTATCGAGGCGCCAGCCCTTGATCTTGAAGACGTATTTTACTTGTTGTCTTCCACCTCACATTTAGAGCGACCAGCTCTGATAGGGGAATGTACATGTACTCAGCTCTTCTTTTACAATCACGATTGTCATATGAGTGAAGTAATTACTTTATTTATGGGAATTTTATCTCTCTCCGGAAATGTCTGGTGGGATCCTGCTGATGATCATATGTTTTATAAGACACATACAGACAATCACCACTAGTATCTCTACCGTTCTTCATATCATGATGACCATATATAACTCGGGGGAATGTCAAACTGGATTGAAGATTGATGGTAGGTACTATCAAATTAATTCCTATATAATCATAGTCCGAATGGTGGCATCTATGTGCAGTTTACAACAACAACAGTGGTATACAACGATAAAGATGACTTGAAATTGAACTCTGCAACCTCGCATTGCAGCCAGATCTCCCTCTCAATGTTTGGTAAAACCTCCTGACAACACCACAATGAAGAATAACAACCCAACCACCTGCGCAAACCGCGTCGCAACCGAAATATTCTTCATCTCATCCTCCGGTGTCGTATATGGGTCTCCCCTCCCCGTTGACCGTCTCACATGTGCCGATTCCCAAGGATCTCTAACAAAAGGTTCCGTATCGTCTGCCATACCAGAACGATGCATCCCTCCGAAGGGGCTATGACGTCGATGAGATTGGGACTGGGATTGGGATTGAGTTCGTGAATGGGGATGTTGGCTATAAGGAGGTGGAGGCGGAGGTTTTTGGTATCGTGCGTGTTGTCGACGATTCTCCCATGCGTATCCTGCTCCTCTTCGACGGGATTCATACATCGAGGAAGTATCGTAGTAATGTTGTCCGAATGGAGACCGATTTGCGTATATGGACGGTCCCGTCATTCCTTCTTGTGAGGCTAATTCTCTATCATAGGTTCTCCTAGATGTTAGAGGAATATCGGCTGTTGAACTTACAGATATACCTGTGGACCTAGAGTTACGCACCTCTGACGATCATCGCCCAATACTGACCACGCCTGGCTAACAGCTTGGAACTTTTCCTTCGCCTCAGGATTCTTATTAATATCTGGATGGTATTGTTTACTGAGCTATCTCAAATAGGTGAATATCCCCATCTTCAGCTTTCTCGATACCAGACCTCACAAGACCACTTACCTTGTAATAGCTCGCCTTGATGGCCGCCTTCGAAGCAGTTTTAGAAACACCTAAGGTATCATAATGTCCACATCTAAAACATGTCGTCGAGAAAAGGCGTTGCACTTGGAAGGCCTGGGTAGTGAACTTGAACGATCCAAGCATAGAGATGTCATGACATCAAAATTCCGCTCCGACATCTAATCTGCTCAGTGGGCGCTAAGATGCCGCTTTACAACCAAAGAAATTCATAATAAAACAAAAAACCAAGATACAAAAATGTAAATACGCAGAATTGATTATCTTCATGTCCCAGTGGTAGCCGACGTCTCTGACTGACCAGATAAAAAAAAATTAAAGTTCTCCCTCATCGGTTCCTTCTCCTTCTCCTTCTCCGCCAAAGCGGCTTCCAGCAAAGGTGTACCACTCCGGCTCGCTTTTCCTCTCTTTTTGGATCCCGTACT
>Ga0157379_10002473_pt1 | contig 15466 bp, 8 predicted proteins | sample S25metaG_FD_121802 | JGI IMG/M metagenome (GOLD analysis project Ga0157379, IMG submission 121802) | Switchgrass rhizosphere microbial communities from Kellogg Biological Station, Michigan, USA - S2-5 metaG | ecosystem: Host-associated > Plants > Roots > Rhizosphere > Soil | place: USA: Michigan... | reverse complement strand
GGCGTGTTGTTGCTGCACACGACCGCCGTGTTGTTGCTGCAGCGATGGTCGTTCAGATCCTTGCTCGGGCCGGGCGCGCTCGGGTAGGTCGCCGCGTTCAGGTTGTCGACCGGGCCGAGGAGGGTGCAGACCCCGCACGGCCGGCTGCTGCCGGTGCACGTCGTCCGGCCGAGCGTGATCTTGCCTCGATCGACGATCGTCGCGTCGTGGCCCTGACCGGTCCAGCCGGTGTCGAGGATGCCGACGCTCCCCGCGTTGCCGGTGAATTCGACGAAGGCCGGGCAGGCGCACTGACAGCTGTTACAGGTGAAGCCCGCGCCCGTGTTCGAAGCCGACTGACAGGTGGCTCCGGCGCTCAGGTCGCAATCCTCGCCCGCGTCGAGGACCCCGTTGCCGCAGAGGTTGGGCGTCGCAGTTACCGTCGGGACCGGGGTGGCGGTCACGGTCGGCGCCGGGACGGTGAAGGTCGGCGTGGCCGTTACGGTCGCGCTCGGAGTGGCCGTCAACGTGGGGGTCGCTACGGGGGTCGACGTCCTGGTCGCCGTCGGGAATGCGCCGGGATTGCATTCCGGCGGATACCCTTGACCGCTCCACGGAACGGCGAGCCGATCGAGGCAATCGTCCTTGAACTCGGCGACGCACGCGCTGCAGTCGACGATGTCCTGGAGCGACGTGATCGTGCCGCCGCAGGCCGAGCCGCCCGGGACCGAGACGGACGGACACTGCGATGCGAACCCGATCTGCCCCGGCGTGAAGTCCCCGTTGCCGTCGCACTGCTTGTCGGGACCGCCGCATGCCTTGCACACGTGGGCACGCATGCGCGACTCGGCCTTGGCGATGGACGTGGAGGCCTTGCCGTCGCCGGGCACCGGACACGGGCCGGGAACGAGCCCCTGGTTGACGGTCACCCAGCATTTCGCCAGTGCCTTCGACTTGGCACGGAGGAACGCCGCCAAGTTGGTGCCGATCGCCTTCTGGCATCCATTGAGCAGCGTGCCGGGCGTCGACGGTGTGAACGACCCGTAGCCCAGGGTGATCGCCTGGTCGATCGCCGAATCGGCGATGCAGAGCAAGCAGGTGCCGACGTCGGCGCAGCTCGCGATGGCGTTGGTGCACGAGCCGTTCTCGAAGTTCGGGCACGAGCCGATCGCCCAGCCGATCGATGCGAGGGGATCGTCGTCGCCCGTCCCGCAGGTGCGGTCGCCACCGCCGCACGACGCCGCGATCTTCGCTTGGAGACGGCTCGATGCTCGCGAGATCGCCTGTGCCGCCACCGGCTCCGTGTGGCAATCCGTCGACGGCGGCAGCGTCCCGACGACGACGTTGCGCTCGCAGGTGCTGAGCGCCTTCGTCCTCGCCTGGGCGAAGGACGCCGAATTGCGGACGATCGTCGCCTTGCATTTGCCCGCATCTGCGCGAGCGCGCAGGGGTAGCCCAAGCACGAGTGCCAAGGACGTTGCGATTAGGGTCGCGATCGTGGTCCTTCTCATGGCTCCTCCTGCAGGGGCGGTTGCGTCAGGGCGCTGAGCACCGACGTGTCGCAACCCGCGGTCGCATAGTCAACTGCCGCGATCGCGTGTGCGGCAGGTGGGGGTCGGGCGTGTTACTCGACGGTCCAGGTATCGCCGCGCGTGAAGAGCTGATCGAGGTCGGCGGGCTTCGCCGCGGCTGCCGCGAGCTGCGCGTTGAGCGCTGCGTCGTAGGTCGGACGCACAGCGGCGTGGAACACGCCGATCGGCGTCGGGAACTCCGGCGGCTGCATGCGCGAGAGGAAATAGGCGAGCGTCGGGTCCTGCTCGTCGTGAACGATCAGGTCGGCCTCGCTCACGCCGTTGCCGACCGTCACGACCTCCGGGCGCATGCCGGATCCCAGGCGGATGCCCTTGTCGCGCTTCGCGCCGAAGACGAGCGGCTTCCCGTGCTCGAGGACGAGCTGATGCTCGGCCTTCCGCTCCTTGTCCGTGAGATTCTCGAATGCGCCGTCGTTGAAGATGTTGCAGTTCTGCAGGATCTCGACGAACGACGAGCCGCGGTGCGCGTGGGCGCGCCGCAGGATCTCCTGGAGATGCTTGGCCTCGACGTCGAGCGAGCGCGCGACGAACGTCGCGTCCGCGCCGAGCGCCAGCGCGATCGGATGGAACGGATGATCCACCGAGCCGCCGGGCGTCGACTTCGTCACCTTGCCGACCTCCGACGTCGGCGAGTACTGGCCTTTGGTGAGGCCGTAGATGCGGTTGTTGAACATCAGGATGGTGAGATCGACGTTGCGCCGCAGCACGTGGATGAGGTGGTTACCTCCGATCGAGAGCGCGTCGCCGTCGCCGGTCACGACCCACACCGAGAGCTCGGGGCGCGTCGCCTTGAGGCCGGTCGCGATCGTGGGGGCGCGGCCGTGGATCGTGTGGAAGCCGTAAGTGTTGACGTAATACGGAAAGCGGCTCGAGCAACCGATGCCCGAGAGGAAGACGAACCGTTCTCGCGGGATGCCCAGATCGGGCAGCACGCGCTGCACCTGCGCCAGGATCGCGTAGTCGCCGCAGCCGGGGCACCAGCGGACGTCCTGATCGGACTCGAAGTCTTTGCGGGTCAGCTTGGTCGCGGTGGTGGTGGGGGCGGTGCTCATGGGCGCTCCGCGAGGATCGCCCGCGCACGCGTGACGATCTCCGACTGCTTGAAGGGACGTCCCTGGATCTTGTTGAGGCCGTGGGCGTCCACGAGGTACTCGGCCCGGATCAGCCGCACCAGCTGGCCGAGGTTCATCTCCGGCACGAGCACCTTGCGATAACGGCCGAGCACGCTGGCGAGATCGGGCGGCAACGGGTTCAGGTAGCGCAGGTGCGCGTGCGCCACCGACGCGCCGCCGCTCGTCAGCTCCTGCACCGCGCCGGCGATCGCGCCGTAGGTGCTGCCCCAGCCGAGGATCAGCAGCTCACCCTCCGGCGGGCCGGTCACCGTGGTCGGCGGAATCTCGCCGGCGATGCCTGCGATCTTCCGCTGCCGGACCCGGATCATGTGCTCGTGGTTGACGGGCGCGTAGCTGACGTTGCCCGTGACGTCCTCGCGCTCGAGGCCGCCGATGCGATGCTCGAGGCCCGGCGTCCCGGGGATCACCCAGGGGCGCGCCAGCGACGCCGGATCCCGCATGTAGGGTTGGTAGCCGGCCGGATCGTCGCGGAACACGACCGGGATGGCAGGAAGATCGGCGGCACGCGGCACCCGCCAGGGCTCCGCGCCGTTCGCGATGTAGCCGTCGGAGAGCAGCACCACCGGCGTCATGTAGCGCACGGCGATCCGGACGGCCTCGAACGCGGTGGCAAAGCAATCCGCGGGCGTCGCGGCCGCGAGGATCGGCAGCGGGCACTCGCCGTGGCGACCGTACATCGCCATCAACAGATCGGCCTGCTCGGTCTTCGTCGGGAGACCGGTCGAGGGTCCGCCGCGCTGGATGTCGGTCACGACGAGCGGCAGCTCGACCATGACGGCGAGACCCATCGTCTCGGCCTTGAGGTTCATGCCCGGGCCGCTCGTCGTGGTGATGGCGATCGCGCCGCCGAAGGCCGCGCCGAGCGCCGCGCCGATGGCGGCGATCTCGTCCTCCGCCTGGAAGGTGAAGACGCCGAACTCTTTGTACGTCGAGAGCTCGTGCAGGATGTCGCTCGCCGGCGTGATCGGATAGCTGCCGAGGAAAAGCGGCCGGCCCGCGCGCTGGGCGGCGGCGACGAAGCCCAACGCCGTCGCCGTGTTGCCGGTGATGTTGCGGTAGGTGCCGGGCGCGATGCGCGCCGGCAGCACCTCGTAGGAGGTGTGGAACAGCTCCGTCGTGTCGCCGAAGTTGTAGCCGGCCTTGAGGACGCGCGCGTTGGCGTCGGCGAGCGCCGGCGTCTTCGCGAACTTCTGCGCGATCCACTCGAGCGTCGGCTCGATGGGACGGTGGAAGAGCCACGACGTGAGACCGAGGGCGAAGAAATTCTTGCAGCGCAGGACGGTCTTGTTCGACAGCCCCGACTCGACGAGGGCATTGACCGTGAGCTTGGTGATGTCGACTTCGAACACCTGGAAGCGCGCGAGGGTGCCATCGTGCAGCGGATTCTCGCGGTACTCCGCCTTCTTCAGATTGGCGTCGCTGAACGTCTCACGATCGACGATCAGCATGCCGTTCGGCTTCAGGTCGTCGACGTTGACCTGCAGCGCGGCGGGATTCATCGCCACCAGCACGTCGCAGACGTCGCCGGGCGTGAACACCTCCTGCGAGGAGAAGTTGAGCTGGAAGCCACTCACCCCGGCGAGCGTGCCGGCGGGGGCGCGGATCTCGGCGGGAAAGTCCGGCAGGGTGCTGAGGTCGTTGCCGGCGAACGCCGTCTCGATCGTGAAGTGCGTTCCGGCGAGTTGCATGCCGTCGCCGGAATCGCCGGCGAAGCGAATGACGACCGTCTCGAGCGCTTCACGCGCCTTCGGGCGTCGTACAGCGGCTGCATCCTCCGGAGGTGACAACTGAGCTCCTCCTTCCGGGCCGTGCCAGTCGGCCGGCCCACCGAGGCCATCGACTACACCTCATTGTAGGGGAGCTTGGAAAGCTATTTCAACAAAGGAAGCGGTCGGGCGGAGGTCGCCTATGGTGTGACGAGCGCAGTGCGTCGTGCGTCGGCGACCGCGCGGACGCGAGGTGCGGGGTGGACTCGCCCGCTATGACGCTCGGCGGCACCCGCCGCGTCGACGCTCGGCGCCGTCGCGGGCGCGTCGAGGCCGTGCGCCGGCGCGGGGGCGTCGAGGCCGTGATGCGCGCCCGCCTGGTATGCCGGCACGAGCTTCTGCAGCAGGCGCACCGCGGTGCGGGGGTCGGTGGCGAGGGCGCGCTCGACCTCGGGGAGCCAGGTTTCCGGGTGCGGCGCCCCGCCGTTGCGACGCAGCACGTTGATGCGGTCGTGGTAGGTATCGGCGATCGCCTCCTCGTCGGCGACCAGCTCCTCGGTCATCTTCTCGCCCGGGCGGAGCCCGGTGAAGACGATCTCGATGTCCTCGTCCGGCTCGAAGCCGGAGAGCCGGATCATGTTGCGGGCCAGGTCGACGATGCGGACGGGCTCGCCCATCTCGAGGATGAAGATCTCGCCGCCCTCGCCGAGCGTCGCCGCCTGCAGGATCAGCTGGACGGCCTCGGGAATGGTCATGAAGTAGCGCATCACCTCGGGGTGGGTGACGGTGACGGGGCCGCCGCGCGCGATCTGCTCGCGGAAGAGCGGTACCACGCTGCCGCTCGAGCCGAGGACGTTGCCGAAACGCACAGCGACGAAGCGGCACCCGCCGTTCTGCATGCCCTGGAGCACCATCTCGGCGACGCGCTTGGTGACGCCCATGACGCTCGTCGGGCGGACTGCCTTGTCGGTCGAGACCAGGACGAACTCGCGCGCGCCATGCGCGACCGCCGCCTCGGCGACGTTGCGGGTACCGAGGATGTTGTTGCGCACCGCCTCGAGTACGTTCCGCTCGGCCAGCGGCACGTGCTTGTAGGCGGCCGCGTGGAACACCAGCTCCGGCCGATGCAACGAGAAGACCGCATCGAGCTGGTCGGGCAGCAGGATGTCGCCGAGCACCGGCTCCAGGCGAACCTCGGGGAAGCGGGCGCGCAGCTCCATCTCGAGACCGTACATGCCGTTCTCGTGGCGGTCGTAGAGGACGAGGCACTCCGGCGCGTAGCCGGCGATCTGGCGGCAGAGCTCCGAGCCGATCGAGCCGGCGGCGCCCGTCACCAGCACGCGCTTGCCGCTGGCGAACGCGCGCACGCGCGGCAGGTCGAGATGGACCGGCTCGCGCGCCAGCAGATCGTCGACCCGCACCTCGCGCATCTGCGTGTACATGACGCGGCCCTCGACCAGCTCGCTCAGGGTCGGCAGTACGCGCGAGCGCACCCCGGCGTCGCGGCAATGCTGCACGATCTTGCGCAGCAGGGCGCCCGGCGCCGACGGGATCGCCACCAGGACCTCGCCGACCTCGTGCGCCGCGACCAGTGCCGGCAGGTCGTCGATGCGCCCGAGCACAGGCGTGCCGCCGATGCGCAGGCCGAGCTTCACCGGGTCGTCATCGACGAAACCGACGACGGCGCAACGCAAGCGGTCGCGGCGCTCGATCTCCTCGAGCAGGCGGATGCCGGCCGACCCGGCGCCGACGATCAGCACCAGGCTCTCGATGCGGCGAACGAGCGGCCGCTCGCGCCGATCGCGCAGCCAGCGCACAAGCATGCGCGAGCCCGCCATGGTGCTGATGCAGAGCAGGAGATCGAGCAGGAAGACGGCGCGCGGGAATCCGTTGACACCGTGCAGGAACACCATCGTCGAGAGGAAGAACGCCGAGCCGAGGACGCTGGCGCGGACGATGTCCTCGGCGTCGTGCATGTTGATGTAGCGCCACGAGCCGCGGAAGACGCCGCACACCCAGAACGCCGCCAGCCGGCAGAGGACGACCACCGGCAAGGTCACGACCAGGACGCGCGCCATGCGCATCGGGATCGCGAAGTCGAAGCGCAACGCGAACGCGAGCGTGTAGCCGAGCGTCGCGATCGCGACGTGGACGAGCACCGCCGCCGACATCCTGTGGCGGAGCATCAGAGCGAGGGCCCGCTTGCTCATGCGCTGGCGTGCTCCGTTCCGTATGCCGACCGCGTTCGCGACAACAGGCGCACTTCATCCAGGACCTCGAGCAACGCACCGCAGACGGTGTCGACCTGGTCCTCGGGCATCGTGCCGAAGAACGGCAGCGCCAGCGTCGAGGCGCCGACGCGCTCCGTGATCGGGAAGTCCCCCGGCTTGAAGCCGAAGCGCTCGCGGTAGAACGGCTGCAGGTGGATCGGCGGGAAGTACGCCCGTGCCGGCACCCCGCGCCGCTCGAGACGCGCGATCACGTCGTCGCGGTCGAGCTCCGGCGCCAAGCGGACGACGTACACGAACCAGCTCATGCGCGTCGTCCAGGGCGCGATGGCGGGTACCGAGAGGCTCTCGACGTCCTCGAGCCGATGGGAGTACCAGGCGGCGACGCGGGCGCGCCGCTCGAGGATCTCGTCCAGGCGGTCGATCTGCACGACGCCGAGCGCGGCGCTCAGCTCGTCGAGCCGGTAATTGTAGCCGAGACGCGTGTGCGCCAGCCAACCGTCGAAGACGTCGCGGCCCTGATTGCGCAGGCTGCGGAAGAGGGCGTCCCACTCGGCGTCGCGGGTGACGATCATGCCGCCCTCGCCGGTCGTGATCTGCTTGTTGGGGTAGAACGCGAACACCCCCGCCTCGCCGAGCGTGCCGACCGGCCGGCCGTGGTACTCGGCGCCGAGCGCCTCGCAGGCGTCCTCGATGACCGGGATGCCGTGGCTGCGGCCGAGCGCCAGGATGGGATCCATGTCGGCGGCCTGCCCGAAGACGTGCACCGGCAGGATGGCCCGCACGCGACCGGCGTCGCCCGTGCGCACCAGCCCGCGCAGCGTCGTCGCGAGCCGGTCGGGGTCGATCGTCATCGTCAGCGGGTCGATGTCGACGAAGACCGGCCGTGCGCGCTCGTAGAGCACGCAATTCGCGGAGGCGACGAAGCTGAACGGCGTCGTCAACACGACGTCGCCTTCGCTGACGCCGGCGGCGATCATGCAGAGGTGGAGTCCGGCGGTGCCGCTGCTGACCGCGACGCCGTGCGAGGCGACCGCGCGCGCGGCGACCTTGTGCTCGAAGAGGCTCGCGCGCGGCCCGAGGGCGAGGATGGGCGTGCGCAGCACCTCCTCCACCGCCTCGATCTCCGCCGCCGTGATGTCCGGCTCGCTCATCGGAATGCTCATAGACTCCTCCAGGTCTGCGTGGTGGGCCGCGGCGGACTCGCCGCGCTGCCCGTGGCCGGCGCCTTCGCCGCGTGTGCGTCGTGCGCCGGCAGGCCGACGTAGGTACGGCCGCCGGCGAGCGATTTGACCGCGACGCATCCGGCGCCGAGCGTCGCGTAGGCGCCGATGCGTGCCCCCGGGATCACCAGCGCGCCGGCGCCGAGCTCGGCGCCCTCGCCGACGACGACGTTGCCCGAAAGGTGGACGTCGGGGTGCAGGGTGACCAGGTTTTCGACTACGTCGTCGTGGGCGACGACGCAGTGCAGGTTGATGGTCACGAACTTGCCGACTCGGGCCGAGACGGTGAGGACGCTGCCGGCGCCGACGTACGAGCCGGTCCCGATCGTCGTGTTGGGACCGATCAGCGCCGTCGGATGCACGACCGTCGTCCATGGCAGGCCGAGCGCCGCGAGCCGCGTCGTCACCGCGGCCTTGGCACGCGGGGCGCCGATGCCGAGGACCAGCTCGGTCGCCCCGAGAAGGACGTGACTCGCCACGTCGTCGAGGGTGCCGAGGACGCTGCCGAGACCGGAGGCGAGCACGCCGCGCGGTATGCGGTCGTCGAAGAAGCACAGCTCGATCGTGCGGCTCTCCGCACGCGCGCGTTCGCGCAACGTCCAGGCGACCTCCTGGGCGAAGCCGGACGCACCGATCACGAGATGACGCATACGTCTCCCTTTCCGCCCGGGTGCGGGCCCATGAACTCGGGCATGGTGGCGCTTCCGGGCGCGGTGATGCCGTCACGCTGGAGCAGGGCCATCAGCGTGCGCCACAGGATCCAGCAATCGAGGCGCAGGCCGCGGTGCTCCGTGTACGTGACGTCGAGGGTGAACTTCTCGTCCCAGCTGAGCGCGTTCCGCCCGCTCACCTGCGCGAGCCCGGTGATGCCGGGGCGTACCGTGTGGCGGCGCGCCTGGAACGGCGAGTAGCGCGGCAGGTACTCGGGCAGGAGCGGCCGCGGGCCGACCAGCGACATGTCGCCGCGCAGCACGTTCCAGAGCTGCGGCAGCTCGTCGATGCTCGCGTCGCGCAGTCGGCGTCCGAGGGGCGTGAGGCGGGTCGCATCCGTCACGCCGAGGCCGGTCGCACCGCGGCTGCCGCCGGCGGGCGCGCCGTCGGCGCGCATCGTGCGCAGCTTCAACAGGACGAAGATGCGGCCATCCTTGCCGGCGCGGCGCTGGCGGAAGAGCACGGGGCCGCCCATGGTGGCCCGGATCGCCAGCGTGGCGAGCGCCAGCACCGGCAGCGTCACGAGCAGGATCGCCAGCGCCCCGGCGACGTCGAGCGCGCGTTTGCTCACGTCGTACATGGCGACATTCCCGAGGGCAGCATGGCGGTGGGACGTTGGATGGGCGGCGCGTCCGTCAGGACGCGGGCGTAGATCTCGGCGATCTCGTCGGCGGTACGCTCGATCGCGAACAGCTGCCGCACCAGCGTCCGGCCGGCGATGGCGCGGCGGCGGCCCTCGGCGCGGTCGCGCAGGGCAGCGATCACCGCCTCCGCGAGGCGCGGCGGGTCGTGCGGCGGCGCGAGCCAGCCGGTCTCGCCGTCGCGCACGACGTCGGGCAAGCCGCCGACCGCGGTCGCAACCGTCGGGCAGCCGGCGGCGAGCGACTCGACGGCGCCGCCGCAGTTCTCGGAGTGCGACGGGTGCACCGCGACGTCGAGGTCGGCATAGATCGCCGGGACGTCGCTGCGCGTGCCGAGGAGGGACACCGCGTCGCCGCACACCGCGCGGGCGCGCGCCGCGATCCGCTGCTGGTAGCGCGTGCCGCCGCCCCACTCACCGCCGATCAGCACCAGGCGCGCGCCGGGCAGTGCGCGCGCGACCACCGGAAACGCATCGATCAGATCCTCGTGACCCTTCAATCCGACACGCTGCCGCAGGAAACGCTTCGGCGGGTACATGTACGCGACCATGCCGACGAGCGGCGTGCCGGCGGAGATGCCGATCTCCCGGCGCAGCGCGCCGGGCATCCCGGCGTCGAACGCGCCGAGATCGGCACCGTAGTACGAGAGCGTGACCCGATCGGGCGACACCCCGAGCCGCTCGTAGGCGCCGAGCGTCCAGCGGCACGAGGCGATCCAGGAATCGCGCGGGCCGGCAGTCGCGAGGTCGAGTGCGCGAAAGGCGGTGTGCTCGAGATGCAGCGGCCCCGGCACCTGGAAGACGCGCGGGATCGGATGATGGCGGCCGAGCGCGAGGCGCGCCACCAGGGTCGTCGAGACGAAGTGGCTGTGGATGAGGTCGGGCGCGGTCGCCTCGATCACCCGGCGGCAGCGCCGGATCGCTCCGGCCATCTGCCACGGGCGCCGCGCGGGCACGTCGAGGTCGGCCTCGATCACCTGGATGCCGCGCTCCGCGTAGGCACGCGCGTGTCCGGCCGACGCCGACGGCAGGGCGACGGCGACGTCGATGCCGCGGGCGCGTAGCGCCGCCATCTGGCGGAGCGCCCACGTGGCGCCGACCGCGGTCTTCACGAGGTGGAGGACCTTCACGCGGCGCCTCGCGCGAGCGGCCGGCTCGCGACTCGCATCGGCGCGACCCGGGTCGGTGCCGGAAGGCGGCGGACGCGGCGCACGGTGCGTACGCTGCGCACGCCGTACACGACCTCGATGATCCCGATGAGGGCGAGATCCCAGATCGCGGGGCGGACGAAGTTCTGGATGTCATTCCGCACGGTGAGGAGGAAGGACATGAAGACGACCGCGGTGACGGCGAGGACGCGCCGTGACGGCACCTGCGCCAGGCGGAGATCGACGCGTCCGAGCACGAACCCGAGCGCGAGGAAGTAGCCGACGATGCCGAGGACGCCGAAGTTGAGATACGGCTCGGCGACGCCCGAGTAGCCGAGGCCGCCGTAGGCGGCGAACGTCCAGGGCGCGACCGTGTAGGTGATCCACAGATCGGGCGCGAGCTCGTCGGCGTCGCTGAAGTCGTCGTCGGCGCGCGACAGGCCGAGGTTGGGGGCGACGCGCGTCGCCGCGGCGAGGTACGAGCGCCCGTAGCGGTACGGCTCGAGGGACGGAACGATGCGCATGGTTTCGGCGAGCGGACGCAGGCTCGCGCCCATCTCGGTCAGCGCCGACAGCGGCGACGCCTCCTCGATCGCCTCGCCGATCGAAGAGATGCTGAGCGCGTTGCGCGGCAGCTGGCGCAATGTCGCGACCGTCGGGACCAGTACCAGGACGGAGAGCGCCGCGATGGTCGCGATCTTTCGTGGCACGGGGCCGCGCGTCGCGGTCCACGCCACCCCGGTGCCGGCGAGCAGCGAGATCGCACCGCCCCGATCGCCCGCCCAGAGCAGCAGCGCGACGGTCGTGCCGACGAGGGCGAGCGCGCGTTTCGACTCCCGGCCGCGGCGCGCGCCCGCGAAGCTGATCAGCGCCGCAGTCGGCAGCATCCAGAAGAAGCTCATTTGCAGCATGCGCGAGTCGGTGGCGGCGTAGATCTCGTAGCCGTAGGAGGACTCGAAGAAGCGGTCGAAGCCGATCGCCGAGAGGTTCACCAGCGACGCTCCCGCGGCCAGCAGCGCGGCGACGAGCCCGCCGCCGTGGAGCGCGCTCGGCGTGCGCGGCGCGTCCGCGATCGGCGTCAGCGACGGCGGCTTCGTGTCCGTTCGCTTCCAGCCGAGGACGAGGCCGATGCCGAACGCGGCGAACGCCAGGATCACCGCCAGGAGTGACGCGGCGATCACGTCCTCGGGCAAGGCCAGCAGCCAGGTGGGCGCGTCGTCCAGACCGGCCGCGACGGGCGCGATCATGCCGATGTGAAAGACGGCGAGCGCCGCGAGGAAGAGCGTCGAGGGCGCGACGATCTGCGCGCCCAGGCGGGCGAGGTTCGCGACGGCGATCACGGCAATGAGGGCGGTCGCGATCGCGGCGAGGGTTTCGACGTCGAATGCGACGTCGGTGACGAGGGCCGTCGCGCACACGAGGGCAACCGTGCCGAGCGCGGCGACGTAGGCGCGCGCGCCCGTCGCGTTCCAGCCGGACGGGCGGCGCGATGCGGCGGCGGTTCGCGGCGGACGGCTCACCGGTAGCATTGCAGGAGCCGCTCCATGGACTCTTCGATCGTGAACGGACGTGGCAGTGTGGCGACGCCGGCCGGTGGGCGCGCCTCGGCGGTGCACAGCTCGACGAGCGTCGCGGCGAAGGCCGATGCGTCGGTGGGGTCGACGGCGACGATGCGGGCGCGCGGCGCGTCCGCCGCGCGATCGAGCGTGGAGAGCTCGGACGTATGGCGCGCGATCTCGAGGACGCCGGGAATCGGGCTCGCTACGACCGGGAGGCCGCTCGCCAGCGCCTCGAGTACCGCGCCGGGCAGCCCTTCCCACAGTGAGGGGAAGGCGAACGCGTCGGCCGCGGCGAGCAGGCGCGGCACGTCGTCGCGGGCGCCGACGAAGCGAAACGCACGTTGCAGGCCTCCGCGCGCGACCTGATCCTCGATCACGCTGCGGCGCTCGCCGCTGCCGACGAGCAGGAAGACGGCGTCGGGCCGGCGCGCCACCACGGCGGCGGCGATTCGCACCAGCCCGTCGTGGTTCTTGGCCGGCGTGAAGTTGCCGACGTGTGCGATCACCGGCGCGTGGCTGCGGATGCCGAGCTCGGCACGGACGCGCGCTCGGTCGCGGTGCCCGGCGAAGCGCGTGCCTTCGATGCCGTTGTAGATCAGCCGCCGCCGCTGGTCGCGCTCCCAGTGCTCGCCGAAGAACGATTCCAGCGCCGCCGCCGACACGCCGATCACGGAGGTGGCGTGCCAGGTGAGGAGGCGACGACCGAGCGAGCGGTAGGCGCCGCGCAGCGGACCCGAGCCCTGCTGCTCGTGCGCGGTGCGAAGGTGCGCGATACGGGTCCGCACCCCGGCGAACCGCGCCAGCAGCAGGACGACACCCGAGAAGTGGTGGACGTGGCTGTGGACGACGTCGTAGCGCCCGGCGCGGACGAGACGCACGAAGCGCGGCGCGAACGAGACGCGCCCCGGGCGGAGCGGACAGGGCGCCACGCGCCCGCCGAGGCGGGCGATCTCTGCGGCATACGACCCGGGCACGCCGCTCAGAACGCAGAAATCGAAGACGTAGCGCCTGCGGTCGAGCCGCCGCATCATTTCGAGGGTGCGGGTCTCGGCGCCGCCGCGCTCCATGCTGCCGAACACGTGCAGCACGCGCAGCGGTGCTACCGCCGCGGCGCGGTCAGCCGCCCGCCGCGTCTTCGGTGCGCACAGCAGCGCGTAGACGGTGCCGAGCGCGAGAAGCCGCGTCGTCTCGCCGGCCAGCATCGCGAGAGCCGCGCCGCGCAGACCGAGCAACGGCACGAGCACCTGGCTCGCGACCGCGCACGCGGCGAGCGCCACGGCGGCGATGGCGAGCTGCGGCATGAAGCGCCGCGCCGCCGTGACCGCGAGGCCGAAGCCGCTCGCCAGGAACCCGACGGCCGCCGTGACCGCGAGCAGCAGGAGGACCGGCGTGTGCGCCGCGTATTCGGGAGCGTAGGCGAGCGTGAGGAGTGCGTGTCCGCCGACGAACGCCCCGAGGATGGCGCCGGCGCCGAGCGTGGCGGCGAGGGCGAGCACCTGACCGGTGAGGCGGCGATACGCGGCGCCGTCCTCGACGAACAGGCGGGCGAGGCGCGGGCTCGCCGCGGCGCCGACGGCCAGGAGCGGCTGGGTCGCGGCGACGAGCAGGGAGACGAGCGCCGCGAAGTGTCCGAGGCCGACCGGCCCGAGGCTCGCGGCCAGCGCGTAGCGCGGGACGTTGGCAGTGAGGCTGTTGAGCGCCATCACGCAGCCCATCGGCAGCGCCAGTCGAGCGAGCGCCGCGAGCGTCTGCCGCGAGACGTGCCCGCGCAGGGGCGCCAGACGGCGCGCCGCCTGCAGATCGTTGGCGAGGAGCACGACGGCCCAGGCGCCGGCGAGGACGATGCTCGCCGTGACGAGGTCGCCGCCGAGCGCCAGCACGCTTGCCGTGGCGCCGACGCTGAGCACGCCCTTCAGCAGCATCGAGCAGGCAATGCGGCGCAAGCGCTCCGCCTGCTGCAACAAGCCGAACGTGACGTCGCTCAGCGACTCGACCGCCTTGGCCGCCGCGACGGCGAGCACCACGCCGAGATCGGCGCCGTGATAGCCGAGAGCGAGCGTCACGAGCGTGATGCCGGCGAGCGCCGTGAAGGTGGTGAGGAGCCGGAGGCGCAGGTAGACGCGGAAGGGATACTCGCCCCGGGCGTCGGTCGCCTGGATCGCGCGCAGGTGCAGGTTGGCGAGCATCATCGCGGGCGCGGTGAGCGCGAGTCCGAGCGCGAAGCGGCCGACGTCCGCGGCGCTGCCGAGCTTGGCGATGGCGATCAGGATGGCCCACTGGCAGGCGGCGTAGCCGAGGTTGCCGGCGAGCGCCCACGCGGCGTTGCGCTGCACCGATGGGGCCGCACCGCTCGGCACGTCGACGACTGGCGCCTCGGCCGCGGCGGTCGCGACGTCGGCCACGGAGGCCTCGGCGCCGGGGGCGGTATCGCTGGCATAGGCCGCCGCGGTGATCGCCGGTCCCACCGGAGGGGCTTCGCGCACCTGTCGCTCGCGGCTCGCCGGCTCCGCCTCCTGGCGGAGGCGCTCGAGGAATGCCCGCCGGCGCGGGCGAAGGCGCTCAGCGTGGTACTGCAACGCGGTCGTGTGATCGCGGGTGCTCGCCGTCACGAGGGCGTCCTTGTGTCGGAAGAGGCGTGTGAGCGTCGCGGCGAGGGCGGCGTCGTCGCCCGGCGGGACGAGGCGGTCCTCCGGCAGCAGCTCGGGGATGCCACCGACGCTCGCGCCGACGCATGGCAGGCCGCGCGCCATCGCCTCGACGAGCGCGCGCGGCAACCCTTCGGTACGCGAGGGCAGCACGAACACGTCGGCACGGTCGAGCTCGGCACGCACGCCCGCGCCCGCGGGCAGCGCGCCGGTGAACCGCACGGTGTCGCCGAGGCCGCGCGCGGCGACATCGGCCTCGAGCGCGGCACGATGACGGCCATCTCCGACGATCGTGAGGATGAGCGGCACGGCGTCGCGGACGCGGGCGACGGCGTCGATCAGGACGTCCGGTGCCTTGTAGAGCTGCGCCAGCGAGCCGACGAAGACGAGGCGCCATGGATCGGTGACGTCGCGCGGGGCGCGGAGTCGCGCCGCGCGCGCGGCCAGCGCCGTCTGAGCGGCGAAGGCCTCGTCACCGAGGTCGACGTCGGAGCACACCGTCGACCACGCGCCGGGCGGATAGCGCCGGCGCAAGATTGCCGCGACGTAGCCGCTCGCGGCGGCGCCGCCGCACATCGCGCGCAGATCGCGGACGAGGGAGGCACGGGCGAGGGGACGGAGCGTGCTGCGGACGACACCGGGCGCGAGCGCGTCGTGCGGGTCGCCGATCACCTCGACGCCGACGGCACGGTCGCCCCGGAGACTCCACGCGGTGCGGGCGATGGCACCGGGCGCGCGTAGGCAGAGCGCGTCGGCCGCGCCGATGCCGGCGCGGAGCGCGGCGCGCAGGCGCCGTCGCGCCAGCGCGTAGCCCCACGGGCCCTGGTACGCCGGCAGCGGGATGACGCGGACGCCGTCGCCCTCGATCGGGACGAGACCGGTCGTGTCGCCGTTCTCGGTGC
>Ga0157379_10002472_pt1 | contig 15469 bp, 18 predicted proteins | sample S25metaG_FD_121802 | JGI IMG/M metagenome (GOLD analysis project Ga0157379, IMG submission 121802) | Switchgrass rhizosphere microbial communities from Kellogg Biological Station, Michigan, USA - S2-5 metaG | ecosystem: Host-associated > Plants > Roots > Rhizosphere > Soil | place: USA... | reverse complement strand
TATAATACTCCATAGTTTGCTAACGCCATATTCTCTTCATTTGTCCTTGCTCTATATTAATTCTGTAAGTATGCTATTTATTTTGTAAGTTATACAGTCACTTAATTGGATATTGATTAAGGTCACTCCCAGATACTATACACGAAACTGTTGATAGTTTAACCCCACATGTCTTTTTTGTCTCGCTAGCCGTGATATACCTAGCCGCCTGGAAAATCCTTCAAAAACCTCTGTCATATCTTCCTTGAATGTTTGTACAGCGGTTTGTAACAAGTAATCCGTGATAGTAAATCCTGGAGATTTTTCTCTGATTATTACAAAAAAAATTGAGTTTCTATATGTCTTTGTATTTTACAACAGACACTTTGGCATGTTTCAAGACATTTGCTCCTGCAATTCGCCGGACTTACGAGTCACTGACACTCGCCCAATTCCCACTAGACGCCTACATTAAACTGTTTACCCGTTTACCTCAAATTCCCGTGGCGAAACCCCCAAATGTTAGAAACCCCCTAAAATTTTGCTCCCCTATAGGCCATTATCAGACCAGGTAAATTACTACGCTCCAGTCTAACTCGCGTTGACCAACTTCGAAAGGTGGATTTTATCATATTGTACTGCAACGTCTTCTCTCTACACTACGGGATTTCTTCAAACCATGAACTTATCTCCTATATCCCTTGGTACTGATGGTAAATACTGCCTCCTTCTTTCCTGTCCCTACCTGCCCTGATGTTGGGCCAACAGCTCGCCTTCCCAAGAATATTTGTCAAGAGATTATCCACCAGTACCTTGAACTTACTGTAGCACCGATGTTCAATGAGATACACGAATGCACAGTCCTCTATCCTTGCAAACAGTTAAAGGAGGCTGGACGTCATTGTGCCTCCCTCTATCACGTTTGCAGAGCTTGGAGAACTATGGTGAAAGAGGAAGTAACTTCAAGTTATGAGGCTATGGCCCCAAAAGTCATATCCTATTCAGATGTCTTTTACGGAGACTTGAGGTCCAATCATATGTTCGGGTATTACAGATACGTGGACGATATCGAAAGGTGTTCGTGTGAGTGCCACTGAAGATCATTTATTTCCAGATGCTTACCTTCGAGTAGCAACGAGAGTTATCTCCGCCTACGACTACAGCAATGAAGATTCCTGTCATTCGAGGACCCACGCAGTTGTTCTAAAGCTGACAAAGAGAGGCGCACACTTTAACGAGAGAGATTTCTACAAGTGGTTTGAAACTAAACGAGCCAGTATGAGAGATGAAGACCCGGACGTTCCTGGCTTCCTGGGTGCCAGTGCACTTCCAAATGCCACTTTCGTGATCGTGTTGAAGCGACTGGGATATGATCTCAACAGTTTGTCTGAAAAAAAACTGTTCACACCTCGGCAGACGATGGCTGTTGCAATACAAGCGGTACGTTGTATTATTGTTAGGAAGCCCTCCCCTTTAAATTTACATATATTTCAGCTTGGGATATACCATCGATTCCATCGGCTTGGGTGGTTGCACTGTAACGCAAAGCCCGGAAATTTTGTAACTGGACCCCCAAACGTTACCGAAAAGAAAGGCCGAATCTATCTCGTTGATTTTGAGTTTTCTCGTCCCGTCCCAGAAACAATTGCTTTTGGGAGTGAAGGTTATGGTTGGAACCATAATTTTTGTTCAATTGAGTGGCACAAGGGAACAGGTAAGAATATTTGTTCAGTTTATACTTATTAGACTAACCGGATGAATATTTTTCAGCTCCTTCATTTCGAGATGATCTTGAGGGTCTGGGTTACATGTTAGCGTTCCTCGGGACAGGCGCTCTACCCTGGTATGGTTCTTGGGCGCCGACGAGGACTATAGGACGGATGAAGTCCTCCACGGAGACTAGCAAACTCTTTTCCGGAATGGATCCCGTTTATATTAAATATTTCGAAACAGTCAGAGGTTTATCCTGGGGCGAAAAACCGGACTATGACGCCTTGCTAAAGGATTTCACGGAGGTTTGGGATTCTGGAAATTACGGATGCACGCCTTACGAAGTGGATTGGGAGAAAGAATTTTTAATCACAGATAACTAAGTATATGATTAAGTCGTAACTGCACAGTAAATACAATTATAAGACTAGGTGTCCATAAATCCAAGCGGAATAGATAAGCCCAAATGGCTACGGTTACGGAATACGCATATATGTTTCTGTGTTGGAGAGACATCCGCCGGTCCAAAACCAAGATCCTGGCGTTAATTACAGCCAGTTGTCGCTCTACAGGCACGAGAAGCTTTTGGTATGAGTCAACAAGAAAGGAGGAATGCAATGCTCAGTGGTGATAACGATGGGAAATGGCTGTAGAAGGGAATAAAATGATATGCAGGCAGTGTAGTGGGTGATTAGAGGAGACGTCGATGGGGCACGGATTGGAAGAAACACCAGAATGAGACAAAACAAGATAACTTCCCGCATCCGGTGAGGACGCGAATTACCTTTCTTCTCTTGATACCTTTAATACTGCATCCAACACAGCATCCTATTTCATTCTAATTAGGGATTCCAAAGGAAATTCGACAGTCACTGAGGTGCTAGTGCCGCGCCAATTTCCCACAAGACAGAGGACACAGAGCTCCCAACATCATTGTTGGGATCACATTCAATGACCAACAGAGAGCGCACATGATTTTAATAACACTCACTCGTCCAATGCCAACAATATAGGCGGACTGCGTCTTAACAGCAACAAGCCAAAAAACTAGCAATGCTATGGAATTTTGACAGACGGTTTCGTTGGAGAGCAGCACTCTTCTTCCTGTACTGGGGATTGTCAAAGCTAGAAGACCAAAGAAGAATACCGACACAGATAAGCCGGAGGGTGTAAGGATATATCTGCAAATAGCCGGATGTCGGGGGCACTTCAATATGACTCGATGAAAAAACTCACGTTATCCACACAATCTAAAGCATCGTAAGAGAATATATTTGTGACTATAATCTAGAAGGGTGGTGAAGGAAGACAAGGGGGAGTCCCAGGTCAGGATGGTAACGACAGATTTAAGTAGCAGGTAGAGTAAGGGTCGGAGAACCCTTGCAACACAGTAAAGTTGTAAGAGGTACAAAATTCGTGTCAGAAAAGCGCCAAAAAAACACTCAGTGACACACCTGCGATACGGCGGAACACAAGCACAGAAAATTTGGAAATTTTTTTTTTCACATTGGTATACCGCAAAGATTTATTGTAACATAATATCAGGAAGAAATGTGTTCACGGTGACAGTGGGCTAGTACTTCATTTTGACCCCCGGCGCCTATTCCTCCTTCGCAGGTACACACCGCTCCTTGAAGGTCGCTTTCCACATATTTGACACATTTTATGTGTTCCAATTATAGATTAGCATAAACCCAGCGATTCCAATAACATAACTCAACCCACAATCGTAGCGTTGAGATGCCACCGCTATTGCAGCAGGTCTGAACGACGGTTCTCGCATCAGTTACATCCCTCATCATCATCCACCACATTAGCTACGTTACAGGTAGAACTTTCAAAACATCTGAAAACACGGGAAATGTACCAGGTATGTTATATAAAAAGTTTCATGAGATTATCGTATCTATTGCAGAAGTTAAATGAGCCGTGTGTCACTCAATAGTACTATTAGTAGTGTGCCATGTGACGGTAATTCACTGTATGACACGGAAAATTTCTCCAAACCATTACTTCGAATTCTGGCTGGTCTGAGTACACACCAGCGAGACGTCTTTCGATTGAAAATACATTTCACTTTACGTTTGGCAAGAAAATATGCATTTATTTTAAAATACTACGATGTATAATGCCAACATGCGAGATAAAAAAGGGGGAAAGGAAAAGAGATAGACACAAAACTAAACATGCAAAAAATACAGATGCAATACCCCGCCTCTCTAAACCCAATTACCCATTTTAGTCAATCTCCTCCATAGCAGATGTCGATGCGCCCTCCAATGGTGGTGGGGCTTCTTCGGTGGTCTCAGCAGTAGCAGGTGCAGACTCCTCCTCATCGACATCCAAACCAAGCGAGATCATACGGTGAATGCGCTTGGCGAAGTTGGTGGGCTCGTCGAGGACGAAGCCGGAAGTGAGGAGGGAAGTCTCGAAGAGGAGGTATGTGAGGTCACGGACGGCCTTGTCAGCAGGGTCGGAGGCAACCTTGCGGCGGAGCTCCTTGATGATGGGGTTGTAAGGGTTGAGCTCGAGAGTCTTCTTGGACGCCATGTAGGAGGACATGGAAGAGTCGCGGAGGGCTTGGGCCTTCATGATACGTTCCATGTTGGCGGACCAGCCAAATTGACCGGTGACAAGGACGCAAGGAGAATCGGAGATACGGTTGGAGACGACAACCTTTTCGACCTTTTCGCCGAGTGCTTCCTTGATGACCTTGCAGAGATCCTCGTACTCCTTAACCTCCTTCTCACGTTCAGCCTTCTCCTCTTCAGTCTCCTCAAGCTCGAGTCCTTCTTTGGTGACACAAACGAGCTTCTTGCCTTCGAATTCCTTGAGCTGAGTGACGGCGTATTCGTCAATGGGGTCGACGAGGAGGAGCACTTCAAAGCCCTTCTTCTTGAGGACCTCAAGGAAAGGCGAGTCCTTGGTAGCGGCAAGCGACTCTCCAGTGAGGTAGTAGATGGACTTCTGGACTTCGGGCATGCGAGTGATGTAGTCCTTGAAGGAGGTCAACTCGTCAGTGGACTTGGTGGAATGGAAGCGGAGGAACTCGGCCAGCTTGGAGCGGTTCTGAGCATCTTCATGGATACCCAACTTAATGTTCTTGCCGAAGGCTAAAGGAGAACGTTAAAGAACCATTAGCAAGAAAAATAAAGTCGTTACGTACCTTCGATGAACTTGGCAAAGTTCTCCTTGTCCTCTTGGATCTCAGAGAACAACTCCATGCACTTCTTAACGATGTTCTTGCGGATGACCTTGAGGATCTTGTTCTGTTGGAGGGTCTCACGGGAGATGTTGAGGGGGAGATCCTCAGAGTCAACGATACCCTTGACGAAGTTGAGGTACTCGGGGATGATGTCCTCGCAGTCGTCCATGATGAAGACACGGCGGACATAAAGTTTGATGTTGTTGCGCTTCTTCTTGGTCTCGAATAGATCGAACGGAGCACTGTGGAGGATATTAGAGCAAATCAAAGGGAAAGGGTGACGAGTACATACCGCTTGGGGATGAAGAGGATAGCCTTGAATTCGAGTTGACCTTCAACGGAAAAGTGCTTGACGGCGAGATGGTCCTCCCAGTCGTTGCTCAAGCTCTTGTAGAAAGCGGCATACTCCTCAGGAGTGATATCTTGAGGGTTACGTGTCCACAGGGGCTTTGTCTTATTGAGCTCCTCGTTTTCGGTGGTCTTTTCCTTGATCTTCTTGGTCTTCTTCTCCTTTTTCTCTTCCTCGTCTTCGACCTCCTCGATCTTAGACTCTTCGCCCTCGGGCTTCTCCTCAACTTCGTCGTCCTCAACTTCCTGTAACAAGGTCAGAGTCAAAATATAAACAAAAGCCCATACAACGAACCTTCTCGACTTCCTTGGTTACGACGAGTTGGATGGGGTAGGAAATGAACTCGGAGTGCTTCTTGACGGTATCCTTAATGCGCTTCTCCTCGAGGTATTCCAGTTGGTCCTCCTTAAGGTAGAGGCGGATTTCGGAACCGCGACCAAGAGGGGGGTTTATGGTGTCGGGTGTAACGGTAAAAGTGCCGCCGGCTGCGGACTCCCAGATATACTGTTCGTCGTCGTTGTGCTTAGAGATGACCTGGACGCGCTCGGCGACAAGGTAGGCGGAGTAGAAACCGACACCGAATTGACCAATCATGGAAACGTCGGCACCCGAGTTCAAAGCCTCCATGAAGGCCTAAAAGGGCTGTTAGAAGGGCAAAGCGCACACAGATAATGAATGCCACACACCTTTGTGCCGGACTTGGCAATAGTACCCAGGTTGTTGACAAGGTCAGCCTTGGTCATACCAATACCGGTATCACGAATGGAGAGGGTCTTGTTCTCCTTGTCGGGTGTAATGCGGATGTAAAGCTCCTTCTCGGTGTCGAGGACTGAGGGGTCGGTAAGGGAGGCATAGCGGATTTTATCAAGGGCGTCCGAGGAGTTGGAAATCAATTCACGGAGGAAGATCTCCTTGTTTGAGTAGAAGGTGTCTATTGGAGGGGTCAAAAGGACGTTCTTGAAAAAAAAGTAGACGACATACTAATGATCAAGTCAAGAAGTTGACTGATTTCCGCCTGGAATCCAAAGCTTTCAGACATTTTGGGCGTAAGAAATAACTGTGTGGAGGGAGGAAAGGGTGGATGGGGTGAGTGGCTGTAGAAAGACCTTGAGTCGGGGGGTGACAGGAGGGAGCGAGCTTTTATAACTCTTGGGCCCTTCCAGCAGTTTCTATATTAGACGCCCAAAAGCAAAAAGACTTTGCTCGCTTGTCGAATAGGAAGGTTTCGAGAACCTTCGAGAACATTTCTCTGTTGGGATCAGACCACTTAATTGGCCTATTATTTTTTATGTAAATAACAGTTTTGTCGATGGAATATGTGTGTCTTAGCGAACTTGGAGAGCCACGGACGTCTGAGAGGATGCACCATAATGAACTCAAGGTCGACGCGCAGTAGAAACACTGACGCGTACTCCAGTCACGTGACTTCAATGACAAGTATTTCTGGTGACACGACCCTTCCTGCATACGAAGCCGTACCACAGGATGGCCATGGCCCTTTTCATGCATCTGACACTAGCACTGCCAGTACATCTGCTGTACAGCTTCAACAAGTAATAGATCATAGTCCTTTAATTGGAGGGAGCGGTGTCCGAATTCCTCTCAGCGAAACGGAGAAAGAGCGCGAAGATTTGCGAAACATCGGTACCCTTTCCTCTTATGGCCTGCAAACATGGGTGGCTGGCAATATGAGTACGTGAACTCTCAGTGGTATCAAATGCACAGCTCATTTTTATGTCAAGGACGCTACAGTTGGGATCCTTGTCTAGCGTACAGGGAGGCCGTGTCTCAACTCGACATCCTGTTGCCTCTTCTATCTCCGTCTCCCGGGACATTGCCTGCTACAACTTCTCTCAGAACGATTACTCTGCGTATCCGAAACCTTCCTCCTACTGATCTTGGATACTTCAACCCCCAGGAGGGTCGCGATGAGATTTCTAGAGCTCTCAAGAACTGGCTCGCGAGACCTGCTATAAAGGCTAAAGCCATCTTTCACTTTGCGGATCTTCTGGTTACTCGCATTCGCATGGATGGTTTTACAATTGTTGAGGAATGGTGGAACTTTGGTGGAGAATTCGTTCAATTCGTGATGAGATGTTAACCGTGCCATTTTCATCAACGTTCGTGTATTCCAATACCCTTTTGATACCCTGTAACAGTTCTATGGAATGGAAGTCAACGTCGCGACTGATTCCCGGAATGCCACCGCATCTTCACTTACGAGCACACGGCACTGAAAACGCATTATCCTAGCTTGACCAAATTATTTAGCCCTCTTTTGTGATTAATCAAAGAGAGAAGCACATCCCTTTTATTTATTTCCACTCGGCCTCGTGCCAAATTACTTTCGTGACTGTGATACTCTCTCTGTGCTAGTTCTCTAACTATGTTTGGCATTGTCACAACGAAACTTGGGTACTGCTCTTGAATGTACTCCTTTACTCGAGAAATTCCTGCCGACTATGATAATAATTCTGGACAAGACAAAACGCTATATTATGCAGATATTGATCCTTCCCTGCGTTGGAGCTTTAAGCTGCACCAACGTCAGGAATGCATCAATGTTATTCTCCTGTGTCAAAAGCCAGAAATCTGGGTGATAAGTTGCGTTTTAATTTGGCACCTTAAAACTAATATGTAACGTGTCTCTTGAATGGAAGATCATAATGTCCCCTATCTAATAGCACGCCTTGTCAAAATTTCTCGTTATTTGTGCAATTTGGACACTGTTTTTGGGAGCCGGATGCTTGCTCTCCCTTTGTGCTGCAAAATCTTAAATACGTACAGGAAGGTTACTCCGTATAGATCCAAAGATTGCCTATTACAATTACTGTAAAGGCCAAGCAAACGCACTTATCCCCATCAATGCTTGGAATCAGGCTGCTCGCTTACGAATTGACTGAGCTAGAATCATTGGTGTTTTCAGAAGATCGCGATGCTACAGAATGATAAGGTTTCTTCCCAATGTCAAGCATCTTCAGTAACTCGGAGACCCCCCCAGAGTACGAACCCATACAGACACCAGCACCAACAACTCAGAGTCAGGTCTCTACGATCCAGCTTCATCCCGAGTTAGATGTGACCAGTCCTTTCGTTGGCGGAAGCGGCGTTCGGATCCCTCTCAGCGGGACAGATAAAGGTCGACAAGATCTTAGAAATCTTTCACTTCTTGGAAATATCGGCGCGCAAACATGGACGTATAACTTGGCCCGTAGGTGAATTTTCTGGAGTTGTATGTACGAGTTACCCTCAAATCTTCACATCTAATAGGATACACTTGGGATCCTTCTCAAGCATACAGAAGCGCCATCTCCCAACTCGACGTCCTTCTCCCTCTTCTCCCCATTCCTTCTACCACCAACCTTCTCAGAACAATAAAATCCGTCTGGAAGGCTTCCCACCCGCTGATCAAGGCTACCATAATCTCCAAGAAGGACGCAACGAGACTTCCAGAGCTCTGAAAGGGTGGCTAGGAAAGCCTGCGATCAATAGTAGATCGATTTGGCTCTTTGCCGATGTGCTTGTGAGGAGGGTTAGGAATGATGGCTTTACCGTGACGGTTGTGGAGGAGTGGTGGGATTTCAATGGCGATTTTGTACAGTTCGTGGTGAGGTGTTGAAGTTTCGGGATTCATTCTACGTAAGTATTCCATCTCTGAGTCTGATTAAGAATCCGTTGTTTTCTGGGATGTGGTTTGCGAATAATACGTTTGATTCCCAGAATGTTCCCCGTCTTCGTCTTTTCATTTCCCTGACAACGAGTATACGGGAGACAGCCATTCTTCTAGATTTTTTTGTGGGTTAAAACAACGGTTTCAATAGGCGCGTTTCAATATCGATGTGTCTGCCTTGTTCGACCAACGATGTGCACGGCACCCTCTTTCCCTCCTCGCCCTTCGCGTACTATATTCGGCATCAGAACTCTTTGAAGAGGAACTTCTTGTTATGAATGGCGAGACTTTCTCAAGAAGAAGGGGAGAAGGGGAGAACGAATAAGCTGTTTCTGCTGTTCATGGAACTACAGTACTAAACACTGCCTGGAAGGAGTCGCTTCAAGGTCTATAGATTGGAAGATAATAAGAAATTATTGCCTCTTGCGTCTATTTCTTAATTTTTATCATGTAATTCTCGGTATTCGATGACGCTGTCCTAGAAACTCCCCCGCTGCACTGGAGATTTCAAATCCAGCTATTAATAGGGAAGTGAGATTGGCACCAGCGACTGACATCCATTGACGGACACAGCAAATCCGTGCAACTCCTCTCCAGACCCTCAATGTCACGGTTAAGCATCTTCAGCGACACAGCGACTCTCCCAGAGTACGAACCGGTGCAGGAAGATAGGCGTGGATCATCGACATCTCTCGAGGCAAGTTCTTCTGCACCAGATGGGCTTCATTCGGAGCTATATAAAAATCCTTTCATTGGAGGAAGCGGTGTTAGAGTCGCTCTCACCAAGGCGGAGAAAGAACGCGAAGATATTGCCAACATTACGCAGCTTTCAAATTACGGGGTGCAGACATGGATTAGCGGACAGTTCAGTACGCGATTTTAATCGATTCGTGCGACCTCTTCATTAATGCACACTCTATAATCCAACATGAAGGATACAGCTGGGATCCTATGCGAAGTTACCAGGAGGCTGTGTCTCAACTTGACGCGTTACTGCCTCACATCTCTCCAACGTTGAATCCTCTCAAAACGATAACATTACGGCTTCCAGGCCTTCCCCCCGCTGATCACGGATATTTCCATCTTCGGGAGGGTCGTGATGAGATAGGAAGGGCTCTAAAGGGCTGGTTATCAAGGCCTGCTGCGACCAGTAAAGTCATTTGGGTGCTTGCAGACGTTCTTACTCGTCGCCTTCGGGCTGATGGGTTCACTATTGTTGAGGAGTGGTGGGATTTTAATGGAGACTTAGTCCAGTTTGTTGTGAGGTGTTAAAGTATCGAGCAACAGATTTGTTTCAATATGGCGGATTAAATAAACCTGCGGTGTATCCTATTGTTTTAATCTTTGTTGTTGTTTTCCTTTGATTCCAGACATCTCCAAAGCGATAAAGATGATTCTTTACTAAGTTCTTTATTCTATCCCTCTAGTTGCTACTAACGAATAGAACGACCTGCTGATTGCTCGGATTTAAATTCTATAGAAAATGAGCCTAAGATGGATAATCTTTCACATTGTACCTTCATATATTTTGTGTCGTTTTATATATTCCAAATTTACGTTGGGTTTGCGGTCACTGGCATTTAAGCCCCGATTGAGTGAAGAAATTGAGGGTTTTGCTATGGGCGGATAAGTACAAATTCACTCGATGTGTGGGGCAAATCTTGAACCTGAAAATATAGTGACAAGGAACTTCAGTGATATGGCGACGCTTCTGGAATATGAAGCCATACAACGGGATCAAACCCTCGCCATGGAAAGCCTTTCTACCCCAGGCGCAGCACTTTCCCCTGGACTAGACACCAGTAATCTCATTGGTGGCAATGAATTTCGGGTCCCCTCGGTAAGGCGGAGAGAAAAAGTGAATATCAGAAGAGCCTTAGGCTCCTTTTAATATACGGGGACCAGGAGTGGATTTGATGTAGAGTGACTAGCATATGAAATTTTTTTTTTTCGATTACTTTTGTGGTGTGACTATGTCTTTAACGTATGAATAATTGTCCCGGAATAAGGCGGAAGCTGGAGTCCCATGCGAGTTTATTAGCCAGCGGTGTCCCAGCTTGAATTTTATTGCCCCTTCTTCATCCATCTTCAGGGAATCCAAATTTCTTCCCAACAATTACGACCCTGCTTCCAAGCTTTCCACCTACTGATATATTATATCACCATCTCCAGGAAGGACGCAGTGAGATAGCCAAGTCCAAGGTTGCGGAATAGACATGATAATAAACCCGTCTGGCAGTTTGCCGATGTTCTTACTCGCCGTCTCCGACGGATCGAGGGATTCACTTTTGGTGAGGAGCGGTGGGACTTCAACGGAGTGTTGGTCCAATTGGTGATGAGGTGCCACTCCGAAAGACTCGAGTAGTGGACGGTTTCTTCGAGTTAAATAAAGGAATCTCCAGTGTATTATGCTGTTCAATAGTTATTGCTGCTGTAGGTTTTCGGCGGGTTTCCGAAGACTGGGTAAGTGCAACAGCGCCGAATGTTGAAATTTGCCACATGACCTCAGTTTGGTCAATTTATCTTGCCATTGTACCGCGAGATGTTGCCGATTATTCATATTCTCTTGACCATCTTGTTCACGTATGTGATTTTAGGTTTTTTTCCCGTCTTATCGTTTGATACTGCTTGTGCCGAGCCTCACGGCTGGATTCCCAAGTTTTAGATATTGTCGGCTCTGCACTCACAACATGATCGAATTCCACCATTACTTATCAGAAAAGAAGCTAGGACCCATGCTCAGACGATGGCGATGTACAAGATAAGTACAAATATACGAGTGGATGAAAATTCTCGCTGGATTCCCAATATCAAGCAGATACCACCACACGGCGACTCTGACGGAGTACGAAGCCATAGATCAAGATTATGGTGGTCACGATGATGTATCGTTCACGGCTTCCCTCCGGGTTCTTCTGCAGTAGGTCCAGTACTTCGTCCGAATCAGATACCGGTCCTCTCCTTGGCGGAAACGGTTTGCTGATCCCTCTCAGCAAGGCAGAGAAAGAACATGATGATCAGAAAAACCTTCATCTCCTTTTCAAAACACGAAGTGCAGAAATGGGGTGTTGGAATGTCCCGCACGGGAACTTCTAGTTCCAGGATGTCAACAACCCGGGATGTATCCCTTATTAAGGTTACTCGCAGTTAAGTAACTGTAGCGCTGTATTCGACAATTAGCTGACGCTACGGTTGAGTTATGGTTGAGTTATTTTTTCTGTGTTTAAAATGTATCATATATCTATAAATTGAGTCTATGAACTATATGATAAAGATGTGATCTGAGCCTGGTAGGAATAAATTTGTGAAATATGCCATTTTTGAGCTTTGGCCACGATTTGTTTGAAAGAAGTGCGTGATCACTAATTTATGGTTTGAAGAATTCTCAACCAAACTGGCTTAGCAACGTCATGCTAATTCCCCCTCATTGGAGCTTTATTAGGCTTGCAAAGTGGCTGTTTGGTGTATATTGTATGTAATATGCAGCATTTTACACCACAAGCAGGGTTTGTAGCTAAGATAGCACAGGAATGGCTCGAAATTAGCATACGGCTCTTAATCCAGTTTTGTATATAATTCTTCAAACTGCAAACTAGTGACCACGCAACTCCCTCAAAAAAGTCATGATCAAAGCTGGAAAATGGCATGTTTCACAAATGTAGTCCTACCAAGCTCAAATTACACTTTTATGATACGGTCTATAGACTCAAATCACAGACAGATGACACATTTTATAACACGGAAAAAATATCAAAACCATAACTCAACCGTAGTGTCGGCTAATCATTGAAAACAGCCCTACAGTGAATTTTGGCAACTGCGAGTATAGCTGGGACCCTGTGCAAAGTTACCAGGCGGCCGTCTCTCGACTTGACATCCTACTGTCTATTTCTTCCCCAGGTCTCAGGTACTACAAATTCCCTCAAAACTCTTATGATTCGTCTTCCAGGCTTTCTGTCTGCTGATCTAGGGGATCACTATTAGATCTGCGCGAGGGACGCGAGAGGATAAGGAAAGGTTTAAAGACGTGGATAACAAAACCTGTTGTGAATAGGGGATCTATCCGGCTGTTCGCAGTTCTTCTTACTCGCCGCCTCCAGAATGACGGGTTCACTGTTGTCAAGGAGCGGTGGGTCTTGAACGAGAGTTGGTCCAACTCGTGGTGTGTTAATCTATTTATCTCTCCGCCCAATATACGTATATCACACGTTCTAGCCTCTCCCTTTGACCATTTATGTAATAGATTTGTCTGGAATTTTGAGCCGATTGTGTTCTCTGGAATGGAAGGTAATGTGAGAGATGGCAAATGCCACTCTCGAGCATTCACCTGCAAGCTGATGTCGCAGGCAAGGTAGTATCCTAGTTGGATGGTAAACCACTCACAAAAACAAATTTTCTTCTCCGCTTCTTAGACTTTTCATCTAGTTGAGGAGAAAATACTATCGCATCTCTCTCGTATTGCCAAAGTTACTACTCCTTCCCGGATTGATCCTCACTCTCGGCGACCGTAGGTTTTCTCCATCGGGCTGCCATGTAAGTTGACCGACATCGGACACCTTTCGCTTTGGAAAACTGTTTACGATGCATAGGATCAAGCAGCGTTGTACTTATCTCGTCAAGTAATTTGGAGACGTTGAGGGGACTCGTTTAAATTTATCTCAGGCTTCGCTTCGCAATCTCCCTCTATACCTGTGTTTTTTTGTGATGTGGTCCCAGCATTGACGAGCGCATTCTGTCAGCAGGCTTTTTTTTAAATTCTGGGACAGCACTTTTATTTTCGTCTAAACAACGTGCCAGAATTCAAGGATTTTTCACAAATTACCAAGTATCAAACATTATTGACATATAACTGGGTAAGCTAATTGAAAGATATCCCTTTACTTTCTCCGCAATGAATACAGAGCATGGTTCCATTCAAAGGCATTGTTTTCTATGGGTTGGGGAGGTATTTGAATCATATCGGTGTCTTGAAGCTATAGTCTGGTGGTCGCGTCTTGTAGGACATCAATTTCAATCTTCAGGCCCCAGAGACGTTGACGATACAACAACTCTTCGAAATGGTCTCATTTGAAGCTACAGAAATGTAAACGAAACATTTTGAGTCTCAGGATTGCAGCGTACTCGCTTAATTGGAAGCTATCTCACTACAACGTAGCAAATATGAAACGACAATCTTCGACACGCGGAATCGTGTGGAGTAGCGCAGCTAAATCATCTCCTACGATGGTGAATTCGGTGTGTTCCAGTGACTTTATAGGGGCGGATTCACTTCGCACGAAGAACTCAACTACGCGTCAAAATACAGTCCTTGGTTTCTGTCTGGTGCAACTTCGAGATGGAGGAGTAACGGGAAAGAAATACCGGAGAGTAGGAAAGGTGCCAAGCTTGCTTCCACGATGTCTATCTTCAAGGAAGTCAATGAATGAAATCCGATCTCTGGCATTGTGGGGTTCCTGAATACAGATTTTTGGTACTAGTAGGTAAAGACAATGCCACCGATCTTTAGAATAGGGCGCGCGGAGATTTCTGGATTTCGACAATAAGGCAAAATCCGTTTCATCCATGTCACCAATTGCGGGAACTGAGAGATTCCTAGTCAGGCGATGCAACATGCCGCTAGACCCGGTATCGAAAGACTGTAACTTTGTGCGATCCAATACAGGACTGTCGTAGTCAGAGCTGACGGCGGAATTTTCAGGGCTGGAATATAGATTTGATTGCCAGAGTTCCCCACACTATGGGTTCTGGCATCAAGACTCAGATTTTGGACCCGGTGAGTTACGGTGCCAAAACTGTTTCCATTTTCTCTCCTTGAGAATACTGTGTAAACGTATACAAGTCAAATGGCGTTCGCTTGGAACGTTCAAAATGCCTGAAAAGGTATCAATAGTCTCTACCAGAAATAGTCCTCAGAGTCCAGGGATTTTCGTGGATAATCTGATATCATTCTCGATAGACTAACATCGGACTACAGCGAAAAGGATGGTCTGTGCCTTTAACGAAGGTGCGATTAAGATTATGTCCAGGAAGAGGTTGATCAAAGATGCGGTAAACATGTCATAAGAAACTCCTGGTTACAAGGAGCGAAAGTTATTTCTTCTCAATACATTTAAGAAAGTAGGAGTGACGCACTTGGTAGGATGCTTTGGCAATTGGGAGGAAGGCTTTGAGAGGTCGGAATCATGGTTCAAGGGGATTAAATACTTAGATGGCACTTAGACCCAATTTTATAAATGCATGCTGATAGGGGGAACCGAGAGCGAATGTCACGGATGGAGCGGTGGGCCGTTGCCAGTGGAACAATGACACAACTAGACAAGGGGGCATCCGATCATCATACGGGAATCAATAACGATGTTCGTTAGATTTTCGGTTATTTTAGTGTAAGAAAGATGCTCGAGTCATTCTGGATGATTAGGGTTATGAAGACTCACCATTTGAAGCGGAGATCGAAATCTACCTTACTACTCCCTCCACCATGATAGAACTACCCTCGACAGTTTATCTGTCCGGTATGGACGAAAAGACATACAAGAAGGCGTTCAAGATTTTTCAG
>Ga0157379_10002471_pt1 | contig 15470 bp, 13 predicted proteins | sample S25metaG_FD_121802 | JGI IMG/M metagenome (GOLD analysis project Ga0157379, IMG submission 121802) | Switchgrass rhizosphere microbial communities from Kellogg Biological Station, Michigan, USA - S2-5 metaG | ecosystem: Host-associated > Plants > Roots > Rhizosphere > Soil | place: USA... | reverse complement strand
TGACAATGCAGTCGGCGCCGCGCACGGACTTCTCGGGGTCCTCGGTGAAGATGATCTTCGCGCCGCTCTGCTCGGCCCACTCGCGCAGGTTTTCGCGTGGGCTAAGCTCCTTGGGATTGGCAACGCGCAGTTCGAAGCCGAACCGCGCGGCGGCATGCACCCACGACGCCAGCACATTGTTCGAGTCGCCAGTCCAGGCCACGATGCGGCCCTTGATGCTGCCCCTTTTCTCTTCGAACGTCATCACGTCCGCCAAGACCTGACAGGGGTGGCTGAGCTTGGTCATGCCGTTGATGACCGGCACGGAGGCATTCTCCGCCATCTCGTGCAGCATGTCCTGATCCAGGGTGCGGATCATGATGGCATCGACATAGCGCGACAACACGCGCGCGGTGTCGGCCATGGTCTCGCCTCGGCCGAGTTGCATCTCCGCGCCGGTGAGCATGATCGTCTTGCCGCCCAGCTGCTGCATGCCGACATCGAAGGAAATGCGTGTGCGTGTCGACGGCTTGTCGAAGATCAGCGCCAGCATTTTGCCGTCTAGCGGTCGGTCGACGTCGGCCTGGCCCCTGGCAAGTGTGGTGCGTGCCGCTTTGCGCTTGCGGGCAGCGGCTATCAGGTGGTTCAGCGCCGCGGTATCAAAGTCGCTGAGATCGAGAAAGTGTTTCACCGTCCCGACCCGACCGGCAGGCGCGTTCATGCCGCCACCGTCTTTTGCGTGGACTCAAATGCAAGCGCCGTGTCCGACAACAGTTTGACGGCATCGCGCACCTGGTCTTCGCTGACGATCAAGGGCGGCAAAAGGCGCGCCACATTCTCGCCGGCACCGACAATCAGCAGTCCCTGCTTGCGGGCCGCGGCGACGAAATCCGTATTCGGCACGCGTAGCTTGAGGCCGAGCATGAGCCCCTGACCGCGAATTTCCTCGAACACCGAGGGATGTTCGGAAATCAACCGGGCCAGCTGCTGGCGCAGATAATTGGCGACCGATTGAACGTGCGCAAGGAAGCCCGGTGCCAGCACCATGTCGATCGCCGCATTGCCGACTGCCATGCCAAGCGGATTGCCGCCATAGGTTGAGCCATGCGTGCCAACCGTCATGCCCTTGGCCGCTTCCGCCGTAGCGAGGCATGCGCCGAGCGGGAAGCCGGCGCCAATGCCCTTGCCGACGCACATTATGTCTGGCGTCACGCCTGCCCATTCATGAGCGAAGAATTTTCCGGTGCGTCCAAAACCGCATTGGATCTCGTCGAAGATCAAGAGCAGGCCGTGCTCGTCGCAAATGCGACGCAACGCGCGCAGGAATTCGGAACTCATGGGCGTCAAACCGCCCTCGCCCTGGATCGGCTCGATCATCAATGCGGCGGTGGCCGGCGTGATCGCGGCCTCCAACGCCTTCAGATCGTTGGGCGGAACCTGATCGAAGCCCTCGACCTTGGGGCCGAAGCCTTCGAGATACTTTTCCTGACCGCCGGCCGCGATGGCAGCCAGCGTACGGCCGTGAAAGGCACCGGTGAATGTGATGATGTGGAAGCGCTCGGGATGGCCGCTCGCATAGTGATAGCGCCTCGCCATCTTGAAGGCGCACTCGCAGGCCTCCACGCCGGAGTTCGTAAAAAACACCGTGTCGGCAAAGGTATTTTCCACGAGCTTCTTGGACAGCGTCTCCTGTCCAGGGATGCGATACAGATTCGAGGTGTGCCACAGCCGATTCGCCTGCTCGGTCAGCGCTGCGACCAATTTTGGGTTGGCGTGGCCGAACGCGTTCACCGCGATACCGGCACCGAAGTCGAGATAGCGCTTGCCGTCCTCGGCGAACAAATACGTCCCTTCGCCGCGCACGAAGGCGATATCCGTCCGGTTATAAGTCGGCAACACCGAGGGAAACACTGGACTCTCCATGAATTTGGCCTGTGGACAGTTGCTCCGGCACTGGCCGGACTTATCGGCCGAAAGACGGATTCGCACAAGCGAATGGCCCTTATGCGGTTGAGTCGCCATGTTGTGGACAAGGGATGGTGAGCCCTGCCCAAGACTTGTGCGCTTCGATATCAGCAGTACGATATCTTGTGGCAAAGGCCATGAGGGAGCGCAATTGATGACCCAATTGATGAATTGGACCGACGACCGCGTAGACCAGCTCAAGAACCTATGGACCGAAGGGCTTTCGGCCAGCCAGATCGCCCGTGCGTTAGGCGGGGTCACGCGCAACGCCGTCATCGGCAAGGTGCACCGTCTTGGTCTTGCCGGGCGCGCCAGTCCATCGCGCAGCGAACGACCGCGGCTGCCCATGGCGCCGAAAGTATCCATGCGGGCGCATGTGCCGCCGGCGCCCATCGTGGAAGAAGATCCCCTCACCTTCGAGGACGGCAGTCACGCGACAGTGCTGACGATCAATGACCGCATGTGCCGCTGGCCGATCGGCGATCCTTCGGCGGACGAGTTCCATTTTTGCGGTCGCAGTCCGAAAGGCGGTTCACCCTATTGTGAAGCCCACGCACGCAAGGCCTATCAGCCGCAACAGCAGCGCCGCGACAAGGGCCGGATGACCGGTTGAAAAGCGCCACTGTCGTTCGCATCGAACATCGCGAAGCGGGCAGGAAACCCAGGTAGACGGATCAGTTCTGATCTCTCCGCCTGGGTCTCGCATTTCTTACGCAATGTCCAGTCTGGGACGACAAATTGTGCTAGATGAGCCCGCCAGGGAGATCACGCGATGGCCAGCATCTACGATTTTTCTGCGAAGACGCTGCAAGGCAAGGAAGTCGCACTCGCCGACTATCGCGACAAGGTACTGCTGATCGTCAACACGGCAAGCAAGTGCGGATTCACGCCGCAATATGAAGGACTGGAAGCTCTCTACGAGGCGATGGGCAAGCGCGGCCTGACGGTGCTGGGTTTTCCCTGTAACCAGTTCGGCAAGCAGGAGCCCGGCAGCGCCGAGGAAATCGGCGCCTTCTGCCAGATGAATTACGGTGTTACGTTTCCGATGTTCGACAAGATCGAAGTCAATGGGCCCAATGCCCATCCGTTGTACGACTTTCTGAAAAGCCAGCAGCCTGGCCTACTCGGCACCAAATCGATCAAGTGGAACTTCACGAAATTCCTGGTCGACAAGAGCGGCAACGTCGTTGGCCGATTCGCGCCGCAGACCAAGCCGCAAGACATCGAAAAAGCCATCGAAAAGGTGCTGTGACGCAATGCGCGAGCGGTGGACTCGCGTCGCGCCCGTGCTTCAGATCGGTGACGCGGAAGCAGCAGAACTCATCGCACCCGCCCTTCCTGGCGCGCGCATCACCGCAATGGCGCCGATCAAGGGTGGCCACTCCAATACGAATATTCGCCTTGCTCTGGACGCGGCACCGCATGCGCTGGTGCTGCGGCTCTATCAGCGCGACCCGGCGCAGGCGAAGAAGGAAGCAGCCCTGAGCCGGCTGGTGGCGGGAAAAGTGCCGGCGCCGCGCTTTCTGCATCTCGGCACGCGGCCGTCGAACGGCCAGACCTATGCGATCGTCGAGTGGGTGGAAGGCGAAACGCTGCTCGCGGCGGCGAAACGCGCCGACGAAAGCGAACGCGCCGAACTCGGCCATGCCGTCGGTCGCGTGCTGGCGGCCATCCATTCGTTCACGTTCGACACGGCGGGATTTCTCGATGGCGCGCTCAAGGTCACGGCGTTTCCATCAGGCATGATGCTCTCGGGCTACCTGGAAAGCTGTTTCGAGGGCATCGCCGGCGAACGTCTCGGCAAGGCGCTGGCGCAGAAAGTCGTTGCCTTCGCCAAGCACAACGAGCACCGCCAGGACATCTGGAACAAGCCGGCGCGCCTGACGCATTTCGATTTTGGCGGCACGAACATACTCGTGACGTCCGATCGCGGCTTGAAAGTCGCAGGTATCGTCGATTGGGAATTCGCCGCGGCGGCATCGCCAGCAGCGGATTTCGGCAATCTGCTGCGGCCGCCCTTGGGCACGATGACAAGCTTCGAGACCGGCGTCGAGGCCGGCTATCGCGCCGGTGGCGGCTTCCTGCCGGCCGACTGGCGCGAGCTGGCACGCATCGCGGACATCGGTGCCTGGGTCGAGTTCCTCACACGCCCAACCGTGAGCGAACAGGTGATCGAAGATGCGCGGAGTTTCTTGACGGAGATAACAACTTGATTGTCATCCCCGGCTGAGCGTCGCGTTTGTGACGCGAAGGGAAGGGGACCCAGGTTTCGGAAGACAAAACTCAGAGATCACGCAGACAACTTGATACCTAAATTCGGACACCTGGCTCCCCTTCCCTCGCATCGCACGCTCCGCGTGCAATGCTCGCCGGGGATGACAGTTCCGGATCGAAAATATCAACCCGCCCTCACCGCCTCATCGAGCGAATAGCCTGCTGAACGTACCGTGCGGATGGGGTCTTTGACGCCCTCGATATTCAATGCCTTGCGCAGGCGCCCGACATGCACATCGACTGTGCGCGCTTCCACGTAGACATCCGAACCCCAAACCGCGTCGAGCAGCTGCTCGCGACTGAAGACGCGGCCGGGATGCTGGATCAGGTGATCGAGCAGCTTGTATTCGGTGGGGCCGAGATGGACTTCCTGGCCGGCGCGGCGCACGCGATGGGCGGCGCGATCCATCTCGATGTCGCCGATGGCGACCGTGTCGGGCGCGAGGCTGGGTCGGATGCGGCGCATCACCGCGCGCAAGCGCGCGAGCAGTTCGACCATCGAAAACGGCTTGGTCAGGTAGTCATCGGCGCCGGTGTCAAGGCCGCGGATGCGATCGGTTTCCTCGCCACGTGCCGTCAGCATGATGATTGGAACGTTGCGGGTTTCCTGGCGGCCGCGCAGGCGGCGGCACACCTCGATGCCCGAAAGCTGCGGCAGCATCCAGTCGAGCAGGACTAGGTCGGGCCTTTCCTCCGCCGCCACCAGCAGCGCCTCCTCGCCGTCCTGCGCCTCGAGCACGCGATAGCCCTCGCGCTCGAGATTGTACCGCAGCAAGGTGATGAGGGCGCCCTCGTCTTCGGCAACCAGTACGGTCGGTTTCAGGCTCATGCTTTTCTCTCGAACGGCACGCTGGTCTCGCTCGTCGTGTCGGCCTTCGGCCGCTCGTTGGCGAGATGATCGGCGCGCACCATGTGATAGACGACCTCGGCAATGTTGGTGGCGTGATCGCCGCTGCGCTCGATGTTCTTGGCTATGAAGAGCAAATGCGTGCACAGGCCGATGGTGCGCGGATCCTCCATCATGTAGGTGAGGAGTTCGCGAAACAGGCTGTTATAGATCTCGTCGATCTCGCCATCCTGCTGCCACACCGCCTCGGCGGATTTGGCATCGCGATCGGAATAAGCGTCGAGCACATGCTTGAGCTGGGCGAGCGCCTGCTTGCCCATGCGCGCGAGCGATGCGGTGAGCCGGATCGGCGGTTCGCGGTTCAGCACGATGGCGCGCTTGGCGATGTTCTTGGCGAGATCGCCGATCCGTTCGAGCTCGCTGGCGATCTTGATCGCGGCCAGTGTCTCACGCAGGTCGACCGCCATCGGCTGGCGCAAGGCCAGAAGCTTCATTGCACGATCCTCGATATCGACCTGCAGCGCGTCGATGCGTTTGTCCCCGCCCACCGTGTCCTCGGCGAGCTTGGTGTCGCGCCGTGCGATGGCCTCGACCGCATTGGCGAACTGCGCTTCCGCGAGACCGCCCATCTGCGCAATGGCCGCCGACAGCGCTTCAAGCTTTTCAGTGAACGCCCGTACCGTGTGTTCGCTCATGGGCTTTGCTCAGGACTCCCTGCGTGATCGCTGACTATCGCGGCACGAAGATGGCTATGCGACAGTTTTATAACAGTTCCGTGACGGTGTTGTCTGGCGGCGCGCAAGGCAGGAAAACGGTAAATGTGCTGCCGGCGCCGGCCTGGCTTTCGATGCTGAGCCGGCCTTGGTGGCGATTGACGATGTGCTTGACGATGGCAAGACCCAAACCAGTGCCGCCTCTTTCGCGGCTGCGGCGCACGTCGACGCGGTAAAACCGCTCGGTCAGGCGCGGAATTGCGTCGACGGCGATGCCCTCGCCATCATCGCGCACCGCGACCGAAACCATCTCGCCCGCGCCGCGCCCGCCCGGTCCCGGCGCCGTTGCGAGCGTGATCCAGACATGGCCGCCGGATTTGCCATATTTGATCGCGTTGTGGATCAAGTTCTGGAACAGCTGGATCAATTCGTCCCGCTCACCGACCACCAACGGCAGGCCCGAAGCTGCGACAACTTCGACGGCGATGTCATCGCTTTTGGCGAGCGGCATCAAGGCGGCCGCGGTTTCTCGCACGATGGCCTCGAGCGCCACGACGCCCGCCGGGCGCACATGTTCGTTCAGCTCGATCCTGGTCAGTGACAGCAGATCTTCGATCAGCCGGCGCATGCGGCCAGCTTCGACGCTCATAATGTCCAAGAAGCGATCTCGGGCCTCGACATCGTCGCGGGCATGGCCCTTCAGCGTGTCGATGAAACCGGACACAGCCGACAAGGGCGTGCGCAGTTCATGGCTCGCATTGGCGACGAAGTCGGCGCGCATTTGCTCAGTCCGCTTGATCGCGGTCAGATCGTGCAGCAGGAAGGTCGTTATCGGCGGCTCGGTGGCTGAGCGCGCGACATAGGCCTGGTAGAAGCGTTCGACCGGCACTGGAATGGAGAACTCGACCGCTCCCGGCTCGCCGCTCGTACTCGTGTGCGCGATCGCTTCGAGCACCAGGGGGGTGCGCAACAGAGCGGACACATGCTTGTTCTCCGATCCGACACCGACCACCGCGCGCATGGCGCTGTTGGCGAAGAGGACGCGCCCTCCGGCATCGAGCAGCAAGAGGGGATCGGGCAAATGCTCGAACACTTCGCGCGCCAAGGGCGGCAGGATTGTGCGGCCCAGCGCTTCGTCGGCGCGCGTCACGGTGAGCATGGCTGTACGGGTCCGCAGGGCCATGGTGATGGCCGCAACGCTGAGCAAAAGAAGACCGCCGGCAACCAGCCAAGCCGGGGCCCGCAGTGCGACTAGCAACGCGCCCGCCGCCATGCCGACGACCAGCGGCCACAACGTGCGGCGCAAAAAGTTCGCCACGGCAGAGCCCTCGCCCATGCGACCCGTACTTCGATTCCCGGGCCAATATAGGCATGTTCGCGGCGCTTTAGTCTTTCCGCATCAACCCATTCAATTCGGGATTGCCGAGCGCACCTGCGCTGAACGGCTCCGAGCGTCCTTCGGCGAGGAACGCCTTTGCCAGCTCGTGCGTGCGGTTGAGCGCGAGCTTGCCGATGCCCGAGCCGGCGCTGAGGCGGCGCACGCCCAGCCGCTGCAACGTGGCGCCATCGGGCAAGCCGGGCCAAGCCAGGAGATTGAGCGGCAGAACGACGGCCTGCACCAGCTTCTCGATCGTCGCTGCATCGGTCACCGCCGGCGCGAAAATCGAGTTGGCGCCCGCTTCGCGATAGCGCCGGGCGCGCGCCACAGTCTCGTCATAGGCGCGTTCCGGCGGCACCAGCCGGCGCAGATAGGAGTCGATGCGCGCGTTCACCCACAGGGCGACGCCGGCCTTTACCGCAGCCGTCTTGAGATTCTCGATCTTGCGCGCCAGCAGGTCTGGCGGATCGTTGCCGTCTTCAATGTTGATGCCGACGGCGCCGGCGTCGACGATGCGCGCCACTGTCGCGGCTGCCGTCGCTGCATCCGCGGCGTAGGCCGCTTCGATGTCGGCCGAAACTGGCACGTGCACCACGCGCGTAATCTCGCGTACCGTCGCAAGCAAAGTCTCGAACGGCAGGAACTGCCCGTCGGGATAACCATGCGCCCAGGCGACGGCCGCACTCGAGGTCGCAATCGCACTCGCCCCGGCATTTTCGATGACGCGCGCGCTGCCCGCATCCCAGGCATTGGGCAGCACCAGCAGTTTCGGACCGGCGTGCAGCGCGGCAAAGGTTTTGGCGTATTCGGCGATGTCGCTCATGAGTGTTTCACTTTCTTGAATAGTCCCTGTCCGACATGGCGGTCTTCATGCGCCAGGAGCCAACGCTTCCGCGGCAACCCGCCGCCATAGCCGGTCAGCGAACCATCGGCACCGATGACGCGATGACAAGGCACAACAATGGCGATCGGATTTGCACCATTTGCAAGGCCGACGGCGCGCATGGCATCGGGCTTGCCGAGCTTTCTGGCGAGCGCGCCATAGCTGGTCGTGGTGCCGGCCGGAATCTCGCGCAATGCCCGCCAGACCGCCAGCTGAAAGTCCGATCCACTAGCCTTGGTCGGGATGGCATCGATCGCTTCGATGTCACCGGCGAAGTAGCGTGCCAGCGTCTGCGCGTGGCCGAAGGCATTGACCTCCTCGATCATCTCTGCATCTAAAAAGCGTCGCGCGATGGTCTTGCGCCAGCGCTGCCCGGGATTGTGGAACTCGAGCGTGCGCAACGCGCCCGCTTCGTCGCTGATCAAGAGCAACGGGCCGACCGGCGAGGCGATCTCCTCGTAGAAAAAGCGCTCAGGCACGCTCGCTATCCGCCGTCCACAGATGCTGCGCCGCATAGGCACGCCATGGCCGCCAAGATTCGGCCCGCTCGAGCAGTGCCTTGGGTGAGGGTCGCTTTCCTTCGCGTGCCACCGCGGGACTGCGCAGCAATCCGACATCGGCGGCGGGAAACGCATCGCTGTCGCGAAGTGCGCGCAGTGCCCAATACTGGGCTGTCCACGGCCCGAATCCTGGCAGCGCGACGAGACCGGCGATGGTTTCGTCGAAACTGCCGACGGGTTCGAGCAAATTGGGATTGTCTCTGATCGCAAGCGTCAAGTTTGTCAGCGCCGCAATCCGCGCGCGCGGCATGCCTAGGCTCGAAAGATCGCTCTCTGCCATGCGGGTGGCGTTAGGGAAGACGCGATTGAGCCGCGCGTCGCCGCTGGCATCGGCGGCGATACTGCTTCCGGCACGTTCGACGAGCTTCACCGCCAGCGCGCGTGCGCCCGCCACGGTAATCTGCTGGCCGAGCACGGCACGTACGGCGAGTTCGAAACCGTCCCAGGCACCGGGCGCACGCAGGCCGGGTCGCCGCGCGATCAAGGGCGCCAATGCTGCGTCACCGGAGAGATGGCGGCCGATGGTTTCGACATCGGCATCAAGATCGAACAGCCGGCGCAGGCGCGCCACGATGGCGAGCAGCGCGTCGACCTTGGGAAAGCGGATCGTGGCGATGAGATGATTGGCGGCCGGCGCCACTTCGACGCTGCCGAACGCGCCGTCGATTTCGATCGTGCGGGCATAGCGATTGCGCTCGACAAGCTCGACATTGGCGATGGCGCGCTGGGCGAGGAACGCCAAGATCGCGTCCCAGTCATAAGGGGGCTTGAAGCCCAGGCGGATCGTCACGGTGGAAAGCGCCGGCTTGGCGCTGCTTTGCCGGCGCAACTCGCTCGGCGGGCGACGATAGAGCTTGCGGAATGCGTCGTTGAAGCGGCGCACGCTGCCAAAGCCCGACGCCAACGCCACCGCCGTCATCGGCAAGCGCGTTTCATGAATGAGCTGCTTGGCGAACAGGACGCGACGGGTTTGCGCCACCGCGATCGGTGGCGCGCCGAGATGCTTGTCGAACAGGCGGCGAAGTTGTCGTTCGCCGATGCCAAGCCGCTCGCACAAGCCCGCCATGCCGGCTTCATCGCCATCGAGTGCACCTTCGGCGATCAGCGCAAGCGCCCGCGAGACGGTATTGGACGTGCCGCGCCAAGCGGCGGCATCGGGCGAAATCTCCGGCCGGCAACGCAAGCACGGACGAAAGCCTGCCTCCTGCGCGGAAGCAGCGCTCGGCCAAAACGTCACATTCTCGCGTTTGGGTGTCCGCGCCGGACAGATCGGCCGGCAATAGATCCCGGTCGTCTTGACGCCTATGAAGAGCCGGCCGTCGAAACGCGGATCGCGCGTCGCGATCGCGCGGTAGCAGACGGCATGCGAGGGCATTTCCATCCTCGCAGTATGACGCAAAACCCAAACAGGTTCTGGCCATTTTCGGACGCCAATGGTGCCGGTTTGTCCAAGAAAACCGCGTCTGGCTGGGACCGTCACGAAAACGTGCGGTTGACACCTTGGCCGCCATACCGCACCTTCTAAAGCGAGACGCAAGCGGTGGATGATGGCCATTCCGATTCGGCACAGTGCCTGCACGCGATCGGCGCCCCTTCCCCGCGCGACCCCTGATTTTCTTATTCGTCCGACGAGCAACTGAACGCGCGCGCCAGCACGGCGCGGCTCTTCGTCGTCATGCCGACCCACCAAGAGGGGCACCGGCACAAAGAAATAAGGGCGAGCCGATTTCGGCCGCTCAGGTGGAGAGAGACGATGGCCGACGTCGCCGTGCGACAGGCACCGGGTCTGGGTACCAAGCTCGTCTATGGCCTTGGTTCCGTCGCCTTCGGTACCAAAGACGCCGGTTTCGCGACCTTTCTTCTCATCTTCTATAATCAGGTGCTGGGTCTGTCGGCCACGCTTGTCAGCTTCGCGATCATGCTGGCACTCGTGGCCGATGCACTATTCGATCCGATCATCGGTGAGATCTCCGATAATTGGCGTTCGCGCTTGGGACGCCGACACCCATTCATGTATGCGTCTGCCTTGCCTGTCGCCGGCTTTTATTTCCTGCTGTGGAACCCGCCCCACTGGCAATCCGCGGCGTTGTTCGCCTATCTCGTTGCGATCGCCATCCTGGTGCGCATCTCGATCGCCTGCTACGAGATACCAAGCGCGGCGCTCGCGCCCGAACTCAGCCACGACTATGACCAGCGCACCTCGCTCATGGCCTTTCGCTGGCTGTTCGGCGCGCTCGGCAACGGCGTGACCCTGGCGGTGGCGCTCGTCTTCTTCATGACCGCGACGAAGGCCCAACCGACCGGCATTCTCAACCGCGACGGCTACTTTGCCTATAGCATCATGGCCGCGCTCGTGATGTTCACCAGCATCCTGGTTTCCGCATCCGGCACGCATTCGCGCATCCGGTTCATGAGACAGCTGCCGGTGCGCCATCATCCCACGCTCGCCAAACTGGCGCGCGAAATGTTTGAAAGCCTGTCGCACCGCTCTTTGCTCATGGTGACGATTTCGAGCCTGTTCGGCGGCATGGCGCTTGGTCTGGGCGCGGTGCTCAACGCCTATTTCGGTACCTATTTCTGGCGCTTCACGCCGCAGCAACTCTCCGTCATCGGGCTTGGCGCATTGCTGGCGGCCGCCATCGCCGTGCCGCTTGCGCCCCTCATATCGGCGAAGCTCGACAAGCGGCGGGGCTATATCGCAGCCGCGTTCGCTTCGCTCTTCGTCAACAATATTGCCATGACGCTGAAATTGTTCGGGCTGCTGCCGCCCGATGGCTCGACGGCATTACTCGTTGTGTTCTTCGCGACCATCACCATCGGCCTCGCGCTCGCGATCACCTCGGGCATCCTGATCACGTCGATGATCGCCGATGTCGTGGAGGACAGTGAGTTGCGCACCGGGCGGCGGTCGGAGGGCTTGTTCTCCGCCTCATTGAGCTTCGTCGCCAAGGCGACGTCAGGCCTGGGCATCCTGCTCGCCGGCGTCCTCATCGACGTGGTGCATTTTCCGAAATACGCCTCGCCTGCAACGATCGACATCGTGGCGCCACACGCCGTGCGCAATCTCGTCCTGATCTACATGCCGATCCAGATCACGCTGTGGATCGTCTCCATCGTTCTGGTCGGCGGCTACCGCATCGATCGCAAACTGCACGAGCACAATCTGCACCGTCTGGCAGAAGCGGCGGCGCTGGCAGATGCTTCGCCCGCGGGACTTGTGGTCGCGGGCGCCACCGGCAGTGTCGGTGAAGCGGCGGCCAATTCAGCGATGAGGGACATGGCGTGAGCGACGATGTCGGACGGCTCCAGCTGGGCGGGTTGCGGACCAAGTTGTTTTACGGTTTCGGTTCGGTCGCCTATGGCGTGAAGGACGCCGGATTCGGCGGATTGCTGCTGCTATATTACAATCAGGTGCTGGGCATTTCGGCACAGCTCGTCGGCACGGCGATCATGATCGCGTTGGTGTTCGACGCGTTTGCCGACCCGATCGTCGGCCAGATCTCCGACAATCTGCGGACCCGCTGGGGCCGGCGGCACCCCTTCATGTACGCCGCGGCAGTTCCGGTCGGCGTCTCGTACTTTTTCCTGTGGAATCCGCCGAACCTCACGCCGGGCGAGATGTTCTACTACCTCATCGCGATGGCCATCATCGTTCGCACGTTCATCACGATGTTCGAGATTCCCAATTCCGCGATGATCGCGGAAGTGACGAGCGACTATGACCAGCGCACCAGCTTCTTGTCCTATCGCTTCTTCTTCGGCGTCGTGGGCGGAGTCGCAATGGCGTTCTTCACCTTTCGCTATATCCTGGTGCCCGATGCGACGCACGCGACCGGCCAGCTCAATCCCGCAGGCTACACGCGCTACGGCGTGATTGCCGCCCTGGTGATGACGTCGGCGATTCTGATCTCGTCGTTCGGCACCCATCGCAATATTCAATATTTCCGCGTACCACCGCAGCGTCGCATCTCGCTGCTTCAGATGCTGCGCGAGATGGGGGTGAGCCTCTCGAACCCGTCCTTCGTCGTGCTGATGGGGGCAGCCCTCTGCGGTACCGTCGCAATCGGCGTCGCCGCGTCGCTGCTTCTCTACTTCAGCACCTACTTCTGGGGCCTGACCGCGGCGCAGATTTCCATCTTCCAGTTCGCGACGTTCCTGTCCGCGATCGTCGCCGTCACCGTCGCCACGCCGCTGTCGCGTCGGCTCGGCAAGCGCGAACTCGCGATCGGGTTGTTCGTCACTTTCATCTTCGTGGCCGGTGCCCCAATTGCGCTGCGTCTCATCGGATTCTTTCCACCCAATGGCTCGCCCTGGCTGGTGCCGATCCTCTTCGCCGACCGGCTGCTCTCGAACATATTGGGCCTCGTCGTGGTCATCATGTTCTCCTCGATGTTGACCGATGTCGTCGAGGACAACGAACTGCGGACCAAAAGACGTTCCGAGGGGCTGTTCTTCGCCGCCTCGAGCTTCATCGCCAAGGCGGTGTCGGGGACGGGCGCCTTCATCGCCGGCCAAATGCTGGCGCTAGTAGACTTTCCGCAAAAGGCAAACCCCGCAACGCTCGATCCGCACATCATCCGCAATCTTGCCTATCTCTATCTGCCGGTCGTCATCGTGATGTGGACGCTCGGCATGGTTCTGATGTCGCGCTATCGCATTACACGCGAGTCGCATCAGGAAAATCTGCGCAAGCTCGAGGAGGCGGCAGAACTTGCCCACGTTCCCATCACTGTCGAGGCGGAATTGACCGAAGGGCTCACCGAGCCCGCTCTTGCAAAGCCGGTGCCTGGCGAATGACGATGGCCGAAATCCGGGGCGCCATGCCCCCCGACGTCAAGCGCGACATCTCCAGTCTGCGCACCAAGCTCTTCTATGGCATTGGCTCGGTGGCCTTTGGCGTCAAGGACCAGGGTTTTCTCTATTTCCTGCTTTTCTTCTACAACCAGGTGATCGGGCTTCCGTCGGCGTGGGTGAGCAGTGCGATCGCCATGGCCCTGGTTGTCGATGCCTTCGCCGATCCCATAGTCGGGCAGATTTCCGACAATCTTCGCACCCGCTGGGGACGGCGACATCCTCTGATGTATGCCGCGGCCATCCCGGTCGCCATCGGCTATTTCCTTTTGTGGAATCCACCGCACTGGTCGAACGCAGCGCTGTTCTACTATCTCATCGCCATCATAATCGTGGTGCGGACCTTCATCACCACATACGAGATTCCGAGCACGTCGCTCATCGCCGAATTGACGCCGGACTATGACCAGCGCACGTCATTCCTGAGTTATCGCTACCTATTCGGCTGGTTGGGCGGGCTCACCATGACCATGCTGGCTTTCGGCGTATTCTTCACGGTGACGAAGCAGTATCCGGTCGGCCAGCTCAATCCCGAAGGCTATGTGAAGTATTCCATCACCGCCTGCATCTTGATGGTGGCGGCGATTTGGATTTCGGCGGCCGGCACCCACAAATTCATCCCCTACTTCACGGTCCCGCCGAAGCGGCGCCTGTCGCTCGGCATTATCCTGCGCGAAATGTTCCAGACGTTGCGCCACCGCTCCTTCATCGTGCTGATCGTGTCGGCGATCTTCTCGTCGATCGCGGCCGGCACGCTGACGTCGCTAAACAACTATTTCAACACGTTCTTCTGGGGACTGTCGGCATTTCAAATCCTCTTGCTCAACATCGTGGTCATCGCAGCGCCGTTCGGCGCGCTGGCTTTGGCGACGCCCTACTCCTCGCGTTTGGGAAAAAAACGTGCGGCCATGACCTTGTGGATTGCGTCGACGCTGACCTACTGGCTGCCGATGGCGTTTCGCCTGCTCGGCATCTTTCCCGAGAACGGGACACCCTGGCTGATCCCCCTGCTTATCCTGTTCGGCACGTCCGGCACGATGCTCTCCATCGCTTGCCAGATCACGATCTCCTCGATGATCGCCGACGTCGTGGAGGACAGCGCACGCGTCACCGGACGGCGCTCCGAGGGACTGTTCTTCTCGGCCAACGCCTTCATTTTGAAGGCGGTGTCGGGGATGGGCATCCTGGTCGGCGGACTTTTGCTCGCCTTCGTGCACTTTCCGGAGCACGCCAATCCCGCGACGCTCGACCCGCAAATTCCCAACGACCTGGCCCTCGCCTATTTCCCGGTTACCTTCCTGCTCTATGCGATCGCGCTCGGTTGTCTCAGCTTCTATCGCATCGATCGCGCCAAGCATGAAGAGAACCTGCGCGAACTGGCAGAGGCGGCGATCAAGGCGCCGTTCGCGATCGGACTTGAGGGTGTCCACACGCCCGAACACACGGACCCGGCGGACGCGATTGCGGGTGACGGCAGTCGCATTGCACCAACTGCTCCGATAGATTGATCAGACACCCTTGTCCTTCGGCGTTTAATGGATCATCGACACGCGGCCGCTTCCACCGACCGCTACAACAAGAAGAAGGAAGCCATCATCGCCGCCGCGGCCGGTATCTTGAACCGGCGCGGCGTGCGCGGCATGACGCTTGCCGATGTCGCCGCCAGTGTGGACCTGATCACCACCAGCGTGACCTACTACTTCAAGAAGAAGGAGGATCTGGCGGTCGCGTGTTACTTACGCGGCATCGAGCGCTTCGATGCGCTGATCGGCGAGGCCTTGAACGAGAGCGATCCGCCGAAGCGCCTGCTGCACTTCCTTGAATCCTACCTGGCGCTGCACCGACGCATTCGCGAAGGCGAGGAAGCACCGATCGCGGTGTTCAACGACCTCCGCGCGCTGAAGGAACCGTATCTGCCGCCCGTGGCGCGCGCCCATGGCCAATTCTTCCGGCGGGTGCGCCCGCTCTTCCGCGCGCCAGGACATGAGCGGATGGCCCGACGCATGGCGCCGGCGCGCAC
>Ga0157379_10002469_pt1 | contig 15474 bp, 15 predicted proteins | sample S25metaG_FD_121802 | JGI IMG/M metagenome (GOLD analysis project Ga0157379, IMG submission 121802) | Switchgrass rhizosphere microbial communities from Kellogg Biological Station, Michigan, USA - S2-5 metaG | ecosystem: Host-associated > Plants > Roots > Rhizosphere > Soil | place: USA... | reverse complement strand
GGGTGCGGGGCTGATGTATCTGCTGGATCCGGAGAAGGGTACCGAGCGTCGGGATGTGGTCCGCGGGCACGCGGTAGACTATGGGCGTCAGACCGGCGATTTCCTCGACGACACCAGGCGGACATTGGGTCGGCAGGTGCAAGCGACCGTCGCCAGGGCACACATGCCGTTCCGACGCCAGCCGAGCCTGGGCGAACGGCTGCGGACACAGGCCGGGGAGAGGGGTTTGTCCCTCGGCCTCTGCCTTCTGGGCAGTGTCGGGCTTGGAGTAGGCCTGGGCTATTTGCTGGAACCTCATGGAGGTCCCCAGCGACGTGCCCGGCTGTACGAGAAAGCGCGGGCCTATTGGCACCCTACGGCAACCAGTGACGTGTCCCAGCAGGAGTGGCGCAAGGCCTGGCGCTTCTTCCAAGGCCATGACACACAGCGTGTAGACGCGCACACGCGGAAGCCGGCGCAAGCCGAGGCCTGGTATGCGGAGCCGAAGAATTACGAAAGTATCGTGCTATATAGTGAGCCGTTTGTCACCCGCGAAGACGCCGAAGCCTGGGCCAAAGCTCAGGACTAGCCGTAGGGCATGCGGAGGTTGCCTCACGAGGATATAGAGCAAAAGGAGGCGGAAATGCATACCGCATCGTATTGGTCGGCCACCGGCTCATTTCCGGCTTTTCCCGCGATCGACCGTGATATCGAGGTGGACGTCGTGGTGGTCGGGGCTGGGCTCACCGGTATCACCACGGCGTATCTCCTCAAACACGAAGGAGTCCGTGTCGCTCTGATTGAACGGGACCGGATTGCCGCCGGAGATACCAGCCGCACCACCGCGCATCTAACGTACGTCACCGATATATGCACTAAAAGGTGTATTCAGGGCCATCGACATACTTAAAACGTTCCAGAGCATCCGCACGCAGTGTGAACCCGAGACCGGGACGCTCTGGCGCATGCACCGTTCCATCCGACCGGATGTCAAATGGTTCGGTGAACAGTTCCCACATCATCGGCATATAGCCCTGGGTCACTTCCAGGATATGGCAGTTCGGCGCGGCCATAGCCACGTGGATACTGGCGGCAAACAAGACTGCACTGCCCCAGGCATGGGGTGCGAGGCGTACGCCACGAGTCGAGGTGAGCGCGGCAATGCGGCGAATTTCTGTCAAGCCCCCAGCGCGTGCCACATCGGGCTGGGCAATATCAATGGCCTGACGGTCAAGGAGATCTTGAAAATCAAAGCGGGTGAATTCCCGTTCGCCCGAGGCAATGGGAATCGTCGTGGCGCGACGTACCTCGGCCTGGCCCAGGTGGTCATCCGGCGACACCGGTTCCTCGAACCAGGCAATATTATAGGGCTCCAATTCCTTAGCCAGTTTGATGGCGTTGGCCACCTCCAGGGAACCGTGGGCGTCGACCATCAGGTCAACGTCCGGCCCAATACCACGCCGGGCGGCCTGTACACGGCGGAGACATTTGGCAATGGAGAACCCATCCCGCCCCACCACCCGCATCTTCACTGCAGTAAAACCTTTGGCCGCATAACCACCGAGTTCCGCTTCGGCCTCGTCACCAGGTGCCCAGCCACCACTGGCATAGCCCCGCACGGAGCTACGCGTTGCCCCGAGGGCCTGGTAAATGGGAACACCGAGCGCTTGCGCTTTCACATCCCAGATGGCGATGTCCACGCCCGCAATGGCTTCCATCACCATACCACGGCGACGGCTCACTTCGGGCTGTGGCACCCCGCGTTCCAGCGCCGGGATGGCACGGGAACCATTGTACATCTTTTCATAGAGGCGCTCTGAAAACAGGGGGTCTTCGCCTACGAGTTCCGGCTCAAGCTCGTGCTCAATGATAGCCGCAACTACCGGTGGTGTGCCCAGCGCCGCGCCCATACCAACCAACCCGCTATCGGTTTCCACGCGAATCAGGGTCGCATCGCTTTTGACTTTGGTGCCCAGGTCCGTACGATGCTGCTGCTCCAGCGGCACCGGGGCGGACATGGGGATGGCACGCACACGGGTAATCTTCATGGGGTGGCTCCTTCGACGTCTCGCAGGGCATACCGCCGCGCTGCGCTCCAGTGACGCAGCGCAGCCACAATGACCTCAGGATCGCTGGCGATCATTATAGAGATCGCCAGCCATGTGACAACAGCATTCTCAGTGCTGCAGCATGGCGTTGCTCTCGGTGCGGGCGGTATTCATGCGCTCTTTCGCGATAGCCTTGGCCTCCTCAGGATACCGCCAAGGAGCGGATGGGTTTATCGGTCCTCCCATGAGTGGAGGAGGGGTGCCCTCGATTACAGAGGGAGTTGACGCAGCACTACGCATAGGGCAAGATCGCCAGCGAGACCGTTTGGCCCGTCTTCGGACAGGCATAATGTAACGAAGGAGGAAAGAATGGCATCTCTCAGCCGGCAGCTCGCGCAGTGGGTAGTTGGTCTACGCTATGAAGATCTCTCCCCCGAGGTGGTCGATCGCGCCAAGGGCGTCACGCTCCATAGCCTCGCGTCCGTGCTCCTCGGCTCGCAGTCACGGGACGGCCAGCAGGCCGTGCAGCTCATCACTGCAGAAGAGGCTGGGGTGCGCCACGGCGCCAGCATCATGGTGCACGGCACCAAAGTAACGAAGGGCGGTGCCGCCTTTGCCAACGCGGAGATGGCGATGGCTGGCGGCAAGCTGGACTCCTTCCGTATGCTCACCCACCCCGGCACGAGCATCGTCCCGGGCGCCTTCGTCGCGGCAGAGACCGCTGGCGTCTCCGGCAAGGACTTCCTCACCGGTCTCGCGGCCGGCTACGAGGTCATGGAGCGACTAGCAGCCGACTTCATTCCGACGGTAATGGCGCGTGGCTTCCACGCCGGTCCGGTGTTCGGCATCTTTGGCCCCACCGTCGCCGCCGCGAAGATCCTGCACCTCACCGAGGATCAGGTGAACAGCGCGATTGCGCTCTGCGCGAGTCTGGCGAGCAGCAACCTTGAAGGGCCCCGGAGTGGCGGCCGCGCCCTGCGCGAAGGCGCCGCGGTGCGCAATGCCATGCTGGCGGTGGCGCTGGCGCAACAGGGGCACGTGGGTGGCGAGACCGTCTTGGAAGGGCCTGCCGGCTTCTATCACGCCTATGCCGGCAACAACAAGGGGCAGCTCACCTACAGCTTTGTCGGCGACACCCAGACCAGCCTGGACAAGATTACGGCCAATCTCGGGGAAGAATGGCTCTTTCTCGAGACGCTCTACCGCATCTACTCGACGGCCGGCTACAACATCGCCCACGTTGATGTCACGGCGCAGCTCTGCGAGGAGAACAACATCCGCTATGAGGACGTTGCGCGCGTCGAGGCGGTGGTAAATTGGCTCGAAACACAGTATCCGAGTCCGGCCTTCCCGAGCCGCAGGGAAGACGCAGCACCACGGCCGGGAAGCACGCCGTACTACACCGCGTATGGCGTCGTCAAACGCGGCTTCCCCGTGTTGCGTGGCCAGGGGGTTGCCCCGCCTGATGCTGACGACCCGCCCGAGGTGCTGGAACTCATGCAGCGCGTGACGATCATTCCGTCACACCGGATGACGCTCTTCGGTCCGCGCCTGACGATCTACACCAAGGACGGCAAAAGTTATACGAAGCAGTCCACCGGGCGCGAGTTCATGTGGGACTTCAACGAGGAGGCACGCCGCATTCGCGACGTCATTCCCGGCCTGCCGATCCCGGCGGCGCAGTTCGAAGCCATGATCGCGACCTGCCGCGACCTCGACCGCCAAGACCGGGCCGATAGGCTCATACAGCTCACGCTGCAGCCGGCGTAAGATCTGTACAGTCTTGTTGCTACATGGCTTTCCAGTCCTCGGCCTGCTCAAAGGCATAAGCGGCGCGGTAGATCGTGGGCTCGTCAAAATGTTTGCCGATCAACATCAAACCCACCGGTAAGCCATCGATCATCCCACAGGGCACTGTCATGGCCGGGTGGTGGGTGATGTCAAAGGGCGCGGTGTTCCCGATCATCTCCAGCGCCCGCTGTACATAGAGCGCCCGCGGCGCGTCCGCTGGGGGCAGCGGGGTCGGCGTCATTGGCAGCGTGGGCATAAGCAGCAAGTCGTAGGCGGTGAGCACTGCATTGTAAGCCTCTACCAGGCGGCGGGTCACATTGATCGCTTTGCCATAATAGTGGCTACCGTGATATTGCTTGATGTAGACGCCGAGAGTGGTAATCAGCTTGGTCGTCTCCGACAGCTCATTGGCGCGCGCGGTCCAGCCGTGCAGCTTGTCGATCAGGCTCGTGACATACAGATCGGGGCGCGACAGGCCGTAGCCGTCACCATACATCATGGTCTGGGTGATGCCCTCCACACCGATGGGCGTCCACATGGCCGGGCCGAGCAGGTGCATGGGGATCGAGACCTCTTCGACCGTGGCGCCCAGCTTCGTGAACCGCTCTGCCCCTTGTCGTACCTTCTCGTCCACCGCTCGCTCCGATTCGGGGCGGCCAAAACCTTCCCGTACCAAGGCTATCCGCATGCCGCGGACGCCACGCTCCAGGCCGTCGGTATACGACTGTACCCTCGGGGCATATTGACGTGGATCGTACCCATCCGGCCCCGCGATGACCTCCAGGAGCAGCGCGTTGTCCGTGACCGTTCTCGTCATGGGCCCGGTGTGGTCAACGAAGATTTCGATCGGCATGATGCCGGTATAAGGGACCAGGCCGTGGGTCGGTTTCATCCCATAAATGCCACACCAGCACGCGGGGATACGAATAGACCCCCCCTGATCGCCACCAAGCGCCATGTCTGCCTCACCCAGGGCCACGACCACACCACTGCCAGCCGACGAGCCGCCCGCCGCGTACCCCATTTTGTAGGGATTGTGCACTGGACCCTTGGCGCCCGTGTGGCTGCCTCCAGAAATGCAGTACGATTCGCAATGCACCTTACCAACAATCTCGCCGCCAGCATCCAGAATGCGCTGGACGACCGTGGCATCAATCTCCGGCACGTACCCTTCCAGGATGGAGCAGCCATTCATCATCGGCACCCCCGCCACCATCACGTTGTCCTTGACCGCGATGCGCTTGCCGTGCAGCGGGCCTGAGTCAACCCCTTTAATAGCGGTTTTCACATACCAGGCGTTGTGCTTGTTTTCCTCAGGGGGTGGGAAGGAGCCGGGGGTGCGCGGGTAGCGCACGACGGGGAGGTAGTCGGGCATCGCGTCCACGAGGTTATATGCGTGGACGTTAGGCCTCATCAGCTCAATATAGGACTGGATGTCCTCATCGGTCAGCGACAGCCCGACCTCGGTGGCCGCTGCCTTGACTTGTGCAGGTGTGGGGACTTGTACTGCCATGCTCGATCTCCTTTCCATACGACAGCCCTGAGGAGGGCTTATGAGGTCCCAGGAGACACCCACGGGCCATGGTGTGGGCGTCTTCGCCCCGCAGGAGTGTGGATGTATACGTCGAAGTCCCGGACGTTCTCAAGGCATATCTGTTGCGAATGGAGTTGCGCGCGGAGCGCTGCGGTGATGTCCGGGCTGACGCCGTTTCGGGCAACGGCGCTACGCTGGTCCCACGAAGCCGATGTAGGCGCCACACGCATCGTCCGGTCGCACGAGCATCGCCTGTTCGCCGGTATTGCGGACCCCACGCGCCGGCGGCGGTACGCCATGGTCCGCCATCCAGAGCGCCGCGGCGTCCATGCTACTCGTACGGTACAGCACCTGGAACGGCCCTGGCCCGCGCCGGGCGAGCGCTTCGGCCGCAGGGCCGGGCGCCGCGGGCTGCGCCACCGTTAGGCCCGTCGGCCCGAGATCGAACACCGCCATGTCCGCTTTGATGACTGCGCCGCGCTGCACCTGCGGTATCGGCATCCCGAGCACATGGCTGTAGGTCTCCACCGCGGTCGTCACGGCCGCCACCGCGATGTATACGCGATCCACGCGGAGCACTCCGTTGGGATGCATGCCGGCCTGAGATGCCTGTCGGCGTCGCTCGTGCAGCGGTGTGAGGTGCTCGATAAAGAACAGCGGCAGCGGGTTGCGCGAACCCAGTGTCGCGGCTTTCCAGCGCAACGCTTGGCCGGTAGGCGTCTGGCGTCCGCCTTCACGCGGGTCGCTGACGTCAACGCCACGTTGACGCATCTGCGCCACGTCAGCCACGAGGTCGTCGCTCTGCACAGCGACGAAGCGGAATCCCCCGCCCCGCGCCAGAAACTCGAGGAGGCCCCCTCCTGGATGGCCGGAGAGGTACTCGTCCCGATTGTGCACGCTCAGCAATTCGAGGTAGTCCTCCTCGTGAAACGCGATGGCGTTGTGCGTGCCTTGGCCTGGATGCATGCCGCCGGGAGAGACGTTGAACCCGAGACGCGTGTAGGCGTCGATGCCCTGCTGGAGATCGGGGACGCAGATCATAACATGGTCAATGCGCGTAAGCATAGATATTCCTCCCGTCCCTGCCACTCCTAGGTGAGCAAGGGCCGAACGGTGTTTGCGGGCAGCGACGATATGACCTGCCGATGTATTGGCCCGGTTGCGACGAGAATCTCTACATGGACGACCGCAACCGGAGGCATGTTGCGCTAGCGCCCTGTGAAATGCGGTGGTCGCTTCTCCAGGAAGGCCCGTACGCCTTCCTTATGATCTTCGGTCTGCCGGGCGAGCTGCTGGGCGCGAGCGGCTTGCGCCAGGTGTTCGGCGAGGTCTTGCTGTTGGGCTTTGTGCACGAGCAGCTTAATCAGGGACATCGCAAAGGTCGGTCCCTGGGCGAGGCGCGTCGCCAGAGCCATGCTGGTGTCCATCAGGGTCTCATGCGGCACGACTTTACTACACAGCCCCATCCGGAACGCCTCCTGGCCGTCGACCGCGTCGCCAGTGTATTGCAGGAGCAGGGTGTTGGATAGACCAATGAGGCGGGGCAGCTGCCAGGCACTGCCATCGGCTGGGATCAAGCCGTTGCGGACAAATGCCTCGGAGAACCGGGCGGCTTCCGAGGCAATACGAATATCGCAGGAGAGCGCCAGGCCACAGCCCAGCCCATACGCCGCGCCGTTGACTGCAGCAATCGTCGGCTTTTGGAGGTTCCACAGCTTGCGCACAATGGCAGGTCCCATGGCCTCATGGAGGCTATCCGCCATGTAAGCGGGATCCAAAAGCTCCCAGGGACCAGGCGGGGGCGGAGCGCCTTGCGCCTCACGCTGTTGGACCGCACGATTGAACCCCCGGACATTGGCGCCAGAGCAGAAGGCCGGATCGGTCCCCGTAATCACCAGCACCCGTAGCGCTGGGTCTTGCTCACAGCGGTCGACTTCCCCTTCGAGCTCGGTGCTCAATTGAGCCCCGAGTGCGTTGCGTGTGGCGGGATCATTTAAGGTCAGGACTAACACGCCGTCCTTGGTCGTCTCCGAGCGGATGCACTCAAACGTCATAACGTTTTCCTCTCGTAAGTCTATGACACAGTCGCCCGTCCCGAGACCTCCGCCTCAGGGGATTCCCTGAGGCGCTACCCTACCCCATCCAGCACGGCATGTCCAGGACGCGCTGGGCGACTCGTCGCCGTATGCAGTCCAGGACAACGAGGTGGCGAAGCCTCTATGGTCAGCGAGCCTGCCTTGCTTAGCATGCCCCGGGCTGCCGCCCGGCCCGCCGCCGGGCGCGGACCGCACACCGGCTGGCTCGCGTCGGCTCCTCTGCGGGACAAAACCGCTGTGTGCGCCGCGTTTGGACAAAGAAGGCCCGACACGAGGCCTCGGCACACCGCTGGACGACCCCTCGCGTTGCGATCTGGAGGAGATGCCAGTAGACCATGGCAATGAGGGCCTGAAATTGGCAGCCAGGGTGATCCGTTGCCCCACGATCTACCAGCTGGGGGAGGATCCCCAGGAGATGGGCATTCATGACTTCGCGCCGAATGTATCGGGCATACGTCCGCCAGTCCTCCGGGCTGTGCAACGGCGACGGCCAGCAGACGTGGACCCGTGGCTGATCCCAAACCGCCGGAACGATCAGCAGTGGCCCGCTGTCTGTCCGGGGCGGCTGTGGGAGCTGCAAGGCGCGTAAGCCGTGCTGCAGCGCGGCATCGTCCCCGGCCTGGAGTCCATACGTCAGGCCCAGACACAACGCGACTGTCTCGGCCTGGGCCCAGATCCAGGCGAGGGGATCCCCAGGCGCATGGCTGTGCTCACGGCGGCCAACAGCCGCGGCCACCTGGGCATAGCCCAACAACCCATAGGTGCGGACAAAGGCGAGCGCGGCAGCTGTATCGCCACGGGCCAGCCGGGCCAGCTTCTGTGGCAGTGCGGGGCAGGTCTCAGGGCAATAACGCGCGCGTATAGACCCTTGGGGGATGATCATCCCCTCGTAGGTCGCATAGTCTTCGAACACCACCGCGTCTCTCAGGAAGCGATGTGTGGCTCGTGGCTCGTCTCCTGGAGGCCGGCTCACCGGCTGTCCCTGCTCCATACCCTACCCTGTCTCACAGTCCCTCTCCCTCGTGGTCGGGGTGGCCGCCGGGACCCTCCCAGCGCCGGCCGCTGCAAGCGCTCCCTTCCTAGAGCGCGACAGCACCTGGATGCGCTCGGCAATGACCTCCTGTGAGCTACAGGACGGCCCCTCTTGTGCCCCTCGTCGCCACTGCACACGCCCCTCGATGAGGACTGTGCGGCCTTGGCGGAGAGCGGCCCCGACCGTTTCGGCTTGGCGCCCGAACGCCACCACATCAATGCAGCAGACGTCATCGTGCCAGGTATCTCCCTGGCGCAGGCGGGTCGGCACGGCGAGCCCCCACCGTGCCACTGCCGTGCCGTTCGGGGCATACCGTACCTCGGGGTCCCGGATCAGATTACCGAGGAAGTACACACGATGCAACGGGGCCATACGTTTGTCTCCTCTGCGCCACCCCTGGAGGAGCCCTGCGCCCAAGGCTGCCGTGGGGTAGCCGCTGCAGCGTGCCAGTCGTCTACTATGGGGCGCGGGTCTACGGCACGGGAGTCACAGGTAGACTCCGGTGCCTGGGAGGCCGGCCAAGTGCACCCGCTAGTGGACACGACACCGCGGGGAGTGCACCTAGAGTATCATAAACTTGTACAGTGAACAAATGTGTACTTTCGAGAGGCGGTGGGTTTATCCCGATGCAAGCATCAGTTCCCATGGTGGGAGGCGCACGCGAATGTTCTGAAGGACACGGCCGGCACCGTACGCCAGCCCTGAGTGGGGTGGCCTTGCAGCGGAGGCTTGGTAGACCATAAATCGTGATAAAGTCAGTTACTTCATGGCTACGGGGAACCATGCGACGGTAGCGCTATGGTCAGCCGGTCACGCCTGTGACCGGCTGTGGCATGCGAGCTTCTGCCCTGGACAGCACACGGCTGGCTGGTACGTTGCTCGTTGCGCTAGCAACGATAGCGATCGAGAAAATCGTGCTGGCGATTCTCCGGTGTATAAAGGAACGTTGGTAGCCATGCCAAGAAAAAGCCGACGAAGGCAAACAAGAAACTTATGCCTATCGGTTGGGTCACTGGTGAGAGCCACGTCCATAATAGCCCGATGGCAAGCCCAAGGAGTGTCCCACCAAGAGCCATCCATCCCTTGCGTTTTTCCACCCGTGTCTTCAGATCCAGACTTTGTTGCACCAGCGTGGTAATCTGCGCCAGAGGTAAGAGACTTTCCCCCCAGAGGGCCAGACGGTAGCGTTGCCCCCCTACGCGTCCAAGTAACAGGGGGTCTCGTGCGTCAGTGCGTACCGGGGTGCGTATTTCATACGACTCAAACAGGCCGTGCTTCCAGGACCAGTGAAATTCCTCCAGGACTTCTAGAGGCGCTTTCAGATGTGTGAGCATACTGATCACATCTGCGGGGGCGTGCACACTCGCGCCATCGAAGACCATGCATGTGGGGAGCCAGTGTGTCCAGGTGACCATCTCTTCCTCGGTCACTACAGGAAAAAAAAGATCCAGCGAAAGTGGTCCCGTCTCACGGACAACATCAAGCGTACCGGCTGTGTTGCTCGTACGCGCACTAGCGTGCAGTGCCTGCATCGACGGATGTGCTTCTATCTTTCGATACACAATAGTTTCCATGTTTTTGCTCCTTACTTGACTTGCGCTCTATGCTATTGGTGTCTTTAGCACAGGCGCATCTCTCGGGCTAGTAAGGCCATAGGGAGCAATTTTTGTACCACTCCTCGGCGCCTCGTTGTGAGGGAAAGTTTTCTTCATCTTGCCTGCGTCACATAAGAGGAGATGACAAGGGAAAGCGCTGGATAGTCATGCCCCTCTGCCGCACCATAGAAGGTGTCTATGTCGTATTGAGAGAGTGGAAAGCTCTGGGAGAGGAGACACCGGCAGGGCTACAGTGTCACCCTGCCAAGGAGGCTCTGCGCCTACAGGTGCTCACTTCCTGCGCGCGTGGCATGGTTGCCTTCCAGGTGATTGACCACTGCCATGACACCGGCAACCGCGGCCACAGCCGATAGGAGTTTGTCTACCTCATGTGCGGCAATTGAGCCGCTGAGCGTGACGCGTCCCTGATGGGCGGTCACCATAACGGCCCCCGCCTGGGAGACCACGTGTCCAATCTGGGCCCGTACCCGTGCTACCAAGACTGCATCCTCGGGTACATCAGCCCCTCTGAGCTGCGTCTGCGCCTCTGCAATCAGGCCATAAGTGCGCTGGCGCGCGTTACGGGCAGTTTGACTGAGCAACTTCCCAGTGCGGTGCCAGTAGGCCTGTGCCTTATCGCGTACGAGAGCACGACGCCTTCTGCCCAACCTGGGATCGAGTGTATACATTATACTGGCGCCGAGCCCCGTACAGCCCAGCATCAGGATGCCCTTCAGGATCCCTAGCTGCTCCGCACGGGCTAGCAGTAGCTCTCCCAGTCCCGGCCTCCTGTACCTGCGTGCCAGGGGCGCCCTGGCTAAGAGTTCACGCGCCTGACGGCCCAGGCTTCGCGTGGTATGATCCCAGAGGTCGTCAGTCTGGCGCCGATACCTCCCGAGTTGTGTCCGTGCCATGGCACGGCGCTGTTCTCCCTGTTCCGAGTCTAACATATATATGAGCCCGGCACCGAGACCGAGGCCACCGATGAGTAACGCGGTTTTGTTCATACCTTTTTCTCCTCTCCTCCTCGCTTCCTTCTACGGCAACCGGGATATACTAGAGCATACACGAGGCCAAGCCTTATCCCTAATACAACCATAAGCCTGAGCAAATTCTATGCCAGTGGTAGTTCTCCATCTAGCGCGGTCCTGCGACGCTAGAGTATAGACACCAAATGGCATGGGGCTTGCTTGATTGTGTAGATATGTAGAGTGTTTTGTCAGGGAGCTGGGGAAATTAAGGAGATTATATAGTGCAGTTCATGGCACGCATTCTACGTGCTGCGAAGTTTGAATCACGTCTATATGAAGAGGTAGAAGCTGATCAAGATGCCACGAGTCAAGCGTTGGTGGTAGTATTGCTCTCTAGCCTGGCTGCTAGTATAGGTACTACTACGCGCGCAGGCTTGAGCGGACTGCTCATGGGAGGGCTTGTGGCACTGTTCGCATGGTATGTATGGACTTTTATAACCTATATAATAGGGGCTAAACTCTTCCCCGTATTTCAGACCTCGACAAGCCCCCGGGAGTGCTGGCGTACGCTTGGCTTTGCCAGCACTCCCGGGGTGCTCCGCGTCTTTGGAGCCATCCCAGGGTTCACCGGGATTGCGTTTCTCGTTGCTGCTGTGTGGATGCTCATTGCCACAGTGATTGCAGCACGGCAGGCGTTCGACTATACGAGCACGGTACGTGCTGCTAGCGTATGTATTCCTGGTTGGCTGGTGCACATGTTTCTCCTATTCTTCCTATTAGTATTGCTTGGCTAGACAGGGTACCTAGCTCGTGTACTACGGTGATTTTCTCATAATGAGAGACAAACGATCAGAATGAGAGAATGAGTTCTTTGCGCGTGAACTACCTTATCCCATGCATTGCTGAAGGCCCCGTAAAGTTCTGCTGTGTTTTATTTGTCTATCAATCTATAGTCCTTTTGCTGTCTACTATGTAATAGACCAATACTGGAGCATCTCCTGCAGAAAGATTGCATCCCGAGGAGGCTCAACGTATGCTCCCTGTGCAGCAAGTATACTAGCATCTCTACACCCGTCTTCTGCATCGACTCGGCTTATGTACGAGATTGCCTGGATGGTGCGTGCAGGAGGAGACAATGCCATGATGAACGCTGAACACGCCCAAGGACAGCTTCCAGAACTGGCCGCCCTGCGCCAGTGCTTCACTGAACTGGCACTGCCCCCCGCTGTGCACCAAGCACTCGACAGCGCCTGCACGGAGAGCGAGAAGCGACTCCAGCAGCGCTTGGAGCAGATGACGTGGCAGGTCCAACGCAGTGCCCTGTTAGGCGATATCGCTGGGAAGATCATCCATGAGATCCGCAATCCCCTGAATGCCATCTTCCTGCATACGGATGTGGTGCAGGGGGAACTCCAGTGTCCGACGCTTGATAGCCGTGCCCAAATAATGGAATCCCTTACGGACATCAGAATAGAAGTCAGATGCCTGTATGACATTATGCAGGATTATCTCGCCCTCGCACGTCTTCCAGTGGTGCAGTATGAGCCTGAGGATATGGGCAATTTTCTGCGCGAGTGCGGGCGCGTCATGCAGGAGCAGGCGAGGACCCGTGGGATCATGCTCCATTTGCAAGGACTCGCGCGCCTCGGCTCTGTGTCCCTCCACAAAGGGACCTTACAGCGTGCCTTCGTGAATCTGCTGCAGCGGGCGCTGGACGCTATGCCGCAGGGCGGCACTGTGACTCTTCGAGGCCGGCGCACGGCCTCCCATAGCGTCGTCGAGATACACGATACTGGCAGTGCCATCTCCGAAGAGCAGTTGGATCTCCTGTTTGAACCTCTGTACAGTACAGGTTCGGCATGGACAGGCCTGGGGCTCTATGTCGTGCGCGAAATCGTCGTGGCTCATCATGGGACCATCGATGTCCAGAGCGCGCCAGGCCAGGGTACCACGTTTACGGTGACGTTGCCTCTCGTAGCCGTGGAAGGAGTGTGCGCAGGCTAAAGAGATGACTGTAAAGAACCACAAGAGGTTCGACGGGCTTTTCCTAGTGTTTTTGCTCCATCTCACCTTCCCTCCCACCAGGGTCGGTACCAACCTTGCTCCATGGTTGCAGAGTGTGCCCGCCCTCATTCTCATCTGTTTACACCAGAGGGACAGAGCATTACACGCCTGGGCCCAGGCCTGGCACGCGCCTTGCACTCTCCTCAGAAAGTACACTCTATTCGGAGGATAGATTATGCGTTATGAAGTCACCACAACCCTCTCACCGCAGGCAGCTATCGCCCATGCCAAAAACTACTTTGGGCCGCAGGGTGTAGGCCTGGAAGTTATTGATGAACACGAAACCTCTGTCACCCTGACGGGGGGCGGTGGCCATGTGTCAATCGTTGCCTGTAGTGGTGAGAAGAAGACTACTCTGGAGTTAGAGACACGCGAGTGGGATTACCCGGTGCGGCAGTTTATGCGGGAGGTGAGTTAGAGTGGGTACGGCGTAGGCCCCTGGGCCATGAGAGCTATCAAGGATTGGCGCAGATGAGCAAGAGCCGATAGTGGAGTAGGTAAGGAGAGTGAAGATGCCTATGCACGAGCAAGGCTTCAAGGCGAGTTCCACAGGTCTGGTGCATGGGATGCTCCCAGAACCGTGTGTGGTGGTGATTTTGGGCGTGGCAGGTGATCTGGCCCGTACGACTCTCGTACCTTCGCTCTATGCCTTGGGGTGTCAGAGGCTGTTGCCTGAGCCGTTTGCCCTGCTTGGGATGGCCCGCAGAGCGTGGGATAACGACACCTTTCGCGACGAGATTCGGAGCTATGCCCAGGAGAAAAAAGGCTTTAGCGATGAGACATGGCAGCAGTTTGCCAAGTGCCTCTCTTTTGTGCGCGGAGATCTCGATGCGCCACCGACAGAGGACTATGCCAGGCTGCGTGAACACCTCACGGCCATGCAGGCTGAGCATCATATTCCCGATAATGTGCTGTTTCATTTCTCTGTCCCGCCGCAACTCTATGGGGAAATTGCCCACAAACTTGCTGCCGCCTCGCTCCTCAAGAGTGACAGTGGTGGCTGGCGGCGTCTCATTATCGAAAAGCCTTTTGGCCGCGATGCGGCCTCGGCACGGGCGCTCGATCGTCAACTGCTCAAGGTAGTCAACGAAGAACAAATCTACCGTGTGGATCACTACCTGGGGAAAGAGACGGTCCAGAACATGCTGGTCTTCCGCTTTGCCAATCCGGGCTTTGAGCCTATCTGGAACCACCACTACATTGATCACGTGCAAATTACCGCGGCAGAGGACGAGGGCATTGGCACGCGCGCCGGGTATTACGACACCGCCGGAGTGGTGCGTGACATGGTGCAGAGTCACCTGCTGCAGCTGCTCTGCATGGCCGCCATGGAACCGCCGGTATCCTATGATGGGGTAGCGCTACGCAACGAAACCGTTAAGGTGTTGCAGGCGATCCGCCCGATAGACGTCCAGCGTGACTGCGTCTTAGGACAGTATGGGGCTGGGGAACTCGACAGCCACGAGATACGGGCCTACCGTGACGAGGAGAACGTACCGCCGGACTCCGCCACGCCCACCTTTGCGGCGCTCAAACTGACGCTGGACAATTGGCGCTGGGCACGCGTGCCATTTTACGTGCGCACGGGCAAACGGCTACCGCGTAAGTGCACGGAAATTAGCTTCCATTTCAAGCCCACTCCACATCTCATGTTTCCTGTCGATAACGGTGGACAGTGGCACAACAATATCTTGACGTTTTGCCTCCAGCCCAACGAGGGCATTATGCATACCTTTTTGGCCAAACAGCCGGGGCCAGACATCTGCCTACATCCGGTCACCATGCATTTTCGCTATGATTTGACCTTCGGAATTACCCACCCTCCAAGTGCCTACGAATGGTTGCTCCACGATGCCATGCAAGGCGATCAGACGCTCTTTGCGCGCTCGGATTGGATCTACGAGGCCTGGTCGCTTGTCGACCCTGTGATGACATGCTGGGAGGCGCAAGGATCTCGAGACCTGCCTCTGTACCCTGCTAGCACGTGGGGACCCGCGGCAGCGGAGGCTCTCGTAGCCCGAGATGGCCGAGCCTGGTATATGGGGTAGGCGGGAGTTAGGATGCAATACCTTAACTACGAGGTGGTTGTGATGGGCAGTGGTCAGGCAGGACCCCGGCTCCACAGCGTCTACGGCTCCGCCTGATTGCCACCTTTGATGGTCTGGACAAGTTGTCGGCGGTGTTCCGTGGCCCCTGGAGAGCATCGCATGGTGGCCCGTGTGCTTGTCGCCATGGCGACACTGGCGCGCCACTAGGCACTACGCTGACCCCCTGATTCTGCCTGGAGTTAGCCCCGTCTGCCCCAGAGTTTTCCCCAGAGGCAGTGGAGAAGTCTGCTAGAGCATTGTGTCACAAGGATTTTC
>Ga0157379_10002468_pt1 | contig 15484 bp, 19 predicted proteins | sample S25metaG_FD_121802 | JGI IMG/M metagenome (GOLD analysis project Ga0157379, IMG submission 121802) | Switchgrass rhizosphere microbial communities from Kellogg Biological Station, Michigan, USA - S2-5 metaG | ecosystem: Host-associated > Plants > Roots > Rhizosphere > Soil | place: USA... | reverse complement strand
AGAAGGAAGATCCTACTTTCAAGGTCCGTATTGATAGGAGCAAGGAGGTGAGTGCCCTGTTTATTGTCTTCATTCATGTCTAACCATTCTCTAGACCATCATCTCTGGGATGGGTGAACTCCATCTTGATATCTATGTCAATCGCATGAAGCGAGAATACAATGCAGCCCTACCGTAATGAAACCCAAAATGATATCTTTTTACGGATTCCCCCCATCACCCTTTGCATGTTCTCGTATATATATCCTGATTGTCACATTATTACAGCTCCTCCTACTAGCTTCATCCCAACGCCGTAGGTCAACGTGAACAACCCGCCCGATATTGTTACCCCATGGCATTTGGAGGACATATCCGCAGCCTCTCACACTGAAGCAACCAACCAGTCTCCGTCACCGTATACCGTCGCGGGTCAATCTGTCTGCACACTAAATATGCCAACTCACATGGACTTCTCTCAGTACTCCTGATTAAATGGTCACCGTCCCACGCCAATACAGTACCACGCGATAACATTTCCTTTGTTCATTAACGCTGATACCAGATTGGCTTGTCTAGAAATCTTACATCCTGGTATGTGGCTTTAATCCAGCTTAAAAAAAGAATACCTTCATACCCTTAGTGGTTTTGTCGCAACAAATAAATTAACTCCCAGGTCGTTGTGCAAGACCTTTCTGTTCTCCTTAGATTGGAACCTTATCACGATCATATATAAATATTCTCTATGAGTATATGCACTATCTTGAAAAGGAGGAGATAAATATGGCGTACAGTGAATGGCGCTGGTTCAGCCGTTCGTCCAGGATTTACTCCTGGACTTCTTTTTTATATTTTCGTACGAACCAAGGGAATAAATATATCTTATGTCCCTGGCATTCAAGAATTACATCGCTGAAACAAGTTATCTGGAACATTGCTCTGCAAGAGAGAGACAAATTGATTGTAGGGAAGCCATTCCAAACCTGCCGCAGGTGTACCCTCATGCATGACACGGACAAACATAGACCTGTCGTGAGTCTTCCATACCTCAAATAGCATGTCAATATCAACGACAAAAAGACATTAAAAAGTAGATACCTCGAAGATAAATTCACTTCCTAGAGCTGGCCATCTTAAGGGTCCTTGAATATTCAGACCAGAGGCAAGCCTGATCATGGATCCGTCATGACCGACATAAAGTCTCAGTTTAAAGTCTTCTTGTCCAGCCTTGAAATTGATAAAATTTTGAGCTAGTTCTTGGAACATAACCCCTGAAATAACATCAGTGAAACATTCCTAATAAATAAGCCGATTTACCAAATGTTAGAGAGTTATACGTCTGGGATCCGACTGCGGCCTTCCAGATATAACTGAGAAAATGTTCAGTGATTAGGAACTGGGTGGATTTAACAATATCAATTACTTGTATTCGAAATCGCCGATGGCAAAGACTTTCACCGCGTCCTCTGCAGAGACGCATGCCCCAGTAGAATTGCAAGGTAGTGTATGACCATTGCATGTCCGGGAAGTGAAGGTGTCGAAGAAGTGGTCATCTATTGTACAGATATAAAATTAGAATGGACTGGAAACACAAACCTATAATAACTCACACCAGACAGACCATGCGCTCAAGCCAGCCGTCCCTAGGGTAGCGTCAAGTCTTGCCTTCAGGTCGGCGTTGTCGTTCAAGTGGTCAAACCAGGCAGGGATGGATTGATATTGGTTTCTTATATCATTCGCCGTCGGGCAGGAATAGGAGGGTACCAAGGAGTCGATCTGAGATACATGCTATGATTTCCTTGTCGGTCCCATATAAAAGGAATACCTACTCCTGAAGGCTGGTTATGCACTTTGAAGGGTTTCCCGCTGACGGAAGGATCCATTCCAAAGAGCATCCCTCCTGCGACTTGATATGTACGATCTTCAGTCGATGTTCTAACATAGATGTCTTTTTGATTCACTCCCTTCAGGAATTTGAGCTTGCTGAAATATACACTTGCAAAGTCCTAATAAAATACGAAACTCAAGTTATTCAAATAAGTTCTTAGAATGATGTCGTGCTCACCTTGCCATGAGCAATAGAGTCTTGCAAACCACCAGCTGTAAGTTGTCCAACATCACAAGAGCCATTCCAGATCTGGAAGAGCCAAGGGTGCGAAGGGGGGATAACAGTTTCATGGAAAATGTTGGCATTTTCACGAGTATTGCTAGCGAGGGTGCCAAAAGTAGATTCAAGGAAATCTGTGCAATCCCACCCCGCTGCAGGGTTAAGCTCGTTCTCGTTTGGATATTGGTTGTCGGGAGTTCGCTATGAAATCCAGCCTGAGAGTCGAATTTGAAGGTAAATTTGAAATGAAACCCACCTTGTGATGGCGTATCATAACATTCATGTAAACCAGCTCTGCACCTGTAACATTTGGAGGTGCGAAGTAATGTGCGGCATTTACGTGCGGTGCGTTGCAATAATTATATCTGTATCTATGTTAGAACACGAAAGAGTTTTCGAGGGACTGCCCAACTCACGTATTCCAAGGGAAGTTACGGGGGGTCTTCGATCCAGAATACACACCGTTGATGTCAATGCTGGACGCTTGGCCAGTGACCCTCCCAGCAAAAACTAAGGATAACAGACCAAACAGACAAGTCGACATGTTCACAAGTAGTTGAACAGGGTCACTATGAAAGGTTGAAAGAGAGCATTCTTCGATGGACATTTATATAGAACCTATTCATGCACCGGGAAGACTGATTGGAATGTCTTCAATGTTCAATTCGAACATGAAACGGACCGTTAGGCGATAAACGTGCGCTCTAATAAAGGATTGAAGTTATGTGTGTGTGGAGGAAAGTTCACGTGGACGCCGACGAAGTTGCAGAATGAGGGGATACCCACGTGTGGCACGACGTATACAGCGTCCAGCGAGGTAAACGGGCAAGCGGGCAGAGAAGCTTGATTCAATTACGGAAGAGAACTCGATGGCTGCAGTTAAGATCAAACAAAAGTAAACCAACTGACGTTCGCAAGATATAATTAGCCCAAAGGAGATATCTAGTGAACAGTGAGTAGCCCGACAAATGCTATATATACAGTTACGGAGAGGCAGACTTATAGTGAGTCTAACCCTTTAGCTCCTTTTTGTTTTTATCCTTGCTCTTTTTCCGCTTCCCCCTTTCCTCTTCCTCTTCCACTACGACGATTTTCACAGTTGATGTCGAAGTCGCTACTTCTTCCTTGCCCTCTTTCTGCTTCATCTTTGCCGCAAAATAATCCGCCATGCTCACCCCACTCTTCCGAAGTAAGTTATCGTTGTCAGTATTTTGTTCTTGAGCCGGTTCTTCCTTCTCTTTTCGGAAACCCAAACCACCTCCAAAATTGAAGCCAATGGTCCCGAGTCCCAGCGTCGTTGAACGATGGGAATCTTCATTGTCTTCAAGTTTGACGGAATTACTGGTTGGATTTACCGTAGGTGTTTGAGTACCAGATGGAGTACCAGATGGGGGAGTAAAAGAGAAAGACTCGTCGACGGCTGCAGATGCTGAGATCCCCAAGATTTCGTTCATACTTTTACTGGAACCCGCGGCGAGTCGTTTCGCTGCCAGATGACGAGCTCGATGCCTAAATATCACATTTGTGAATTTCTGAGAAGAATTAAATATGTTAAAACACAACACTTACGCTCGGTAAACTGGCCCACCAACTACTTTCGCTTTCATTTCCACGTCCATAACCTCATCCAGAGTGGTAGTCGACTCGACGACAACAACGGAACGCGAACCAGACTCTGAAGCCTCTCCCTCCTTCTGAACCTTCTTTAGTTTCTTTTCGGCCTTGCGTTCCGCCTTTTGCTGCTTTTCCTTCTCCTTTCGCGCCTTCTTCTCCTTTCGCCTGCGTTTCGCCTCCTTAGCATCAACCTCCTCATCACCGTCTTCAACCTCCGACCTCTTCCGTTTCTCTTTAGATTCCTTTTTCTTCCTTTCTTTCTCCTCACAAGAGTCACCATCCTCACATTCTTCCGTCGCTTCAAGCTTCACGGATGCCTCTTCAGCAACGTCTATCTCATCCTCATCGTCTTGCTCTTCGCTGGCCGCTTGAGAATCATGGGGATTACCTTGATTCAATCTCGCCAGGAGACCTTCAAATTCGCGACCACCTTTCCATGCAACGTCATCTAGTCCTCCACGTCTATTGGCCCCAATCCCCATAAGGTCCAGCTTCTGGTGGATCTGCAAGATATCGTTAGATACTTAATTCGTATACAAAGTACTCAATAATACTTTTAGATTGCTGACACGGCCTTCGCCTGTAGCACCCAACCCAGACCCGGTCGACCATCCCAGACTTTGCAGGTATTTCAAGCCGAATTTTGAGGAGTCTATCGAACGTCGTTGGCGAAGACATTACATACTTTCTCTTGAAAACATACCATCACTCCATGTCAAGTTGCGGGGGTCATGCCCAATACGTTGCTTGACTTTACGGCCAGCTAAACCCATGGAGACTGTTTGACGTTGGAGGATGGGCTCAAAAGTTTGCTTCCGTCGCTAAAGTCAACTCGCCAATGGTAGTGCTTGTTCTACTGTTTTCTTGCCACTTGTTCATCTTCTAAACCGATATCTACTCTATGATGCGCTGGATTCACTTTATTGGCCTATACGACTTTCTACACTACATTTGTTTGTTGCTGTCCGCAGCATGATGTTGGCTAAATTGACCGTTGCAGTACACGTCCTCTTAATGGCATAAGGCGAGTTGTCTGATGTTGTTGGATGCATTCCAGAATTCCATAGCGTTTTTACGACTTCTTAACAACCCTAATTTCGGGCATTTCATTGGTGGTATGTACTCCGGAGCAAATCGGTCGTACCCTGCAAACCTTAAGCCATCGAGGTCCATCCGCTGGTGTAGACCCTTCCCGTCGGCTCCCTCTATTCCACTCCGTGGCGCGTACCGCGGGTGCAGCTCACTGATCCTGCCCGCCTATGGTCTTTTCCCATTGGCATACTTTCGAAAATCATCTGGTTCTTAAGGACTCTTAAGGTTTCTTGATTGGCCTTCATTTCACTTCGATCATGGTGAACCGGTTACAGGGTGCGGTTAGATTTCGAAGGCTGAACTTGGGCTCGGCTTCGAATTACTTGTCATGTAAGGCTTCTTTATTTTTTTAAATTTTTGAGTTTTCTTACAGTTTTGTTCAGAGACGGCTGAAGCTCTGACACGTCATGGTTTATAACCAATCGCCCATTTGGCTAAACCTCCGGGTTCAGCTGAACCCCCATAGAAAAGTTGATGATCCATGGTAATTAACACCATCAGTCCTTTAATTGCGTTACGCCCTCTGATTGGTGAAAGGCGTGTCACGTGATTTGTATGCACCGACGTAACATGACCGGCTTGCTTATTCTCCTGCAAGGAGTAATCTGGGACTTATACATCCGAAACACACCGCAAGGCCCTGTTCCGGAGGTCGATAGCTTGGGTGTTTGGGCCTTGGACAAGTCTGTCTATCCGTATTGTTCTCACTTCCGAATGTTTGAAAATAATTTGTTTGGTCCCTTGGTAATTTTTAATCCCGATCTCTCCATCAGTATCTCAAGAACCTTTATAACAAATATCACCAGCTAATCGACGGGACGCGTATCTCCTTATCCTACATGGAGCCCTCATCTCCCAAAGACGAGAAATGGCCTTCCAGGGGCCGTTCGCAGTCATCAGCCTCTCGTCACGTTCCTTTTGACCATTTCGCTCGTTCAGAAACTAGGCTCTCTCGACATTCCAGGGGATCCCAGGAACTTGTCCGTCAAGACACAGTTCATCATGAACCTGAAATCAAGGAGACTCACGAAGAGAATCACCATACCCAAAACCCTTCGAATATTACTTCCATTGTCGACACTCTAGTTGATGGTGGTGATTTCCAATTTGATAAATATCTTCAGGAGCGATATGATAAGGCCATGCTGGAAGGAGTCAACTTCCGTCAGACCGGAGTTACTTTCAAAGTACGTGGAATTTACAATTTCGCGTATACATTTGACCTTTCTCTGTAGGATCTCCGTGTTGTTGGTCTCGGAGCGTCTCATAAATTCCAGGACACAATCTTTTCCGTCTTGAATCCCCTGAACTTAGTCCATACAATCCACAAGACACTCCATCCACCGATCAAGGACATCCTCACTGGTTTCAGTGGTACCGTCAGACCGGGAGAAATGCTTTTAGTTTTAGGAAAACCAGGTTCTGGCTGCACTTCCTTTTTGAAAGTCCTTGCCAACCAAAGGGAAACTTTCCATGCCGTTCAAGGCCAAGTTTCCTATGACGGCATTTCCCCTGAATATATGGTCAAGCACTATCGAGGTGATTTGGGATATTCTCCCGAAGACGATATTCATTTCCCCACGCTGACAGTGCGTGAAACTCTTGTACGTGGATTTTTATTTTTATTGTATTGGTGAATATTAAAGTCTCTTTAGAACGTCGCCGCCGCGTGCCGTACCCCGCAGATCCGCGCTGAAGGTCTTTCTCGTATTGAATTCATTGATCGTCAAGTAAACACCGTGGCAACTTTACTCGGTCTGACACATGCTTTCAAGACTCCCGTTGGTGATGAGAACGTTCGTGGCGTCAGTGGTGGAGAGAAGAAGCGTGTCAGTATCGCTGAAATGCTTTGCACCTATGGCAAACTCGGATGCTGGGACAAGTGCGTTTATCATCAGTTTTATGTTTTCTTGTCTGACATTTCTTTTTTTATAGCTCTACTCGTGGTCTTGATGCGTCGACAGCCCTCGAGTTCGTTCGTGCCCTCCGTATCGCAACCGACATCGCCAAAATAACGACCATCGTCTCGATTTATCAAGCCTCCGAAAGTATCTATGAATTATTCGATAAAGTCGCTGTTATTGACCAGGGTCGACTTTCCTACTTTGGTCCCGCTGACAAAGCTCGCGACTACTTCATTGAAATGGGGTATGAACCAGCGAATCGTCAGACTACTGCCGATTTTCTCGTCGGTGTCACCGATCCCCCCTCCCGAATTGTCCGTAAAGGCTTCGAACGTCGAGTTCCCAGAAGTGCTGTCGAATTCGCAAACTATTTCAACAAAAGCGAAATCGGAAAACAGAATTTTAAGGAGGTTGACGACGAACTGACAGACCCTCAGTATCCTGAGAAGGCTGCTCAGTACAAGGTTTCTGCACGTGCAGAAAGGTCCAAACATATGCCTCCCAGTTCCCCCTATACCATTTCTATAATGATGCAGTTGAGGATTCTGATGGTTCGCCGACTCCATATCCTTCGTGGCGACGCTATTACTCAGGGTGAATATTAATTATCTTCCCCCGAAAAAAAAATCCTGAGCATTATATTCTATAGGCATTCTCCTATTCAACTTTATTGCACAAGGTTTGATCATGGGCTCCGTCTTCTTGAAGATGAAGAAAGAAACTAGTGCCTTCTACTCCCGCGGGGGTACGATTTTCTTCGCACTTTTATTTGGTGCTCTCAGTACCATGGCAGAAATCCCTGCATTGTACAGCCAACGTCCCATTGTCGCTCGTCACCACAAAGCTGCTCTGTACCGTCCATGGATTGATGCTTTCGCACTCACAGTTGTCGATATTGTAAGTATTCATTACTGTTTTTCCCTCCTCATTTTGAATCTAATTTAAGTTCAATCCAGCCCATTACGGTTATAATCAACATTTTCTTCTGTATTATTCTATATTTTATGACTGGTTTGCAACTCGTTGCTGGAAGATTTTTCGCCTTCTTCCTTTTCGTAGTTGCCGTCGGTTTGACCATGAAGGGCTTTTTCCGCGGAATGGCTGCTAGCTTCTCCACTCAATCAGAGGCACAGGCAGTGGCTGGTCTGGCGACACTTGTACTAGTTATCTATACTGGTTTCACGATCCCAAGACCTAGTATGATCGGCGCTCTGAGATGGTATGCATAGTTATCTCCAAATATCTTTACTTTCACTTATCGTATATTTCTAGGTTGACATACCTCAATCCAATGAGATATGGTTTCGAATCCTTAATTGCGAACGAATTCCATAAGTTAGAAGGAGAATGTTCCGCCATGATTCCACAAGGACCAGGATACGAAAATGTCCCGCTTGCTAACAAAGTCTGTGGCACCCTTGGCTCAGAACCAGGATCTTTAACTGTGAACGGAGATCGCTTCATTCTTCTTAATTACGGCTACAAATTCTCCCAGACTTGGTTCAATTTGTGAGTTTTTCGGACAATCTACGGAATTCTTTTTGACCGAGTTCTGTTAACCAGCGGTATCACGCTCGTGTTTTGGGCTGGCTTCTTGTTCTGGTATTTCTACATGACGGAGAGAGGAGGAGTGGCGGCTAGTGGTGGCGCCACCCAGCTCGTGTTCAAGCAGGGAGCAAACATTCCTGAAGATATCCGCTATGATGAGGAGAGTGGAAGAGGGGATTCATCTCCGATTGACGAAGCGAATGACCGTGCGGCCGCTGGAACTGCTGAGGGCGCATTGCCCAAACCTAAAGGTGTTTTCTCATGGCATCACTTGAATTATGATATCCCATTATCTGGAGGAGAAACGCGTCGTCTTCTGGACGACGTCTCTGGTTATGTCGCTCCTGGTAAATTGGTGAGTTTATTATTATTAGAGCTTCTTTCCAGCATAATTCTTATCAGTTGGTTATAGACCGCGTTAATGGGCGAAAGCGGTGCTGGAAAGACCACACTGCTCAATGCTCTCGCTGCTCGTCTTCGCACCGGTGTCATCGCTGGCGATCGTCTCGTCAATGGTGGCCCGCTCCCCGCCGACTTTGCTGCACAGACAGGTTACTGTCAACAGATGGACGTCCATTTGGGTACAGCCACCGTCCGGGAAGCACTAAGGTTCAGCGCTGTTCTTCGTCAACCCGCCTCAGTCTCAAGGAAGGAGAAATACGCATAGTTCGTGTTCTTCCGTGCCATCCGCGTTAGATAGCTTACATTATTTTCTAGTGTCGAGGAAGTCATCAAGATGTGCGAAATGGAATCGTACGCTGATGCAGTTGTTGGTGAAGTCGGCTCTGGTTTGAGCGTCGAGCAGCGGAAGGTACGTACCTCCTTTGAGTTCGTCGAAACAAACATACTGACTTCACCATCCTTCAGCGTTTGACCATCGGTGTAGAACTTGCCGCCAAGGTATGTCCTCTTCCATCCTCTTCATATTGTTTTCTGATACAGCTTGTTTAGCCTCAATTGCTTCTCTTCTTGGATGAACCAACGTCCGGTCTCTCGTCGCAAAGTGCCTGGGCCATCGTCCAATTCCTTCGTTCACTTGCCGACCGTGGTCAAGCCATCCTCTGTACTATTCATCAGCCTTCTGCAGAACTCTTCCAATCCTTCGACCGGATGCTTTTGTTGCGCAAGGGTGGACAGACATGTTATTTCGGAGACATTGGTCAGAATGCCATGGATTTGATCCACTACTTTGAGCGCAACGGTGGCAGGAAGTGTGACTCTTCAGAAAATCCCGCAGAATGTATGTCTTCGATCATGTCTACACGTTCAATTTTCTGACCTTACCGATTTAGATATGCTTGATGTCATTGGCGCCGGTGCAACTGCTCGTAGTAATGTCGATTGGTTTGCGGCTTGGAAGAGGTCACCCGAAAAGGTCAAGATGGACGCCGAGCTACAAGAGCTCCTCAGCAAGGCTGGTAAAGAGCCTGTTGCCGTCGGTTCTTCTCAAGACCGCGAATATGCCGCTTCATTCGGTGTTCAAATGTACGAATTGACTAGGCGAGGTTTCTTGAGCTACTTAAGGGATCCCCGCTATCTTATGAGTAAGGCCCTCATTAACATCATCGCCGGTGAGTAGATCCAGTACTATAAGATTTATTCTGGTCATTAATAAAATTATTTTAGGTTTATTCATTGGTTTCACATTCTTCAAGGCCAAGAATACAATCCAGGGATCACAAAATCATCTGTTTGCCGTGTTCATGGGTATCGTCATGGCCGTCCCTCACTCGAACATGATGCAGGCTGTCTTCATGAGATTCAGGTAATTTCATGTCAATTCCATTTTGGAGTGATGATATTCATGATTTCGATTAGGCAAATTTACGAAGCGCGCGAACGCCCGTCGAAGATGTATACCTGGTACACCATGTTGACGTCTACCATGGTACGTAACTCGCTTCCTGAGGTATTCTCTACCTAACATGCTTACAAAGATCGTTGAAATGCCCTTTGATATAATTGGCTCGAGTTTATACTTCATATGTTGGTACTGGACTGTTGGGCTTCCTAACACAGCAAACCGCGCTGGATTAGAGGTACGCTTTGAGGAACCTCCATTTATTAATGTGCTAAATAACCATCTGCTCTAGTATTTCGCTCTTGGCGTCATCTTCCCATTATACTACACGACACTCAGCTTCGCTGTTGGCATGATCGCCGTCAATCCCGAAGTAGGAAGTTTGATTTATAGTTTCCTGTTCAGTTTCATTATCACGTTTAACGGTGCGTTTCTCATTCTTCTATCATTATAGGAAGATGACTAACTCGTTCTAGGTGTTTTGCAACCTTATTCCCAACTCATTCAATTCTGGCGTTGGATGTATCGTCTATCCCCGTTTACCTGTGGGTGCAACTTCCAAACCAAAAGCTTGATGTTTCATCTGACTTTCCTCCGTTAGACTTGGTCGAGTTACTTGTTAGCAACAGCTATGGGCATATGGAGATTCGTTGCGCACCAGCTGAATTCGTACAATTGACTCCTCCCGCTGGCAAGACTTGCAGCCAGTATCTGGATCCGTTTATCAGCTTTGCTGGTGGTTACTTAGTCGACGGATCTTCCACATCAACATGCACATTCTGCCCGATGAACTCGTCAGACCAGTATTTGGCCACTGTAAACATTTTCTTTGATCACCGTTGGCGCGACCTCGGTTTGCTGTGTGCATACGTGATCTTCAACGTAAGCCATGGTTTTTATGTGAAGCCCGAGTTCTAACCACTCCTTTCATTAGTTTGTGTGCGTCTATATTTTGTATTATCTCCTCCGTGTGAGGACAGGAAATCCCTTCGCATCAATCGCAAACCTTATCCGTCGCTCCAAGAAATAGGGTTACCGTACGCTCTCTTTTTAATATTTTCACCTCGGACAAACACTAAATTACGTCTACAGACGTTCTCTTTCGACCCTACCTATAGGTTTATGCAGGAAACTTAAACAGTACAATACTCGCGAAAATAGTTTGGATGACCGTTCCCCTTTGATGTTTAGATATTATAATAAGTTAACTTTATTTTTTGGGATTCTGCTGCAATATCGAAATGATCTCCATGTATTATTTACTACTGGGCTTCAAAAGATTGACTTGAAATTAATCTACGGTTATTTCCGGCTCGAATGTCGGTTGAATAACTTTCACGTGTTTTTCTGTCAGCCACTTCTGTGTATTTCTCAAACGGGTAGCGGGGAGAGGCGTTCAGTTTGTCTGACCGCTCCAGCAATGCCACGAAGAGTTACAATCAAATATGTATCGTTGAGGTCGTCGCTGGTAAATTTGCCAATTGGAATGTATGGCCCTTTGGTCGAAAGCCGAGTGGTATGTTATTACAAAGTGATCGCGCTCATGGCTAACTTGTGACCCTCATCCTCAAGAGGCCTCAATCGCTTGTCGTCCATCTTACTTCAACCTCTCTCTCCAAACCAGTTTCTGCGTATGTAGGATGGACTGGGATGGCCTCTGCCTCCTCTATTGCCCAGTGGCAGAGTGGTGCCAGAGGTGCAGACAAACTTGAAACCGTGGAAATCGACCCACAGTTGGCTTCGAGTCTGGGGTTTGCGGAGGGATCGACGGTATGTTCCTGTTCGTAATGATCGAACCCTCATAAGTGATTCTTCATAGGTTGAAATTGGATTGTTACACGACCTACCTGTCGCGAGATCCGTGGACACGGAACCAATGTCCTCAGATGACTGGGAGATTCTTGTCAGTTATATATGCCCGATTTCTTCTGCGATGCTTATCAATGAATTGTTAGGAATTGCACGCTGGCTACGTGGAGGACAATCTTCTTTCTCAAGTGCGAGCTGCAAGTGTGGGACAGGAGATAGATGTCTGGGTCTTAGGACGCACAAGGGTCCGTTTCGCAGTTGGTAAGCTACATGTCATTCAGGGGGACCTTTTAACTCACCGATACTTTTTGCTTCAGTTTCATACGACCCGCCTGGAGCGGCTGTTCTTCTCAGTACGAATACCGAGGTGTCCATTGCTCCCAAACCGCGCGCGAAACCGATTCCGAAGACACTCCCTGCTACCGCGCCGAAATCAACACCCAATCAAACTATTCGCGATAGTTTAGGATGTTCTCAACATAAGAACTTAAGGCAGAAGCTCATCTTACGTGCACTCCCTACGAATTTCTACCCTAAAGAGTCCGATGGCACAGAGGTCGAATCGGCGGCCTTCGTCTCTCCGGGAGCATTTGAAATGTTAACGGGAGAGAAGTTTAATTTCCATAATATTCAATCCTCTCGTTCACGGCCACGTTTTATATCTGTTCATCGGCTTCGTCCTCCAGCTCCACCCCCAAGCTCGAAACAACAGAAGCTGGACTCGTCTGAAGCGAGACCTTTACAGTCGCGATTACTCCATAAAGGAGGTTCTGCTTTGAAACAAGATGATAATGAGCAACATCAGTCATCCACTGGCACAATCGAGGTTCGATATTCAAAAGACGTTCCCGATTATAATATTGCTTTGTTAGGAGGAGAGAACGTCGAGGAATGGGATTTAGTTAGGTGTGCATACATTCTTATTTCCAATACATATCTTCTGACGTTACTGCATAGTGTGGAGTTACTATCCCATCAGGAACATGAGGCCCATCTTCGTCATTTGAAAAATGTCCAATCTGACTCATTGCCGGCAGCTTCCTCGTAAGTCTTCCACTCCTGATCATACCCGTCTTATTAATTATTCCAGATGGCAATCCACTATCTCACAATCTCCTTTATTGGTAGGGGTGGATCACATTCTGGAGAAATGCCATGAGTTTGCCATAAATTCCTATGCTGTAGAGGCTCAAAGTCCATGGGTCAAGATATCGCGAAGTATGTATGATTTCTCTGGTGATTTATTTGAATGATAGATCATCTTTGTAGTTCCCTCTTTACTGCTCTATGGTCGGTCTGGCTCTGGACGAACCTCGATTACCAAAGCGGTGATGAGGCGTTTGACACAAGATAAACGTGTGTTGGCCTGTAAGTGACATCCATTGTGGTGTGGTAATCAACGTTTGTCAATATGAACTTCATTAGATGCCCATTATATCGACCTGACGAAGTATAGCGAGGAGCCTGCATCTAGTCTAAAGGGCCTATTTCAACATTGGTTGGAACTGGGAAAATGGCATAGACCAAGTGTGCTCATTTTCGATAACCTCGAACGTGTTATTCCAGCTGAAGTTGAGGTAGAGATATCATTCATCCATTATTCCTATAAAATCTAATGCTTTCCAGCATGCGGACTCCTTCAGATCCCGTCACTTGGCCGAGCACTATTTATCTATCTTTGGGTCTAAATCCGCCATGTCTGGTGTTGTTGTCATTGCCACTTGCCAAAGTCAAACAGCTATACATCCTATATTGCTTTCTTCCCATACCTTTTCCACGATCTTATCTCTTAAGCCTCCCAACAAAGAGGCTCGTCGGGATGTAAGTCTTTTTCTGGTCATTGTAACCTTGAATCTGACCATAAGTATGCTTCTAGATACTTGCAGCCATTGTTGGCTCTAAGGTGCAACAGTCTGGGCTGCAAACAAATCATAAGCAGTCACTAAACTATGTATCTATTGCCACCAATACCGAAGGATATCTCGCAACGGATCTTCATGACTTAGTGTCCCGTGCTATACACCAAGCGACAATCCGTGCGGCGAAAGAGAAATCAGAAGTGCGCCCACGTTTCATCCCATGTCAACTACGTCCTGACATTTTTCAGACGATTTTGAGAGAAGAAGATTTCAATGCAGCCCAAGTAGACTTCACGCCACTCTCGTTGCGCGACGTCAAGTTGCAAAAGTCTGACATCTCATGGGCCGATATTGGCGGTGTGTTAGAAGCCACTTTACGACACGCATTCTCTGACATCCCTCAGGCTTGCATGAAACACGGCGAGTCCTACGGGAGACTTTGGAATGGCCCACGAAATATGCCGCCATTTTCGCCAACTGTCCACTGAGGCTACGTTCTGGGTATGTCAAAATTTTCCGTACCTAATCTGCTGACTTCTGATAAATTTGTAGCCTCCTTCTTTACGGTTATCCTGGATGCGGAAAAACATTATTGGCATCAGCTGTCGCGAAAGAATGTGGACTGAATTTCATCAGCGTAAAGGGACCGGAGATATTGAATAAATATATTGGTGCCAGTGAGAAATCGGTAAGTTTATTCTAACGTTTCTTCATATTCCTCTGATTATTATCTCCAAGGTTCGCGACCTCTTTGAACGAGCTAGTGCTGCAAAGCCGTGTATCTTGTTTTTCGACGAGTTTGACTCCATTGCGCCAAAGCGGTAAGCTTCTTTAGTTTGCTTTATGTTGAGGTCAGACTCAAAAAATACACATCAACCAGTGGTCATGATAGCACTGGTGTAACAGACCGTGTTGTCAACCAACTGCTCACGCAGATGGATGGTGCCGAAGGTTTAGATGGTGTATATGTCTTAGCCGCCACCAGGTATACTCTCTTTTGCTTAAGAGTCGAGCTTCAGTACATTTACGAGGAAAATTTAGCCGTCCGGACTTGATCGATTCTGCGTTATTGCGTCCCGGCCGGTTGGACAAGTCACTATTTTGCAACATGCCAGATAAACATGAGCGGAAGGAGGTACGTCCTTTGTTTCTTGTCTTCCTGGACTAATATATGGTCCCATTAGATTATGCAAGCCATCGCAAGGAAGATCGAACTTGCTGTAGACGTGGATTTGGGTTATTATGCCGAGGCTACGGAAGGGTTCTCTGGAGCTGATCTTCAAGCCTTGATATATAATGCTCACCTCGAGGTTGTCCATTCTTCGCTGGAGATTCCTTCACGCGAAAAGGAGAACTCGGAGACAACTGAGGATATTACGCTAAAGTATACATCATTTGGCGGTGCAGCTGAGGAGAAGATCTTGTCAGGGGCTGAACAGGACTCTATGAACCGACGAGTATGCTCTCTTCGGACGTTTCTGTGACGCAAGTTCTGACCGAATAACCTATAGCTCAATACGATGTTGGCAGCACACAAGCCGGTCATAAAGTCAGAAAAGACCAAATCCACAATACCCGCCAAGGCGAGCCTTCCAATTATCTCAAAGTTCCATAGATATTCAATATTATCCCTTTAGCCAAAGGTTCAAGGTATCCATTTACGTAAGTCCCTCAAATCTTGTCGGCCTTCCGTCCCTGAAGACGAACGTCGTCGTTTGGATCGAATGTGAGTTCCTATTCACCAGGATAAACACACCTAACATATCGTCTT
>Ga0157379_10002467_pt1 | contig 15485 bp, 19 predicted proteins | sample S25metaG_FD_121802 | JGI IMG/M metagenome (GOLD analysis project Ga0157379, IMG submission 121802) | Switchgrass rhizosphere microbial communities from Kellogg Biological Station, Michigan, USA - S2-5 metaG | ecosystem: Host-associated > Plants > Roots > Rhizosphere > Soil | place: USA... | reverse complement strand
GACGGTCGCCGTTGCATTTGCGACGGGCTTTGTGGCGCCGCTGCCGGCTGCGCATCGCAGCTGGCGCGCACGGCGGCGTGCGCTTTGTCACGGCAAAGCACGCACTGATTGACAGGGGTCGGATCGGCGACTACCCCGACGACGTGGACCGCTTCGAGATCCTGCACAATCCGCGGTGCAGCAAGTCGCGCGAAACCCTGCAGCGCCTCCGGGACGCCGGCGTCGAGCCGGTGGTGACGGCGTATCTCGAGACGCCACCCACGCGCGAGCGCCTGGAGCAACTCCTGCGGCTCCTCGGCCTCGACGATCCGCGCGCGATCATGCGCACGGGCGAGGCGGTCTATGGCGACCTGCGCCTCGGCGAGGTGACCGACCGCGCGACCCTGCTCGAGGCGATCTGCGCCAACCCCATCCTCCTCGAGCGGCCGATCGTCATCCGCGACGAGCGGCGCGCCGTCGTCGGCCGGCCGCCGAGCAACGTCGACGCGTTGCTGCCGTCCGACCGCTGAGGCGCGCCGGCGTCGCGCGCGTCCGTCGGGAGCCTGTGGTCGCTCAGGCGACGACGCGAACGGTCCAGAAGTCGTCGGCGAGCTGCTCCTCGAGCAGGTACGTGTACGGCATCGTGCAGTAGCCCTTCAGACCCCACGCCGTCCCCCACGAGTTGCGCACGAGGAAACGATGCGTGGCGTCGTCGTAGCCGACGGCGACGACGGCGTGTCCGCCCTGGATCGTCTCCACCGGCCCCGGCATCGGGACGTGGCCGGTGCTCGCGACCGCCTCGCTGAGGAAGCTGTCGTAGACGGTGAACCCGAAGACGAACGGATAGCCGGCGGCGAGGCAGCCCTTCATCTGGCTCAGCGAGCGCAGGATGCGCTGGTAGCGCGAGACGAGGTGCCGGCGCGCCTCCTCGTACGCGCCCGGCGAGGGACGGTCGTCGAATTGCGCGATCACGTAGGGCCACGTCGTCTCGCGGCACGCGCCCTGCGCGTGCACGCTCTTGATGCCGTCGCGGATCATCGCGCCCGAATCGGTGTCGACGGTGTGCTCGATGACGCGCTCGTTGTAGTAGATGAAGAGGCGCGACGGCGTCGTCGGCGTGGGCAGGTGCTCCTTGCGCTGCGCGAACTCGATCGCGCCGGCGATCGCGTTCGCGGTGCAGCTGCCGAGTTCGCCCTGATCGTAGACCGGCGGGCAGTGCGCCGTCAGGTCGACCTTCGGCGGCAGCTGCTGCAAGGTCGCCAGGGGCGCGGCGTAGAGCTGATCGCGTGCGTCGGGAAGATCGGGAATCCATCCGAACCGCTTGATCGTGTGTGCCATGGGTCACCTCCGTGCGTCGGTGCCAGTGCGAGATGCGTGCCCGGAGCGCGACACCCCGTGCGTGCGATGCGACGACGGAGGGGGCGGCCCTCGCCGCGCACGCGGCGTTTGCTGGCGAGGACGTGAGACCCTGCGCGTTGCGCCGAAACGGTACGCACTTCGGCGCGCTGCGCGTCTCTGCTAGAGACGCGCGCGGCTCAGCGGAACTAGCGAAATTTCGGCGGCCGCTTCTCGAGGAACGCCTGCACCGCCTCGCGGTGCTCCGGTGTCTTCCAGCACTCGCGTAGCAGCTCGGTCTCGCGCCGCTGCACCGCCTTGATGTCGGTCGCCATGGGACCTTCGGAAAGCAGTGCTTTGATCATGCGCAGCTGCGGATCGGGGTTGGCCGCGATCGTGCGGGCGATGCCGAGGGCCGTGTCGAGGAGCGCGTCCGGCGTGGTGAGGTGATCGACGAGCCCGATGCGGGCCGCCTCCTCGCCCGGATACAGCCGGCCCGAGAGGCACATCTCGCTCGCGCGGCCGATGCCGATGCGCTGCGCCAGGAGACTCGTGCTGCCGAGCTCGGGGACGAGTCCGAGCTTGATGAAGAACATGCCGAACTTCGCCTGCTCGCTCGCGGCGATGACGTCGAACGGCAGGATCATCGTCATGCCGATGCCGACGGCGGCGCCGTTGACGGCGGCGATGAGCGGCTTGCTGCGACGGCAGAGCGCGACCCAGTCGAGTCCCGCCGGCATGCCGCCGTCGCCGCCGGCCGTGTTGGCGCCCGGATCGACGCCGTCGATCCGCTTCTTGAACGTCGCCTCCATGTCGGCGCCGGCACAGAAGCCGCGGCCCGCGCCGGTGACGACGATGGCGCCGACGGCGCGCTCGGCGTTGGCGCGCTCGAACGCGTCGGCGAGCTCGCTCGCCATCGGCGGCGTCCAGGCGTTCAAGCGGGTGGGGCGGTTCAGCGTGACGAGCGCGACGTCGTCGCGTTGCTCGTAGAGGATCTGCTCGTAGCTCATGGCGCGCATGCTCGGCCGAGCCGCGCCGCGAGTCAACCGTTTCCGACAATCGCCCCAAGGGTTCTGCCATTGTAGGGATCGGGTCTTGCGAGCCGACGGGACTGCGCTAGGGTCCGGCCCATGCGTATCGCCATCGGTCTCTACGACATGTTCACCTCGCTCGACGTCATGGGCCCGTTCCAGGTCCTCTCGTCCCTGCCGGGGGCGGAGGTCACGTTCGTCGCCGCGGAGGCGGGGCCCGTGACCGACGAGAGCGGCTTCCTCACGATCACGGCCCAGAAGTCGTTCGCCGAGCTGCCGGACCCCGACATCCTCCTGGTCGGAGGCGGGACCATCACGGGTACGCTCGTGCCCGATCACCCGATCATCCCGTGGATCGCGCGCGCCCATCCGAAGACGACGTGGACGACGTCGGTGTGCACCGGCGCGCTGCTGCTCGCCGGCGCCGGCGTGCTGAAGGGGGTCGAGGCCACGACGCATTGGGGAGCGATGGACGACCTGGCGCGCCTCGGTGCCAAGCCGGTCTCGGAGCGCGCCGTGCGGCGGGGCAAGATCGTCACGGCGGCGGGCGTCAGCGCCGGCATCGACATGGCGCTCATCCTGGCCGGCGAGATCGCGGGGGCGGATTTCGCGCGCACCCTGCAGCTCATGATCGAGTACGATCCCCATCCTCCGTTCGATTCGGGCTCGCCGGCGAAGGCCGGCCCCGAGACCGTGAATCGCGCCGCGACCGCGATGATGGAGATGCTGGTCCAGCTCGGAAAGCGCCGCCAGTCGGCCTGAGCGCCGCGCCTTGCGGCGGCCCGGTCGACTCGCTAGTGCCGGGGCATGAATCTCAACCAGGTGACGGTGCCGTCGACCGACGTCGCGCGCGCCGTTGCCTTCTACCAGCGTCTCGGTCTGACGCTGATCGTCCTCGACCTGCCCGGCTACGCCCGCTTCGAGTGCCCGAACGGCGCGACGTTCTCGGTCCACAATCACGACACGACGCCGAGCGGCGGCGGCCCCCTCGTGTACTTCGAGTGCGACGAGCTCGACGCGAGCGTGCGGCGGCTGCGCGCCGCGGGCATCGAGTTCGAGGCGCTGCCGCAGGATCAGCCGTGGCTCTGGCGCGAGGCCTACCTGCGCGATCCCGACGGCAACCGCCTCTGCCTGTACCACGCGGGCCGCATCCGCCGGTATCCACCGTGGCGGCTCCGTCCGTCGGGCGACGCGCCGGCGCCCGCCCACACGATCACGATCGAGCCGCAGCCGAGCGCCGACGACATCCACCGGCTCGGCGCCGGCCTGACCGAGCACGCGCTCGCAACGACCGGCACGGCCGGCTTCGAGCCGGTCGGCGTCTTCGCGCGGGACGCCGAGGCGGCGATCGTCGGCGGCATCACCGCGTTCATCAACTGGAATTGGCTGCACGTGAGCCTGGTCTGGGTCTCGGCGTCGTTGCGCGGTACGGGCCTCGGCCACCGCCTGCTGACCGCGATCGAGGAGGAAGGCATCCGGCGCGGCTGCCGCTTCGCCCACCTCGACACCTTCAGCTATCAGGCCCGGCCGTTCTACGAGCGCCACGGCTACACGCTCTTCGCGACGCTCGAAGACTATCCGCCGGGACAGCAGCGGTTCTTCATGCGCAAGACGCTCGGGACAACCGCGGGCGCCTGAGCGCACCGCGGGCGGAGACACCATGAGCTTGTCATCTCAACATAAGCGGTTCCTGATCCTGGAGCAGGGCATCGGCTCCATGTTCATCAACTTCCCGCTGACCGCGGGCATCACCTGGCTCTCGGTGCGCTCGCTGGCGACGGTGCCGCTCTGGGGCATGACGAGCATCGCCGGCTCCACCTTCGGCACGGCGTTCATGCTGCCGCTGATCACGTCGCTCATCGTGAGCCGGGTCGTCGGCCTGCACGTGCGCGGCGGCCGCGTCGCGGCGCTCATGCCGCCGCCCGACCTCGCGATCCGCTGGACCGAGCGCACCAGCGCGCGGCGCGGCGCCATGCTCGGTCTGATCTCGATGGTCTGCGCCGCCGTGCCCGTGATACTCGTCTTCGCGCTCGCCGGCCCGGCCGAGATGGCGCGCACGCCCTTCATCTGGTTCGAGGGAGCGTTCGCGGCGGCGCTCGGCGCGGTCGTGACGCCGCTCATCGCCTGGTGGGCGCTGGCCGATCCGCGTACCACCGGCTACGCGGGAGCGATCCGGTAGAGAGCATGTCGACTCCGAGCGAACTCTTCGCCAACAACCGCCGCTGGGCGGCCGAGCACGTCGCACGCGACCCCGACTTCTTCTCGCGCCTCGCCCGCCAACAGAAGCCGGCATATCTCTGGATCGGCTGCTCCGACAGCCGCGTGCCGGCGAACGAGATCGTCGGCCTGCTCCCGGGCGAGATGTTCGTGCACCGCAACGTCGCCAACGTCGTCGTGCACTCCGATCTCAACTGTCTCTCGGTGCTGCAGTACGCGGTCGACGTGCTCGAAGTGCGGCACGTCATCGTCTGCGGGCACTATGGCTGCGGCGGGGTGGCGGCGGCAGCCGAGTCCTCCGTGCACGGTCTCGTCGACAACTGGCTCGGCCACGTGCGCGACGTCGCGCAGGCACACGCGGGGACGCTCGCCGCGATCGCGGACCACGCGCACCGGCTCGATCGGCTCTGCGAGCTGAACGTCATCGAGCAGGTCGTGACGCTCGGCGAGACGACGATCGTGCGCGACGCGTGGGAGCGCGGCCGCGATCTCACCCTGCACGGGTGGGTCTACTCGCTGCAGGACGGGTTGCTGCGCGACCTCGGGATGGACGCGCGCTCGGCCGCCGAGGTCGCGCAGCGCTTCGCCGCCGCGACGGGCTGACACCTCACGGCTGCTGCACGAGGGTCGCGAACGCGCGCAGCTCGTCGGCGTTCAGGTCCGACACCGCCCAGTACGTCATGCCCTCGCCGCGCCAGCCGATGAGGTTGTAGCCGTTCTCGGCCATGGTCCCCGGTGCCGGGCCGGTATCCGAGGTGGGCCAGACGAACACGTTGATGACGTGCTTCTGGCGCGTGTACACGAGCGCCGCCACCGGATGGCCGGCGAGATAATCGAGCCGTCCGCCGACGAGCGGGAAGCCGGCGGCGGCGAGATCCTTCACCGCCGGCGAGAAGTCGAGCTTGCCGTCGAACCACGGTCGTACCGTGTGCCGGTCGGAGGACGCGACGTCGGTGAGGTGTGCCGCCATGAGGGAGCGCACGTGGCTCCCGAGGAGCTCGTCCGCGAGGGGCTCGCGTCCGGGCGCGCCCGGCACGAGGGCGCGGCTCACCAGCAGGACGCTCGCGAGCGCGACCGCCGCGCCGCCGCAGGCCCAGCGCCAGGGCCGCGGTGCCGCGACCGTTGCGGCACGGCGTGGGCTGGCGGCCGCGTCGAGTGCCGTGCGGACGCGCGCCGCCAGGTCGGGCGGCGGCGCGAACCGTAGCTCCGGCGCGGCGAGCGCGTCGCGCAAGGCGCGATGACCGGCAACCGTATCGGCGCAGGCGGTACAGCCGGCGACGTGACGCTCCATCTCGATCGTGCGTGCGACGTCGAGCTCGTCGTCGAGGTAGGCCTGCAGCAGGTTCGGGTCGTGGCATTCCATGATCACTCTCCCTGCGGCACGCGGCGCGACAGCTCGCTGTGCAGCCGCGCGCGCGCCCGCGCCAGCCGCGACATCACGGTGCCGAGCGGAACGTCGATGACCGCGGCGATCTCCTTGTACGTGAGGCCCTCGATCTCACGCAGGACGATCGTCTCGCGGAACTCGAGCGGCAGCGCCTCGATCGCCGCGCGCACCATGGCGCGATCGGCGCGCCGCACGAGCGCCACCGCGGGGTCGAGCGCGGCGGGATCGGCATCGTCGACGATCGTGTCCGACGCGGGCACCTCCTCCATGCGGCGCCGGCGCAGCCACGAGTAGGCCGTGTTGCGGACGATGGTGAGGAGCCAGGGGCGGCCGTCGACGCCGCGCAGGCCGTCGGCGTAGCGGAAGGCGCGCAGATACGACTCCTGCACGACGTCGTGCGCGTCGGCGTCGTTGCGTACCAGCCAGCGGGCGAGATTGTAGGCGGCATCGAGGTGAGGCAGCAGCGCAGTCTCGACGCGCAGGCGCCGGTCGTGGTCGTCCACCCGATCCGTTCTCCATTGGAGCGCGGCGCTCTGCACGCCGATCCGACCCGCCGCGCGCCCGGTTTATTCCCGCATGAGGCGCCGTGACAGCGCCGCCGGCACGTTACGGCCGTTCGCGGCGTCTTGGAAGGAGGGGGCCCGGGCCGCGCGGGCATATGCCGTCGTACCCCTGGCCTGTCGCGGGGATCGTCGCTACACGAGGACCATGGAGCGGCGCAGCTTCGGCAGCGCGACGCAGGTCGCCGTCATCGGCCAGGGTACGTGGGACATGGAGGCCGGCGATCGCGCCGCGGCGGTCGCGGCGCTGCGCCGCGGGCTCGATCTCGGCATGACCCACATCGACACCGCCGAGATGTACGGCTCCGGCGCCGTCGAGGAGCTGGTCGGCGACGCGATCGAGGGGCGGCGCGACGAGGTGTTTCTCGTCACCAAGGTGCTGCCGCAGAACGCTTCGCGGCAGGGAACGATCGCGGCTTGCGAGCGCTCGCTGCGCCGCCTGCGCACCGACCGGCTCGACTGCTATCTGCTGCACTGGCCGGGCCGCCACCCGCTCGCCGACACCATCGCCGCGTTCGAGCAGCTCGTGCGCGAGGGGAAGGTCCGCGCGTACGGGGTGAGCAACTTCGACCTCGCCCTCCTGGAGGACGCGCATCGCCTGGCCGGCGGCGGCCGGATCGCGTGCAATCAGGTGCTCTACCATCTGCAGGAGCGCGGCATCGAGCACGCGGTCCTCCCGTGGTGCGAGCGCCACGACGTGACGGTCGTCGGCTACAGTCCGTTCGGCTCGGGCAAGTTCCCGGGACCGCGCAGCACCGGCGGCCGTGTGTTGGCCGAGGTAGCGGCGGCGCACGGCGCGACGCCGCATCAGGTGGCGCTCGCGTTCCTCACGCGCCGCCCATCGCTGCTCGCGATCCCGAAAGCGGCGAACGCGGCGCATGCGGCGGAGAACGCCGGGGCGAAAGCGCTGCGGCTGGGCGACGCGGATCTACGCGCGATCGACGCGGCGTTTCCCCGCGGGCGGCCGCCGCGCTCGTTGCCGACGGCGTGACGGGACGCGCGCTCCCGTCGGCCGGAGGCGCGTGCTAGAGCACCGATCAGGAGGAGCGACCAATGGAGACACGACGGCTCGGCGGGCTCACGGTGTCGGCGATCGGGCTCGGCTGCATGGGCATGAGCGAGTTCTACGGCCCCACCGACGAGACGGAATCGGTCGCCACCATCCATCGCGCCCTCGAGCTCGGCGTCACGCTGCTCGACACGGCGGACATGTACGGGCCGTTCATCAACGAGGAGCTCGTCGGCCGCGCCATCCGCGGCCGCCGCGACCAGGTCGTCCTGGCGACGAAGTGCGGCATCGTGCGCGACGCGGAGAAGAAGACCCTGCGCGGCCTGAACGGCCGGCCCGAGTACATCACGCAGGCGTGCGACGCCAGCCTGAAGCGCCTCGGCGTCGATCACGTCGATCTCTACCAGCTCCACCGCGTCGATCCGGCAACGCCGATCGAGGACAGCGTCGCTGCGATGGCGGCTCTGGTGAAAGCCGGGAAGACGCGCTTCATCGGTCTCTCGGAGGCGAGCGCCGCGACCCTGCGCCGCGCCCACGCCGTCCATCCGCTCGCGTCCGTGCAGACGGAGTACTCGCTCTGGACGCGCGATCCCGAGGACGAGGTGCTGACCGCCTGCCGCGAGCTCGGCGTCGGCTTCCTCGCGTACAGCCCGCTCGGCCGGGGCTTTCTCACGGGACAGATCAAGACGTTCGCCGATCTCGCGGCGGACGACTACCGGCGCTTCTCGCCGCGCTTCCAGGGGGAGAACTTCCAGAAGAACCTGGCGCTCGTCGCCAAGGTCGAGGAGCTGGCGCGCGCCAAGGGCTGCACCGCGGGCCAGCTCGCGCTCGCGTGGCTCCTCGCGCAGCAGCCGTTCATCGTGCCGATCCCCGGCACCAAGCGGTGCCGCTATCTCGAGGAGAACGTCGGCGCCGTGGCGGTGCGTCTCACGAAGGACGACCTGCGCCACATCGACGAGGTCGCGCCGAAGGGCGCCGCCGCGGGCATGCGCTACCCCGAGGCGATGATGGCGTCGGTCAACCGCTGAGCGCGGTGTCATGCTGACCGGAAGCTGCCTCTGCGGCGCGGTGCGCTTCACCGTGAACGGCAAGCTCGGGCCGGTGATCCACTGCCACTGCGGAACGTGTCGGAAGGCGCAGGGCGCCGCCTTCATGACCAGCGCTCCCGTGCGGCGCAAGTACTTCGCGCTGGTCGCGGGCGCCGACTCCGTCACTGCCTACGAGTCGTCGCCCGGCAAGCAGCGCTGCTTCTGCCGCACCTGCGGCTCACCGCTCTGGAGCACGCGCGAGGACACGCCGGACATCCTGCGCTTGCGTCTGGGTCTCCTCGACGGCGATCCGGGCCGGCGCCCGGCGGCGCACATCTGGGTCGGCGACAAGGCGCCCTGGTGCGAGATCACCGACGACCTGCCGCGCTCCGCCGCCGACGGCACGGAGCTCGAGCGGCTGCTGCCGCGCGCGCGGTGAGCGCCGTGACCGCGTCCGCGATCGGTGACGCCCGGCAGGTCGCGATCGTGCGCGGGTGCGCGGCGTTCGATCTCGTCGCGACCGCGATCTTCGCGCTGCCGCCGCTGGCGCGCGCGTTTATCGGCGTCATGTTCGCGCTGAACGGCGCCCTCGGCGGCAGCGCGACGGCGCCGGCGTTCGTGCCGCTGCAGTGGCTCTTCGTCTACCTGACCGGCGCGCTCGGCGTCGTGTGGGCGGTAGCGCGGCTCCTGTGGCCGCTCCGCGGCCTCGGTCTCGCCGACGCGGTGGCGCGCACGTGGGTCGCCGGCGTCATCGCGCTCGCGGTGCTGGAGGGCGCGCCGGGCGTGCTCGCGGTCTTCGTCGCGACCGAGCTCGGCGGTGCCGTGCTGCAGTTCGCGTGGCTCACCCGAGACCCCGTTCCGCCAGCGCCGCGCGCGTGATAGCGAGCGGGCAAAAGGAGGACTCCCCATGCCCATCCTCGATCGCTTCCTCGCCTATGCGCAGGATTTCGAGAAGACCTACGTCGACGACGAGTGGTCGCGTCTGGAGCAGTACTTCGCGCCGGACGCCACGTACGAGGTGACGGGCGCGACCCCCGCGCTGCTGAAGGGACGCCCGGCGATCTTCCGCGGCATCAAGAAGTCCCTCGATGGCTTCGACCGCAAGTTCACCAAACGGGAGATCGAGATCGAGGGCGCGCCGCAAGCCGAGGGCGACACGGTCATGGTCGATTGGCTCGGCATCTACGCGCGTCCGGGCGCGCCCGCGCTGCGCGTGCGCGGCCGCTCCATCGCGCGCTACAAAGGCGACGTCATCGCGCAGCTGAAGGACGAGATGAAGCCGGACGAGTCGGTCATGAAGTGGTTCGGGCAGTACGGCGAGGGGCTCGACGGTTCGTACTCCTGAACGGCGCGTCCGCGGGGACGCGGCCCTCGATCGGGTGCGATGACGGCGGAGCTCGACAGTGCCGTGCGGCGGCAGCTGCGGCGGCGACACGCGGCGCGGGCGGCGGGAATGCCGCGCGCGGGTTGGAAGATCTGCGTCAACGATCCGCGCGCACAGGCGCGGCTCGGGCTGGCCGCCCCGTTCGTCGGCTGGCTGAACGGCGCCCGCATGCTCCCGTCCGGTGCGACCTACCCGGTGCCGCCGGGCGCGCGCTTCATCTGCGAGCCGGAGATCGCCATCCGCATCGGCCGGGCCAATGATGCCACGACCCTCGCGGGCGCCCGGGCGGCGATCGCGGCGCTGGCCCCGGCCTTCGAGGTGGTCGACTACGGTCGGCTCTCGCCGGAGCTCGGCATGATCGTCGAGACGTCGAGCTTTCACGATGGCGCCGTCGTCGGTGCGGCGCGCCCGCCGGACGCGACGCCGGCGCTCTCGACGGAGTGCCCGCGCCTCGCACGCAACGGCGAGGCGTGCGGCCCGCCCGATCCGACGCTCGTGCCCGCCGATCTCGCGCTGATCGTGCAGCTCGTCGCGCGCTTCCTCGCGCCGTACGGCGAGGAGCTGCGCGAGGGCGATTGGATCCTCTCCGGCGCGTGCGCGGCGCCGATTCCCGCCCGTCCCGGCGACGCTCTCACCGCCGATTTCGGTCCGCTCGGCGTCGTCGGCGTGACCATGCGCCAGGAGGGCACGGTATGAGCATCACGGATTTGCGCTCCCGGGCGGAGATTTATAGGTAGGCGGGATGCGTAGCCCACGAGATTTCTTCAAGCCCCTCGCCATTGGCGCGCCCGCGCCGGTCACCGAGATCCCCGTCCGCCCGTCGCGCATGATCCACTTCTTCGACCCGAGCAATCCGAAGATGCTGGCCAAGCTGCCCGAGCTGGCGCGCACCGCCGACATCCTGCTCGGCAATCTCGAAGACGCCATCCCCGCGGACAAGAAGATCGCGGCCCGCGACGGGCTCGTGCAGATCGGCCGCGAGGTCGACTTCGGCGGGACGCCGCTCTGGACGCGGGTCAACAGTCTCGACTCGCCGTGGGCGCTCGACGACATCAACGCGCTGATCGGCGGCATCGGTGACCGTCTCGCGGTCATGATGGTGCCGAAGGTCGAGGGGCCGTGGGACATCCACTACGTCGATCGGTTGCTGGCGCAGCTCGAAGCGAAACACGGCGTGCAGAAGCCGATCCTCGTGCACGCCATCCTCGAGACCGCGCTCGGGGTCGCCAACGTCGAGGAGATCTGCGCCGCCAGCCCGCGCATGCAGGGCATCAGCTTCGGCCCGGCGGATCTCGCGGCGTCGCGCCGCATGAAGACGACGCGCGTCGGCGGCGGCCACCCGGCGTACCTGGTGCGCAGCGACCCCGACCCGAAGAATCCTGACGCCCCGCGCCCGACCGCGCAGCAGGATCCGTGGCACTATTCGATCGCCCGCATGGTCGACGCTTGCGCCGCGACGGGCTGCCTGCCGTTCTACGGACCGTTCGGCGACATCTCCGATCCGCTCGGCTGCGAGGATCAGTTCCGCGCCGCGTTCCTCCTTGGCTGCGTCGGCGCGTGGTCGTTGCACCCGAGCCAGGTGGCGATCGCGAAGAAGGTCTTCAGCCCGCCGCCAGACGAGGTGAAGTTCGCCAAGCGCGTGCTCGAGGCGATGCCCGACGGTCGCGGCGTCCTCATGCTCGACGGCAAGATGCAGGACGACGCCACGTGGAAGCAGTGCCGGGTGATGGTGAACCTGGCGAAGATGCTCTCCGAGAAGGACCCCGAGCTGAAGCAGCTGTACGGATTCTGAGCGCACGGCCGCACGGGCAACCCTAAAATGCGACGTGACGCTCGCGATCAGCCACGCGAGCGCGTCCGCTGAAGCAGCCGTGCCGGGCGCGCGCCGTGGCGGACGGCACCGGCGATCGGCGCGTAGTCGAGCTCGAGGCCGGCGTCGGCGCAGCGCAGGAGGAGGCCGCCCCGGCTCATGTCGCCGCGGCCGACGAACGCCGTCGGGAAGAGCAGCCGCCCGCCGAAGACCGCCTGCAGCGGCTCGACGTACTTGCCGGTTGCGACGCTGCCGAGGAGCACGACACGGCAGCGCGGGCCGCAACGACGCTCCAGCTCGGCGGCGTCCCGCAGTAGCGGCTCGAGATAGCGCTGCTCGTGTTGGTCGATCGGTACGCGGGCCATCGCGCGCAGCCTCGCGGCGTCGACGGGCTGATCGAGCCCGACGAGGCCGCCGCCCGCCGTGATCACGAGCACGCCGGCGGCCCCGCTCGGGGGCCGGGCGAAGGCGCGTGCGTACGTCGCCTTCCCGCGGAAGTACAGGCCCGAGAGGAACGCGAACACCTCGCCGACGGGCGCACCGTCCGGGGAGCGCAGCCGCCGCGCCAGCGGAAACGCCGCAGCCTCGCGCAGAAGGATCCGCGCGCGCTCGCCGCCGAGCGAGGCCGGCGAGAGGAGAAAGATCGTGCGCTGCGGTCGCGGCACTCCTCCAGCTTACGGCGCGCGGCGCGGCATGCAACGCGCCGCGCGCCGTTCGGCCGTGGTGCCTACGCGCTCAATTGATGGGACAGGCGAAGCAGCCGGTGCCGCCCGGATGGATGGCACCGCACTGGCCGTTCAGCCGCGTCAGCTCGGCGGCGCTCAGCGTCGACGGGCTGAAGGGTGTTTCACCCTGCGACGCGATCATCCCGGTCACCAGGACGTTCGCTCCCGTCCCGACTGCGCTCGCATCGCAAAAGAACTGAGGCACGGCCGTGGCCATCACCTTGATGACGACGGTCTTCGACTTCGGCTTCTGATGCTCGAGCAGATCGTCGATGATCGGGATCGACACGAGCGCGTTGGGCGCGACCGGGCAGCTGCAACAGTCGAGCACGTCGCCGGTCGTCGCCGAGAGGGCGTACGCGTTGGCGCAGAGCGCGCCGTTCTGAGGCGACGCGACCGTCGAGCTGGCGCCGGTGTTGGTGACGGTGATGGCATCCTTCGGCTTCAGGCCGCTGTAGGCGCGCACCTGAAACGGGTTGTCGAACGATTGGCCAAGCGCCTGGCCGGCGAAGCAGAGCAGAAACGCGGATGCGAGGAATAGTGGTCTGGTCATCGCCAATGCTCCTACATTACCGCCGGGACGCAGGCGGTGCAGACTCGGCCGGGGGAGTGGATCCCGGCGCACTGGTTGTCGATGCTCGTGAGCTCCGCGGCGCTCAACGTGGAGGGCGTGAACGGCGTGCCGCCCTTCCACGCCAGCATGCCGGTGGCGAGGACGTTCGCGCCGGTGCCGACGGCACTGGCATCGCAGGCGAACGCCGTCCCAGTCGAGGCCATCAGCTTCAGGACGAGCTGCTTCGGCTTCACTTTCGGCTTCTCGAGCAGGTCGCTGATGATCGGGATGGTCGCCATCGCGTCCGCCGGGACGAGGCAGTTGCAGCAATCGAGCATCGCGCCGCTCGAGGCCGAGAACGCATAGACGTTGACGCACATGCTGGGGACGCTCTGGCCGCTCGCGCCGTTGTAGGAGACGACGATCGCGTCGTTTCCCTTGAGGCTCGGGACCGCGCGCACCTGGAATGGGAAATCTAAAGCCTGGGCGTGTGCGCCGGTCGCGACACACAGCATGAGTCCCGTCACCGCGATGATACCGCGTATCGACATCGTGACCCTCCGGAGAAATCGTTCAAGGGCCGATCGGCTGCGATCGGCCGGGTGAGATGCAGGTCGAGCGCGTATAGCACATCGTCCCGCCGGCGATCATCTGAAAGGCACCGCGCAGCGCGGGCGCGTGCCGATTGACCGGAGCGAGGCCGGGGTTTACGGGAGCGGCATGCGACTCGCGAACGTGCAGGGCAGGGCCGCGCTGCTGGTCGGCGGGAAGGTCGTCGACGTCGAGCGGCACTCGAACGGTCGGTTCTCCTCCGATCCCATGGCCGCGCTCGCGGGGTGGGACGATCTGCGCGCGTGGAGCGCCGGCGCTTCCGCGGGCATGGGCACGGCGCTCGACGAGACGACCCTCGGCCCGCCGGTGCCGCGGCCGTCCAAGGTGTTCGGCATCGGCATGAACTATCGGGCCCACGCGCAGGAGGCGGGGCTCGAGATACCGCAGTCGCCGGTCGTGTTCACGAAGTTCCCGAGCTGTCTCGTCGGCCCACGGGGCGACGTCGTGCTGTCGTCGGGGTACGTCGATTGGGAGGTCGAGCTGGTCGTGGTCATGGGACGGCGCGGCCGGCGGATCGCGGAACGCGACGCGCTGGCGCACGTCGCCGGCTACACGGTCGGGCAGGACATCTCCGACCGCAAGCTGCAGTTCACCGACAAGCCGCCGCAGTTCTCGATGGGCAAGTCGCTCGACACGTTCGGGCCGCTCGGTCCCACCGTCGTCTCGCTCGACGAGATTCCGGAGCCGAACGATCTGGCGCTCACCTGCGACGTCGGCGGCGAGCGGATGCAGGACGCGCGCACGAGCGACTTGATCTTCGGGGTGTCGGCGCTCGTCGCGTTCCTCTCGTCGCTCTGCACGCTCGAGCCCGGCGATCTGATCTTCACCGGCACGCCGAGCGGCGTCGGCTCGACGCGCTCGCCGCGCCGCTATCTGCAAGCGGGCGAGGAGATCGTGAGCACGATCGAGCGGCTCGGCACCATGCGCAATCGCTGCGTCGCCGCCTGAGCGCCGTCGCCCGTCGTCCGTTCGCGGCCAATGGGCGGACGTCCTCGCGCACGCGCGCCGCGCGCGGCGAGGCTGCGAGAGCCGTATGCGTCCGCGAGTCGCATTCCAAACCGCACGTCACGGCAAGGATGGAATGCGGCTTGCTCCCCACCGGACCGCATGAGGTTCTCCCCCTGTGTTTTCGCGCTGAGCGTGCTCGCGCTCACGCAATCCGTCACGTTTGCCGACGCCAAACCAGGCCCGAGCGTCGCATCGACGCCGGCCCCGCCCGCGAACGTACACCTGGCGCCCGCCGGGACGATGTCGCTGCCCGGGCGCGGACTCGCACTCGCTTGGGCGCCTGATGGAAGCACGATCGCCGCCGGTGGACATTTCAAGGACCCCGCCACGGGCCAGCGCTACGACACCCGGCTCCTCGACGTCGCGAACCTGACGCTGCGGCCGGCGAGCTTCGACTGCCACTACTGGTGGGTGGTCGCGCTCGCGTGGCAGGACAATCCGTTTCTCGGTCCCGTGATCGCCGACGGCGCGGGCGACCACTCGGTGAAGGTGTGGGACGCGGACGGTCCGGGCGGCACGACGTGCAAGCCCGGCCAGTTCCGTGCCGCGAACGGCGGCGTCACGGCGTTCTACGACATCAACGGCTGGGTCACGTCGCTGGCGTTCTCGCCCGACGGCAGCTACCTCGCGGCGACGAGCCGCGACCGTACCGTGCGCCTGTGGCAGATCGCCGAGGGCCCGAACCAGGGCAAGGTCGTGAAGCTCTGGTACGACCCCAAGGCCGGCAACTATCTCTCGGTGCGCTGGTCGCCCGACGGCACGCGCCTGCTGGCCGGCGACCGCCAGGGCCGCGTCAGCGAATGGACCTTCGATCCCGCGCACGATCTCTGGGACGCGGCGACGATCG
>Ga0157379_10002466_pt1 | contig 15491 bp, 11 predicted proteins | sample S25metaG_FD_121802 | JGI IMG/M metagenome (GOLD analysis project Ga0157379, IMG submission 121802) | Switchgrass rhizosphere microbial communities from Kellogg Biological Station, Michigan, USA - S2-5 metaG | ecosystem: Host-associated > Plants > Roots > Rhizosphere > Soil | place: USA... | reverse complement strand
GCTGGCAGAGTACGGCGCGCACGTCGACATGTTCGCGTACTGCCCTTACCACCCCGAGGGCACCGTCGGCGCGTTCGCCCGGTCCAGCGAGGACCGCAAACCCCGGCCCGGCATGGCCATGGCGGCGCAGGCAGCTTTGAACCTGGACCTGGCCGCCTCCTGGGTGGTCGGCGACCGGCCGGAAGACATGGGGCTCGCGGAGGTGGTCGGGGCCTCCGCGATCTACCTCGGACCTGACCGCCCGCCACGCCCGGGCGTCTGGTCGTACCCGACCCTGGCCGCCGCAGCCCCGTTCATAGTGGAGCGAATCGCGATATGAGCACCGTGCATGAATTCCATGCCCCGCTGCCGCCCGATCCCGGACCCGGCGCTAAGTTCCCGGCCGCCCCCTACGCCAGCGCCGGGGAGTACTTCGGCGACTACGCCAGCGAGTTCAGCCGGGCTGCCGCGTCGGTCGAGCCGGGCGCGCTTGACCGCGCCGCCGCCGTCCTGCTCGACGCCTACACCCGCGGCGCCCGGGTGTTCTCCTGCGGCAACGGCGGCTCCGCGGCCATCGCCAACCACATGCAGTGCGACCAGGTAAAAGGCCTGCGCACCGGGACCGACCTGAGGCCCCGGTTCGTCAGCCTGAGCTCCAACATGGAGGTGCTCACCGCGATCGCCAACGACCTGGCCTTCGAGGACGTGTTCGCCTACCAGCTGGAGACCCAGGCCGGGCCCGGGGACGTGCTGTTCGCGGTGTCATCCTCGGGCCGGTCGGCCAACATCGTCCGCGCCGTGACCTGGGCGCGCGATAACGGCCTGGCCACGGTCGCGCTGACCGGCTTCACCGGCGGCGGCGCGCGGGCCGTCGCGGACGTGTCCGTGCACGTGGACAGCACCAACTACGGCATCATCGAGGATCTGCACCAGACCATCACGCACGCTCTGGCCCAGTATCTCCGGCAGTCCCGGATGAGCGCGGACGCGATCGCGTCCACCGTGTTCTAGGCCCGGCGGCGAAGCGAGCAACGGCAAGAGCGGACACAGACCCATGCGCGTGGCGATCAACCTGCTGACGGACGACCCGGGCCACCCGTCCGGCGCCCACTGGTTCTGGACCCGGGTGATCCCCGAGATGGCCCGGCGGCTGGACCGGGGCGAGGAGCTGCACCTGCTGGTCAGCCCGAAGTCCCGGGCGCTGCACCAGGGCTACGGCCCGGGGGTGCACTACATCAGCTATCCGTGGTCGAACGAGCGCCGCTCCCTGCGCACCCTCAGCGAGCATCTGTACTCCCCGTTCCGGCTGCCGGCCAGCCGCATCGATGTGCTGAACACCCTGATGGCCCCGGTGGTCAACCTGCCCTGGTCACTGGTCCTGCACATGAAGACCATGCACGCCTACACCGAGCCGGAGGCGATCGCCCCGCTGCCCCGGCTGTACCGGCGTCTGCAGTATCCGCGCTCGGCCCGGGCCGCGGACTTCATCATCATCAACTCCCATAGCCTGCGGTCCGAGATCGAGCGGTATCTCGAGGTCGACCCCGGCAAGCTGCGGCTGATCTACGAGGCCGTGGATCACGACCTGTTCTGCCCGGGCGACCCCGCGGAGGCCCGCGCGCAGGTCAAGGCGCACGGCGTGACCAAGCCGTTCGTGCTGTTCGTATCCTCCCTGTGGCCGTACAAGAACTGCGACGGGCTGCTGAAGGCCTGGGCCCAGGCCCGGGCCGGGCTGCCGGACCACCAGCTGGTCATCGTCGGCCCGGGCCGGGACGAGAAATACCTGGCCGAGCTGAACGCGCTGGCCGCCAGCCTGGGCATCGCCGATGACGTGGTGTTCACCGGCGGAGTGCCGCTGGAAGACACGGTCGCCTTCTACCGGGCCGCCGAGGTGTTCGTGTACCCGTCCCTGAACGAGACCTTCGGCCTGCCCATCCTGGAGGCCATGGCCTGCGGCTGCCCGGTGGTCACCTCCGACACCAGCGCGATGCCGGAGACCGCGGGCGGCGCCGCGGTGCTGGCCGGCCCGCGCGACCCGGCCTCCATCGCCCGGGCCATCACTGAGGCGGCCGCAGGCCGGGACCGGCTGCGCGACGCCGGGCTGCGCCGGGCCGCCGGGTTCACCTGGGGCGCCACCGGGGCGGCCACCCTGGACGTGTACCGCGAGGCGTACGCCAAGAGGAAAGGACACCGCGGGTGAGGATCCTGGTCACCGGAGGGGCCGGCTTCATCGGCTCGCACACCTGCGACCGGCTGGTGTCCCTGGGCCACGAGGTCACCGTGCTCGACGCGCTGACCCCGCCGGTGCACCGCGGCACCAAGCCCGCGAACCTGCCGCCCGAGGTGGACTTTTACCACGGCGACGTGCGCAACCGGGACCTGCTGGCCAACCTGCTGCGCCGCACCGACGCGGTTTACCATCTCGCCGCGTACCAGGATTACCTGCCGGAATTCTCCCGGTTCTCCGAGGTAAACGTCGTCTCCACGGCGCTGATCTACGAGATCGCGGTGGCCGAACGGCTGGACCTGGCCCGGGTCGTGGTGGCCTCCTCGCAATCCGCGATGGGCGAGGGACTGTACCGCTGCCCGGACGACGGCGAGCAGACCCCGCCGATCCGGCCGGAGAGCGCCCTCGTCGCCCGACAGTGGGACATCCCCTGCCCGGTCTGCGGCGGCCCGCTGGAGATGCAGGCCACACCGGAACGCGTGGCCAACCCGCAGAACGCGTACGGCATGTCCAAGTACGCGCAGGAGATGGTGGCGGTCAACCTGGGCCGCCGGTACGGCATCCCGACCACCGCACTGCGCTACAGCATCGTGCAGGGCCCGCGGCAGTCGGTGTACAACGCCTACTCCGGCGCCTGCCGGATCTTCTGCCTGAGCTACCTGATCGGCACACCGCCCACGCTGTACGAGGACGGCCAGGCCATCCGCGACTACGTCAACATCACCGACGTGGTGGACGCCAACGTGCTTGTGCTCACCGACGACCGCGCGGTGGGCCGGGTGTTCAGCGTCGGCGGCGGCAAGCCGGTCACCACGGCCGAGTTCGCCGAGGTGGTCCGCCGCCAGTACGGCTCGGACCAGCCCCCCGTGGTCAGCGGCGAGTACCGGTTCGGCGACACCCGGCACATCCTGTCCGACATCAGCGCGCTGCGCGGGCTGGGCTGGGAGCCGCAGCACACCCCAGCCGACTCGGTCGCCGCCTACGCTGCGTGGCTGAAGGGCATGGACGGGCTGGACGGGGTGCTGGCCGAGGCGAACGCCCGGATGCGCGCGCTCGGCGTGGTCCGCCGGGCCGGCGGCTAGGCGGCCCTGGCGTGAAGGCGTTCCTGCTCGCCGCCGGGCTCGGCACCCGGCTGCGCCCGATGACCGACCACACCCCCAAGTGCATGCTGGAGATCGGCGGGCGGCCGCTGCTCGACCTGTGGCTGACCGAACTGGACCGGGCCGGCGTCACCGAGGTGCTGGTCAACCTGCACCACCTCGCCGGTGTGGTGCGCGCGCACCTGGCCGCCCGCTCCGGCCCGCCCGCGGTCCGCTTGTTCGACGAGCCGGAACTGCTGGGCAGCGCCGGGACGCTGGCCGCGAACCGGGACTGGGTGCACGGCCAGGAGTTCTTCCTGGCCGCCAACGCCGACAACCTGACCGACTTCGACCTGCGCCTTCTGGTCGAGGAACACCGGCGCGGCGGCGCGGCCGCCACGCTGGCCGCGTTCCGGTCCGCCAACCCGTCGTCCGGCGGTGTACTGGAGACTGGCAAGGGCGGCTGGGTGACCGCATTCACCGAGAAGCCGGCCCAGCCGGCCTCGGACCTGGTCAACGCCGGGATCTACGCGTTCCACCCGGGCCTGCTCGACGAGATCGGCCCGCCCCCCGCCGACATCGGCTACGACCTGCTGCCCCGGCTGGTCGGCCGGGCCCGGGTGGTGCCGGTGACCGGGTACTTCCGCGATATCGGCACGATGGCGGCGTATCAGCAAGCACGGGAGGAGTGGCCCGCGCGGGCCTCGACATGATCATTACCCAGACACCGCTGCGGATCGGCCTGCTCGGCGGAGGAACCGATCTGCCCGGGTACTACACCCAGCACGGCGGGCGTGTCCTCAACTGCGCCATTGACAAGTACATTTACGTGATTGTCAAGGAGCGCTTCGACGACGACATCTACGTCAATTACTCGAAGAAGGAGATCGTCTCCCGGGTCGCCCATCTCGAGCACGAGCTGGTCCGCGAGGCCATGCTGATGACGGGGGTCAGCCAGGGTGTGGAGATCACCACGCTGGCCGACATCCCGTCGGCCGGCTCGGGCCTGGGCTCGTCCTCCGCGGTGACCGTCGGCCTGCTGCACGCCCTGTACGCCTACACCGGCCGGCAGCTACCTGCCGCGGAGCTGGCCGAGCAGGCCTGCACGATCGAGATCGAGCGGTGCGGCAAGCCCATCGGCAAGCAGGACCAGTACATCGCGGCCCTGGGCGGGATCCGCGACCTGCGGTTCGGGCCCGGCGACGGCGTGACCGCCGAGGACCTGTGCCTGCCAGCCCGCCAGCGCCTGGCGCTCCAGCAGCAGATCATGCTCTTCTACACCGGCGTCACCCGCAGCGCGAACACCATCCTGGCCGAGCAGAGCGCGAACATCGGGGCAGCCCTGACGAACCTGGACAGCCTGCGGGACCTAGCCGCGTTCGGGGCCGAGCAGCTGCGGGCCGGCCGGGTGGACAGTCTGGGCGCGGCGATCAGGGAGAGCTGGGAAGCCAAGCGGAAGCTGGCCTCGGGCGTCTCCAACGAGCAGGTCGATCAGATGGTCGGCAGCGCGCTGGACGCGGGTGCGGCCGGCGTCAAGCTGACCGGCGCCGGAGGCGGTGGCTTCCTGCTGGTCATCTGCCCGATGGAGCGGCAGCCCGCGGTCCGCGCCGCGCTGGCGCACCTGCGCGAGCTGCCGGTGAAGCTGGACCGGCTGGGCTCGCGGGTGGTGCTGAACGTGACCCGCGACATCTGGTCCTGACCGGGTCAGTCCCGCAGAAACGCCCACAGCCGGGGGGCGATAACCTCGGCGTCGAACTCGCGGCGGAACCGCTCCTGCGCCGCGGCGGCGGCCCGCAGCCGGTCCGGCTCAGAGTCGAGCAGGCCGGACAGCACGGCCGCGGCCTTGGCCGGGTCGTCCAGCGGCCAGAACCTGGCCTCCACGCCCTCCGTGCACAGCTCGGCGATCGGCCCGATGTTGCCCGCCACGATGGGCAGGCCCGCCGCCATCGACTCGATAATGGCCAGCGAGGATGACTCGGAGTAAGAAGCGTGCGCGTAGGCCCGGTAGCGAGGCAGCAGGCTGCGCACGCCGGGGTCGAACCCGCGGAACCTGACCTGCGCGTCCAGGCCCAGCGCGGTGGCCTGCCGCAGCAGGTCCCCGCGCAGCGGGCCCTCGCCGTACACGTCCAGCGAGTACCGCCGCCCGGTCCTGGCCGCCTCGGCCAGGACCTCGAGCATGTACCGGTGGTTCTTGACCGGTTCCAGGTGGCCCATGGTGACCAGGTCGGCCAGCGGCTCGCCGCCGGGCCCGGCGCTGACTGGGGACACGAAGTTGTCGATCACCGTCGACGGCACCGCAGCGGCCTCGGGGAGCCAGCCGACCAGCGCGGTGCGCGCCCAGTTGGACACGTACATCAGTCCGTCCACCCGTGGCAGCACGGTCCGTTCCAGCCGCCGGATCCGCCGGAACACGGTTCCGTCCCGGGCGATCATGCCCTTATCGGCCCATTCGTCGGCCTGCGAGATGCGGAAGTGCACAGCCTGCACGACCCGCTGATGCGGTCCCTGCCGGGCGGCCAGCGCGGCCAGGGACTCCGGCGGGCCCTGCGTGTACACCACGCACGGCCCGGCCGTGGCCAGCACCCGGCGCAGCCCGCGGCGCAGGAACAGCTCGTGCCAGTACCGGTACCAGACCACGCTGGCGGGCTTGCTGAGCCGGTCCACCACCAGCCGGGCCCCGAATACCGGGACGGCGAGCGGCCGGGCCCAGGAAAACGGGGTGACCAGCTCATCGCGGACACCCTGGGCAGCTAGGTGCTGGCGCAGCTGCCGGACGTGGGTGTGCACGCCGGTACGGCCTTCCTCCCGGAGCATGGTCGCAATGACCAGCTCCGGCGGAACGTTACGGCTCATGTCTCATTAGAGCGCCTGCCCGCTTTCGCCGATACATCCCGGCGGAAGGTCATCAGGAACGACGCCGCTCCCCCCGGTGCTTCCCCTGCTGGCGCGGCGGGCGGCCAAGCCAGGACCGGTGGCCGTGGGCCAGCCGGCCCGATTCCTGCAGCGCGGCTCGGAACTGCCACCAGTACACGCCCGCACCCACCCAGGTTGCCAGGGCGGTGCCGCGCACCGCCCCGATTGCCCCGCCCTGGGCCGCGCCGGCCAGCGAGAACGCCACGAAAATAGCCGAGCTGATGATCGACGCGCGCAGGCTGCGCGAAGCCGCACCGAGGGCGTGCAGACCGGTGCCCGGGCCCGCCGCGCCGCAGAAGCCCACGATCGCCAGGGCGGTCGGCAGGACCAGCGGGTAGGTCGGCTTCCACACCGGGCCGAGCAGCAGGTGGCCGAGCCCGCGGGGCAGCACGACCAGCAGCACCACCCCCCACAGCAGGCCGAGCACCATGCACCCGCCGCTGATCAGCACGCAGTAGGTGGATATCCGGTGCGGCCTATCCCGCCAGACCCGGGTCGCCTCGGGCAGGATGATCAGCCCGGACCCGGTGATGATCACCATGAACGGGCCCATCAGCGTGTTCGCCGCCGTCACCCAGCCGACCGCGGCCAGGCCCAGAATGAACCCGATGCCGTAGTTGCGCAGCTGGGTGGATGAGCTGTTGACGGTGCCCTCGATCGCGTAGCGGAGCCCAAGGTCGCGCTGCTCCGTCAGCCATCGCCGGGCACCGAGCAGCCGGGGCACCACCCGGGCCTGGAACGGTCCGGCCAGCGCGGCGACCGTCGCCGCGGCGCCCCAGGCGAACACGAACCAGAACACGTTCGCGTGCCCGCTGCGGTTAATCAGCACTAGGGCGGGCACCAGTACCGCGGCCCAGATCATGTCGTTCAGGAAGGCCTGGACGCCCCGGCCGTGCGCGAAGAACGAGAACCGCCAGCTGTCCTGGAGCATCAGCCCGGGCAAGGTCAGCCCGAGGCCGAGGAAGGCCAGCCGGGTGGCGCCGCCGAGAACCCCGGTGGCGGCCAGAACGAGCAGCCCGGTAGCCACCCCGACCACCGCAGCGGTCCCGGTGCAGTCGGCCACCGCCCGGCGCCAGGTCGGCTCGTCGGTGTAGCTGAACCTGACCATCAGCGGGTCGGTCGCCAGCCCGCGCGACGCGTTCAGCGCGAACGAGTAGGTGACCCAGGCCAGGCCGAAGGCACCGTACTGCTCGGCGCCCAGGGTCCTGGCCACGTAGAGGTTGACCACGAAGTTGGTCAGGCTGGACACGCCCTGGTCGGCGACGCCCCAGCCGAGCCGGCGGCCAAGCTCGCGGGCCCGCGACCAGGACAGGCCGCCGGACCGCGGCTGGCCCGGCGGCTCCCCGCCCGGCTGCGGCCCGGCCGGCGACGCCCGGCCGCGGCGGAATGCGCCAGCAAGCTCTTTCGCCACGGTCATGGCAGCAATTCAGGCAAATGCATTTAGGCCGCCGATGAAGTGCCTGGTGCCTGTGCCCTGGCACTGCCGCGATCGCGCACGAGCAATTCCCTCATTCACCAGCCCACGAGTACTCGGGGATAGTCTGGGTGGGGAGCTGGACCCGTCAATTACAAGACCAGCCACAGCGCGATCCTGATACAACCTGCAACGTCGTTTCATGGTAACTGTCACCTGGTCACCGTCCAGATCAGTGCGCGGCGGCCTGGCATGCGGCCACTCCCGTCCGTACCCCACGGCAGACCCAGCTACCCAGGCGTCGCTCCGATAAGCGCGCCGCGGCGATCATCCAGTCGGCCGGGCTGCAGCCGGTCCGGGCCCGACGGTAACGCATGGTGAAATTTCCGCGAATGCTCGCCCGCCCACCTGGGCATCCCCGCACGGATGCTGCTGCCAGAAACTCCGCACGCACTGTTCGTCCATGGACACGCCCCCGGGCTTACTGCGGCAGACCGTTCTGGCCCGATCTCCCCCCCTCGATCAGGCTCTGGCCAGTTGGCAGGATACGGTCCCCCGGCCCGGCCCGGCTTGTCTGTCTGGCCCGGCGCACCAGCGGCGGCACCAGCAGCGAGGCGGCCAGCGCCAGCTCGAGCAGGTACGGCGTCGCGTCGGTAAAGCCGTCCTCGGTGAAGGACGCGACCAGGCAGTAGACGGTCAGGAACAACGCCATCGCGCGGTGCACGCCGCGCGGCGCGAAGTACGCGCTCACCAGCAGGAACAGCAGCATCAGCGCACACACAGTGACCCCGAAGAGGCCCTGCTCCTGGTACGAGGACAGCCAGTTGCTATCGATTGGCAGCCCCATGAACGAGCTGTTGGACAGGCCGAACCCGAAGATCTCCTGGAACCGGTCGCGGGGGAAGGCCAGCAGCGGCCCCCACACCTTGGTCCGGCCGGTCAGGTTGGTCAGCTGATCGCCGCCCTGGCCGCGGGCCAGGTAGGTGGTGATGACGCTGGACAGCGTGATGATCACGACCACCGCCACCACCCCGGCCCCTGTGAACAGCTTGCGCACCCGGGACCTGGCCACGATCAGGCTCATCCCGGCGACCAGGATGCCCGCGGTCATCCCGACCAGGGCGGTCCGGGTGCGGGTGAGCAGCAGCATGACCACCGCCACGACCACGATGGCCAGGGCCACCCGGCCATTCATATGGCCGCATAGCCACAAAATGGTGACCAGGCCGGCCGTGACCGCCGCGTAATGCGCTGTCTGGGTCGCCGGGATCCCCCACAGCACCCCCTCGAGCCGCCCGGTGCCCAGCGCCTTGCCCGGTGCGATGAGCAAGCCGAGCAGCACCGAACTCAGGATCACCGCCAGGGTCGTCAGGTGGAACCGGACCAGCAGGAAGTCCCGGCGGCCCCACCAGGGGGTGAGCAGCCACAGCACGATCACGAACTCGGCTAGCCGGAAGACTCGGTACTCGCTCCCGAGATACTGCGGCCGCAGCGCGGTCAGCAGGGCCTCGGCAGGCAGCAGTGTGACCAGGCAGAGGAACACGTTCGGGCGGAAGATCACCCGCCGGTTGAGGGTCAGCGCCACGATCAGCGCCACCTGGAGTGAGCCCTGGGTAATGGATTTGCCGATCGCCGACGGGATCGGCACCAGTGTCCCGACGAAGCCCAGCCCGTTGAGGAACAGCAGGCCCCAGGTCAAGCCCACCCGGCGGCGCACCGAGCGCTCCCGCGCGGTGACCGGGTCGACCACCACCGCCCGGCCCGTCCGGAACAGCGCGATGGGCGTGCTCACCGGACGACCCCCCTGCGTCCCGTCACTGCGGCGCGGGCGGCGGGACCTGGCCCGCCCCGGTCCCCGCCGGGCCTGGTGTTGCGCTGCCCGGGCTGGCCGGGGCGGCTGGGCTGGCCGGGGCAGCTTCGCTGGCCGGGGAGGCTGGACTGGCGTGCGAGGCCTTTGCCGGGCGGCCGTTGGCGCTGCTGGCCAGGCCGTTGGCGTACAGGCTGGCGGCCGGCGCGTACGGAGCGCCGTACAGGTCGGCGGGCCCGTGGGTGAGGCCCAGGCTCTCGTCGCCCTTGTCCGCGCCGAGCAGGATCGCGGACACCAGCTGGGCGCCGCCGAGCCGGATCATCTCGCCCACCGCCTGCACCCGGGTCCACGTCGACTGGCCCGCAGTGACCAGCACGGCCGCCCCCGGCGCCCAGCTCACCAGATGGCCCGCGCCGAGCATCGGGTCCAGGTGCACCAGGGTCAGCAGCAGCCCGGAGGACGCCCACGCGGCGCTCAGTTCCGCCGCCGTCTGCTCCCCGGCGGGCCGGAGCGGGCCGGACGGCGGGATCGTGCCAGGTTCAGCCACATACACGGTCAGCTGCTGCCCGTCCGCAGTGGCCTGATGCAGTCCAGGGGCCCTGACCCCGAGCAGCCGGGCGGCCGGTGCCCCGGGCATCAGGTCGGCCAGGATGACCCGCTCGCCCTGCCCGGCCCTGGCCACCGCGAGCGCTACCACGGCCAGCGCGGGGATCTCCGGCCGGTCGGTGGGCACCACCGCCAGCGCGGCCGCGCGATGCCCGGCCGGCTCGGCCGGCTCGGCCGGCTCCGCCGCGTCGTCAGGAAGCAGGCTGGCCAGATGACCAGTGATCCGCAGGATCTCCGGCTGGCTGGCCGCGGCCAGCGTGCGGGCCCTCCGCGGCCGCACCCGGCCGGTGCTGAGCCGGACCGGCACGCCCAGTGCCTGGGCCACGTCGTCACGCCGCCGCAGCTTGTCTGACACCAGGGCGGTGACCGCGACGATAGCGATGCCTATGAACAGGAACCCCAGCATCCCGGTGACGGCGTAGATGATCGCGGCCTTGACCCGGGATTTCACCACCGCCGAGCCGGGGTTGATGATATGGCTGCCGCGGACCGCGGCGTTGGTGGCCGAGGTGACGGATTGCTGGGTGGACCGTGCGTTCTGAACCAGGACGCTCAGCGTCGCCCGGGCGTTGTTGAGCTGCGCGGTCACGCTGGTCAGCTGCTGGGACTGCTCCGGGGTCCGCGAGGTGAGCCCAGTCAGCTGGTCGAACTGGGCCTGCAGCGCGGCCACCCGGGTCTTGTTGGCATTCACCTCCTGCTCCAGCGGGCTGACCGTCAGGTTCTGGTAGGCCAGCAGCTGCTGGTTCCGGAACGCCAGGAACGCCTGGGCCAGTGCGTTGGCCCGGCGGACCGACTCGCTCGGGGATGATGCGCTGACCGCGATCTGCAGCAGCCTGTTGGTCACGCCGGTGGCCGTGTAGCTGTTCAGGAAGGCGCTGGTGCTCTCGTTCAGCCCGAGCTTCTTCAGCGCGGCGTCCGCCACCGGCCGGCTGGTGGCCAGGGCCGCATCGGTCTGGATGGCGGTGTTCAGGTCCTCGCTGGGGCCCAGCTCGAGCAGTATGTCTGTGGTGGCGACGACCTTCGGCGGGTGGACCACGTACAGGCCAGCGCCAAGCAGCAGGCCGAGCACCCCGGCCAGGCACCAGAACCGGGTCCGGCGCCGGATCGCTGCCGCGATGAAGGAGAGGCTGGCCAGGCCGACGGCAGCGTCCACGGCAGGACCGCCGCCCGGATCCGGGTCGCCGAGCCGGCTCTCAGTCCAGGACCCGGCGGCCAGGTCCGTGTCGGACAGCCGCCTTAGCGTGACCGTCTCTTCTGCGTCATCCACTGTCGTGTCTCCGTCGGTATCCCCGTCAGGTGCGAAGGTGCCCGCGCCCCGGCCGTCCGCCCCGGCTGGGGAATGCGGCCGGTGGTGCTGTCCGCCGGATCCGGGTCGGCAACCAGGATGCCCACGATCCGCCGTCCGCTATCGGCGGCGCTCACCGCCACCCGGGCGAGCTCTTCCGCGGTCGCCACGCCAGCCGAGACCCCCAGCACGGCTGCACTGGTCCGCATTCTGTCCGCTACCCGCGGATCACGCTCATCAACCACGGCTATCAGCACCGTCAGTGCGACACTGGGGTGATCGCGAGCGTTGTCTTCGTCCCTGACCGTTACTTGCAGGTAGCGTGACCAGCCCGGATGCGCCGACCCTGCCCCGGCGCAGGCGGCCCGGAGGGTGGCGGTGGAATTCGCGTCCTGCTGCGGGCCGATCATCAGCTCGGTGCGTATACCGAGCGAGGCGGCGAAGACCGCCAGCTGGGGCCCGAGCGACAGCGCGCCCGGGTCGTTGCGCAGCGACAGCACCGCCAGTGACAGGCCCTCACCCACCTGGGACTGGCTGTGCACGCCCAGGCCCAGGTAGTGCAGGACACCGCGGAGACGCCAGGCCTCCACCGCGGAGGGCTCGTACTCGGTCAGCAGCCGTACCCACCCGGCCGCGTTGGACGGGTGGCCGACCGGGATCGAGGCCAGCACCGGCAGCCCGATGGAGTCCGCGATCTCGTCTCTCAGCGTGAGGCGCCGGTCGCGGCGGTTGAGCGCGAGCACGCCGATCGCGGCCAGGACGACACCCGCCACCAGCCCGACCAGCCCGTAGATGGCGATGGAGAAGGCCAGCGGCCGGCCGGTGGCGATGGACGCGGGCTGGAGCACCAGGGCCCGCAGCGAGGGGGTCTGGCCCTGCGGTGACCTGATGTACTCGACGAAGCCGTTGGCCACCGCGTTCGCGGTGTCCTCGGCCTGGCCGGCGGTCCGCCCGTTGGCGGTGATCTGGAGGATCCCGGTGGTCGGGTTCTTCACCACGATTCTCTTGGTCAGGGCGGTCTTCGAGATCGGCGGCGAGATGTGCGGCAGGGCCAGGGTCAGCACCGGGTCGCTGTGGGCCACCACGGCCAGGGTGGCGGAATTGTTAGAGGAGTTCTGGCTGGTCGGCGTCACAATCCGGACCAGCGCGGTGCTGACCAGACTGGGCGGCTGGGTCACCGCATAGGCGGTGCCGCCGGCCAGCCCGAGAAGCCCCGCGATCAGCACGATGGGCCAGTGCCGCCGGACAATCTGCACGGACCTTTTCAGGTCCAGCGCCTGCTCGCTCATCCGGCCTCCCGCTGCCCGGCCGGTGCCCCCCGCACCATGGCCTCAGATGCACCCCATGATATGGGCGATTGCGACTTGGTTGGTTTTCCCGATTGGCCCATTTTCATAAATTCAATCCGGGTGACGAGCGGTGTTCCCGGTGCCGTGACTCCGGTGCCCAGCAGTGTGAAAACCGGAATTCGCCGTCCGAGGCCGGGTGAGTACCAGCCCAGTACCGGGTCGGTCTCTCCCCGGTGCAGCCGCCAGTCCAAGGGCGGCAGCGCGATCCGGGCCGTGCCCGGGGCATCCACTCCCGGCCAGGACAGGATCGCCGCGGTCCCGTCCAGCTCCGCTGTCACCTCAGGGCCGAGGTGGAAGGCCAGCCGCAGCGGCAGCGCCCCGCCGAACTCGTCGGTGATCTCCAGCTGGTGCTGCTCCCGGTCCAGCCGGACCGTGCGGCGGTGCGTGGCCCCGGGGGCCGGGACGGTGTAACCGTCGTGCTCGGCAGCCCACTGCGCGACCTGGCCGGTGTCGGAGTAGCCGAGCAGCCGGGTCCTGGCGTGCCGTAGCCACAGGAACGGCCCGCCCTCGGTGGACTGGTTCCGCCCGGCCAGCTCGGCCGTGTTGTGCGCGAGCGTGGACCGGAAGTAGGACCGCCAGGCTTTCTCGCCGTGGTAGCAGTAGGTGCCCGGGTCGGCCAGCACGTCGGTGCCGCCGTATCGCACCTCGACCGACAGCGCGTCCGCGTGCGCGTGCGCGGCGATGGACAGGAACCCGTGCGGGCCGCCGTCGCACCGGCACCAGATCTCCGGCCCCGGCCCGCCGCCGTCCCGCAGCAGGGTCAGCCCGGCGTCGGCGAAGTGCGCGGGCCGCTGCGCGGGCCGCCCGGGCGCGGTGCGCGGCGGCCCGGCCAGTGCACTGACGAGCGTGGCACGCACGTCTGCGGCTGGAGCCGGCCACCAGCTAGGCCGTCCGGCCAGCGCCTCGCTCAGGGCCAGCAGCGACGGCCAGGCGGGCCGCTGCGGGTCGTCGGTCAGGAGCACCCGGCCCTCGTCCCCGTCGCCTTGCCGGGGCGGCCGCTGCCGCTCGTCGAGCAAGGCGGCGCCGCTGTCGCACATCGCGGCCAGCCGCTGCCAGGCCCGGTCGCTCAGCGGGTGGCCCGCCGCGGCCGTCTCGGCCGCGGCCAGCAGGCCGAGCTCGGCCACGAAGCCCTGGTAGTCCGAGGCCAGCTCGCGGCCGATCCCGGACGGGAACGTGTTGCTGATCAGCTCGCGCTCGAGCAGCCGGGCGGCCTGCTCGCGCCATCGCTCGCTGGCCGCGAACCACGGGAACGCGCAGCTGGCCACCAGCTGCCCGGCCGCCTCGGCGATGACGTGGTTGTTCGCTGACGACCCGCGGCTGCGGAAGGTGGCCAGGTACTGCTGGTGCCAGTAGATCTGCTGCACAGCGAGGTCGCCACGCTCGAACAGGACGGCCGCCCCCGGCCAGTCATCCAGCAGCCGCCGGATCCAGGCCAGGCTGATCAGCCGGATGCCGATCTCGATGCCGCTGGTCCAGTGCACACCGGACAGGAACGGGTTCTGCTGCCACCAGGACCGCAGCTGGGCGGCCACCCGCTCGGCGCAGGCCTCGTCCCGGCCGGTGTACCAGGCCGCCGCGAGCACGGTCAGGTGATGCAGCCGGGAGACCTCCCAGACCTGCTTGACGTTGCCGGTGTCAGCCTCGGAGCGGTGGTTGATCCGGAACGCGTAGCGGTCCGCGGGTGACCGGCGGCCGGTCACCGGGTCGGCGAACCAGTCCGGGTCGGCCAGGTCGGTCCTGGCCACGCCGAGCACCTCCCACTCGCCGCGGAGCAGCCGGCTGGCGGCGGCCTGCAGTTCCGCCCGTGGCCCGGCCGGGACCAGATCCGCGGTTCCGGCCGGGAGCAGCGCGGTGAACCGGCGCTCGCCGCCCGGCGCGGCGGGCGGCGCGGTCGTGGCCGCCTGCCCGGGGCGCACCTGCTTCCGCGACCAGGCCGCCTTGACCGCCTGGTCGCGGGCACGCCAGAGCGCTTCGGCCGCGGACATCTGCCGGGCCCGGCGGATGTACCAGGTCAGCTGGGACGGTTGCGGCACATTCATACCCGCACCGGGCCGCCGCTGGTCATGGAATCGGTCACCGCGATGGTGGCGGCCGTGGTGGCGACCAGCGACTCCAGGGCGATCGGCATCGGCCCGCCGGACCGGCAGGCCGCCACGAACGCCTCTACCTGCCGTCGCTGGCCCTTGTCCTGGCCGCCGCGCGAGCGCAGCGTCGTCCTGGCGCCCTTGCCGGCCCACACCCCGGCCCGCCGGAAGTTGTCCAGCCGGGCGCTGCGGCCGCCCGCCGCCGCGTCCATGGTCTCCTTGGGGAACCGCGGGCTGCCGCCGGTCAGGTAGCTGACCGTGCCGGACGACCCGTCCGCGAACCCGATGATGGCCTGCACGTCGCCGGGGTCGCCGCCGGGCACCGCGTAGACCTGCGCGGGCAGGCTGCCCGCCCACCAGCTGAGCGTGTCGATGAAGTGACCGCCCTCGCCGGTGAACCGGGACCCTTCCTGCTCCTCGTTGCGGTACCAGCTGCCCGATTCCAGCGGCCCGGCGTTGATCAGGTAGCGGGCGGCCGAGCCGGGCCCGGGCGGGCCGAACTTGTCCCGCATGGCGGTCAGCAGCGGCGCGAAGCGCCGGTTGAAGCCGACCATCAGCCGGTCGTTACCGGTGCGGGCCACGGTCTCGGTGATCATGGTGAGCTCGTCGTGGCTCAGCGCCAGCGGCTTCTCCACGAACACCGCCTTGCCGGTTTCCAGCGCCCGGCAGACCAGCCCGGCGTGCGTGGCGTGCCGGGTGACGATGAACACGGCGTCGAGGGACTCGTCGCCGAGTACGTCGTCCGCGC
>Ga0157379_10002465_pt1 | contig 15493 bp, 20 predicted proteins | sample S25metaG_FD_121802 | JGI IMG/M metagenome (GOLD analysis project Ga0157379, IMG submission 121802) | Switchgrass rhizosphere microbial communities from Kellogg Biological Station, Michigan, USA - S2-5 metaG | ecosystem: Host-associated > Plants > Roots > Rhizosphere > Soil | place: USA... | reverse complement strand
CTGATTGGTATACACCCGTTTTCAGATCTATCGAAGGGACCCACAGGCCAAATAATCCGTTTTACAGACCTCTTTCGTTAGGAGGAGTAATATCGGCAAGCCTAGTCGCTGAGAATGAGAGGATGCCACCACCGCCAATTCCCTGAACGGTTCGGCCTCCGATGAGCATATTCATATTTTGCGCAGCTCCGCAAAGTGCACCACCAACTGCAAACAGTACTATCGATCCCACTACTGCAGATTTGCGGCCCAATGTTTGTGCAATCCCGCCCGTCATACGTAATAACGCAGAGGAAGATAGCGCATAGGATGAGCCAACCCAGACAAAGTTTCCTCCCTGAAGGTCAGCAACGATGCTCGGAAGTGTCGTTCCAACCGCAGTAATTCAAGCGCAGAGAGGAAAAGGGCGAGGCAGAGGGGCGCAATAATAAGCCAAAATTTCACTCCCTTCTTCACAGTGACAAGCGGGGTACCGGAGTCACTACTAGTGCCGACCTTGGACGGTGAATCGGTTGTCTCCACAGTAGTGGGTTGGTGGGTTGGTTGGGACAAATACTCTCATTACTATGCCATTTTATACTCACACTTCGACAAAGTATCTCATGGAAATATTACTATGGACATGGTGCCAGGATGCCACGTGCTCCCGATAAACCGGAGTAAGACTACAAATTGTTGGCTGTCAGTGCCCTCACATACCTTGAGTAATCCGACGGGGATTTATAGAATCGGCACTATGCTACACGTGAGATGGGATAACACAACCCCGCAAGTAATGGCGGAACAGCACTAGACATGTCGGCACAAGTCAGCAAGTAGTCACAACTTTCCTGACAGCGAGCTTGGTCAGTAATCTCAACGAGAACGATAAACTTACCTATAGTCCAGGTTTATAGTCGAATTTGAGATATTTATACGATGTAACCTTGCTCGGAAATTATCCTACATAGTGTGGATATGATCAGCAAAGCAAGCCAAGCCTATGCGTGACGTGACACCATGACTTGAAAGCTTTTACCTTCTGCTCCTTAATCGAACTAGCACAATCCAGGACTTCCCGATGCTCCAATTGCAGTTTTATTTGTACTTTATTGTAAACGGGTTTCACGTTATTTCTCACTTTCTTTGGTTTGTCTACATTCTTCAAACACCTGAGTAGGCTGTTGAAGTTTGAGTTTGCTAGATCTTATGAAGGTGAGTCTCCATATCAATCGTACCATTTTTTATATGATACTGATGACAATCCTCGCCAGATTTAACCTTATACTGACCCTACATTATGCTGTCATGGTTCACGGTCATTCGAAAAATAAATATATCGAACGAGAAACAAACAAAGAGGATGCCCCTTTTCGACATACTTACTGGTTGGTAATGTTGGACAATGAATTGAGAACCCAGATGATGAAAACCAATAAACTTTGATTCATACAACTCTTATACAGGAGCTCCAAGAGACACGAAAGTATATACATTTATGGTCGTAAGTGGTCATTTCCGCAATGCTTCTCGAGGATGCAATTACCATACTAGGACAAATGGAAACCGCCGATATACCACAACTCATGCAACGATACATCCCCGGTAGCCACAGCAAGATTCTTCCTGTGGCCCATGGCCTCCGGCATTGTTGGAAGTACTCCCCGTTGGACGTCCACTTTGCTGCTCCTATTTCAGAATTTGCGTTGAACTCGTGATTATCATAAGTATTTACATCCCAACGACTCACTCTATTGTGTCTTCTGATTTCTCTTACAAGATTGTAGAAGGCTTCGTTAACATTTATTCGCTCCTTTGCGGATGTTTCAATGAATTGGCACCTAAGGCGTCGGGCCAAATCTCTTCCCTCTGGTTTGTGTTCAACTGTTAGCATTTTCCAATCTTCTGGCGATAATTACTACCCACCATTCGTGCTAACTTGACGCTCATACTCCAAATCACATTTATTAGCAACCACAATCGCCGGCACCCAATCGCTGTCTTTGACCCGTAGAATTTGCCGGTAGAAGTCGGCGAGTTCTTGGAAGGATTCTCGAGATGCCATGGAGTACACCAGAAGGAAGCCTTCGCCATTTAACATGTAAGTCTCTCTCATGGCACTGATTGCCAATGAGTAAGATAATAGGGAAGAGGAAGTCGATAAATGGTTGGCACCTGTACTCATCTTGCCCTGCAGTATCAAGAATGTCCAACAACGCCACTTCTTCATCTATGACACACTGTTTTCGGTAAGAATCTGAAGGAGACGAAGGTAAGTAGTTATTCTTTATTATACATAATAATTTGACATAAACCTTCAATTGTAGGGTCATATTCATCTACGAAATACGACTGGATAAACTGAATCGTCAAGGCACTCTTTCCAACACCACCGCCTCCCACAACTATCAGCTTGTATTCACGGTAGAACTGGGACTAGAATCACATGAACAGCTAAGTCTGTTATATGCTAGATGGCCTGGACATACGTACTCGAGCATTCATCCGATTCGACATCTTAAATGGAGAGAAAAGGATAGGGAAACAAGGGCGAAAAGGAAAGGCCAAGTTGTCATACTGGTGTGGGAAGTGCGTTATGGCCCACCTGCAAGTATTGGCTGACTAAGCTTTAGGAAGAGCCAGAAGTTGGTCCCACTCCGAAGGTAACCTAGAAATCCAGTGCAATGCTGTGGTGTTGTTTCTGGTTTGTCTGCAAAACGGCTCTGCTCTCGGAAGCTAAGAATTCAACAGATATCGGAATTCCCATGGATATCTCGTCTGGACCTTGCATCGCGCGCAGAGTCGCAGGCGTCTTTCTTCTGTCCCGAGTACGTATTAAAGCAGGCTTTTGCAAACGGCTTAGCTATGCCAAAACTCCTGAATCTGCTTCCTTTACTTTTTATAGTCGATTTGTAGCCAATAACTATGGATTCTGCGCCAATACCTCACCTGGTCAGGTTCCATTCTAGAAGCATTCCTTACCCGAGGACCGGCTGAGCTGAGTTCAATGCCTTTCCCGTACGGAATTTTGCGGATTTAGTCATTTCACCCCTTTTCCCCTATCGTGACAGAAGAAGTCGGTGGTGAACTGAACGTGACGGCCACAGGTTACTTGATGTAAGTCGCCACCTCAGATCAGGAGATATATTAGTCCTCTCTCATTTGATCACTTGGTCATATCAGACATTATTTTCGACATTTCAAGACATCTGTCCTGGATGGGAAGAACGATGACTCTTAGACGTTATATGTATATTATTCTGTGTGCTACATCACAAACCCGTCGCGAAACGTTACACTCTCTGGGAGATGAAAATGTCTCTGTAAGGGATTTAAATATATATCACCATCTTACCAGAACGGTGTCCTGGCGTTACTCCCCAATTATTTGCAAGATTTTATGGGCGTCGGGAGCTAAGCTAAGCTGGATTGATTTTATTACTAAGCGAGAATATTCTCCTCCAAATTACCTCTGGCAATAATTCTGTGAAGGATCGTATAACTTAGATGTCCCTGATCTACGACTTCCAGTGTGTTTATCGGAGGGATTTCCATCATCTGACTCTGTACACTTGGTGTTCGTTGGTTCTCTGTGGCCATTCACAACTAAAGCTCACCTGCAATTATCAAAATATACTATAACATGCTTCGTGTTCGTCGTGATGAAAATCTGCGAGATTTTTAAACGTACTTGGATAGCGACAGCCAGGTTTTTCGGACTTGGAGGGCTTGGGAAGGTGTGATTAACAGTCTGCTTCTAAACCTGTAGTCTGGTCAGACTCTTGATGCTGGAATAATGGATCGGATATATTCTAGCATCAAGAGTCTGACCAAGTTGCAGGTTTAGACGCAGACTGTTATGTAATTACACCTTACTAAGCCCTCCGAGACTTCCAAGCGAACCCAATCGCACGTATCATAGGAGGTAGTTGACGCCTGCTACCATCGCTTGCAATTATTCAAAATGAAATCGATCCTCCAATCTCTTCAAGCTAATAATACCATAAGAAAACTAGACTCGTACTGAATGGTGAACAGGAAATTGTCAAAATTTGTCAAAATTTCTCACCCCCGGGTGTGTGCTTACAACGCAAATCTAACAACAACGTAGGTTCTAATGAACTTGACTGCGAGATGTCAAACATGGCCAAATCTACCATATCCACTACAGGATTGATTAAAATTTATAACGTGCCGCATGGGTTCTGGCGGCTGTGAGTCGTCTTGACATTGACCACGGGTTTCATCTGATTTAGGACGATGGCATGTCGTCATGTGCGTTCTATGCAAGTAAATACCCATGATGAACTTGGAGAATTATATCCCAGAATTACTCTCCGTGTCTTCGTTTAGAAAGGAATTCCCTATAGAATATGATCCAGTCGCTATATCATAGAAGGTCAAATGCACGCGGAGGATTCTGGGTAATCTTTGTTATTTGTTTCTAGGATGACATCAGAGCAGTTATAGCTGTCGAAAATGATAAAAAGAACAGAATCCAAGATCACGAAGAGCATAATTGATGCACACCTTACCTCATGACAGAAAATGAACTTCTGGAATTATTAATGACTGGCTCCGGTAACCCAACGGACTCGGAGCTACCACCCAACATATACGGAGCAGGGTGTGCGTTTCCCGTTCATGGGATGCAACTCTGCCAGCATCGATTCCTACAAGCCCAAAAGCCGAACTCATGAGCAAGATGCCAAGGAATCTCCAATCCTAACAAGACAAACAACAATCAATTAATAGCAAGAATAGGTCATAACAAAAATCATCAATTAAAAGGACCGAGGTAAAAGAAACATGCCTACGAAAGGATAACAATCCAAGGGATTATGCAAGCGGAGGAAAGAGGACAACAATGCAAAGCGATAACAAAAGAATCAGGAACCTAATCCAGAACTAAACCTAAACTTCTCTGTGCTTTCATTACTTAGACCTTGATGGGTTGATCGGCCCGAGCCATAACTTCCATCATGACAGCCTGCCAATCAACGGTGAGGCTGTTTGTCGCAGCAGAGTATGCCTGAGGATTCTTCATTTGGAATACTAGACAAAAATGAGAATATTATTAAATACACCGTGATGGCAAAAGAGAGACTAACCGGTCAAAGAATGCTTGAAGGTTTGGTTAACGTCGAGGGAGTCGAGAGGGCTAATGTAGCCAAGTTCATCCTCGGCCCACTCCTCGTCATCATCATCACTGTCGGAATCGTAACCCTGAGCTTCCCTCTCCTGAAGACGAGCGCCCTGGAATAAAATTAGTGGATGAACCAGCCATACCAGAAGGGTATCCACAAACCTCCTTAGCAAGATACTCAAGATATTCCGAATCAGCATCCCAAACATCAGCTTCTGTAGAGGCCGACAAATTAGATTTAAAAACACTTAACCCAAGAGAATCACACACCTTCGTCACCCTCAAGGTTCAAGTCGTCAGTACCATAATCCTCCAATTCACCATCCGAATCATCGGCATGCTTGTCCAAATCAGCCTTGCGCTCTGCAATTCAATATCCTACATCAGCACCAAAAACCTGAAGAAACGATCCAATAACGTACGTTCCAATGAATGAGGCAGATCCCTCAAATTCTTTAATAAACCCGCCATGATCGTACTCCACGCCTCCTGGATACTCGGCGGAATCGCCCCCGCATCCGTCTCCAACAACCGACAAAGCGCCATAATTGTCAACTTTTTACAATGCACACGCGGCATCCCATCATTAGAGTTGATAACCTTGAACCATTCCTCAAAGAACTGACGCGTGGCTCCATGCGACTCAAAGAGTTGTAGAGTTAACGGAGGGTTGTAATACAGGCAGTTGATGAGGACGTTAAGATTGTTGACATGGAAGTAGCGCCTTCTAGTTGGTTCGGGAGCCAAGAATTTCAAGGCGGTTGAGATGAATGTTGGCAACGCCTGTAGAGATCAGGTAAATACCTAAAACGGGACAATGGGTAGTGGAAACCTACATCATCCAAGGAACCGGGGAGTTTCAACAACAAGGATTCGGCAACCTTGCAACCATTGACACGATCGTTATCGCCAAGGTGTTCGCTCGTCATCGCGGTGGTATAGATATCGACGGCCATGGCGCGGTAGTCGGGACGCTGAGCAAAGACGTCCTTGCCGAAAGTGATGAAGTTATCAAGTGTCGGGAGCATCTCTGCAATATTATTAATACCACTTCAAATTCACCGTGGTTAGTCTTACCTTCAAGGAAGTCAACTGCATCGGCTTTGAAGATCTTGTAGGTAATTTCATAAGCGGGCCACATCGATGGTGGAATGCGACGTAAGTTGAACGTAAGGGTATCGATGATATCATATGCACTGCTAAGAAGATCTGAAAGCGTTCGGATCAGTATAATATCGGTTGTTCCTATCAGAAGACATACCTAGGACAATGTTTTCAAGGGTGTAAATGATTCCGGGAGCGACGATTTCCTGGAGTTGGTTGAGAATATCAGGAGAGGTGTCCATGGCTTGGATAATCTAAGGAGAATAAGGATCACGAAGAAAGGAAGAAAGAATTAGATACATACCGTAAGGATCGTCTTAGCCATGCCCATTGCAGAATAGACTTTATCCTCTGCAAGATCATCGCCTCTCTCAATAGCAATCTCTTCCTCCTCATCGGGCTGGCTTGCAACACTCTCTTGCACGAGGCGGAGGTACAATTGACACTGAAGGACCATAACTTAGCAAGTCTGATCATATAGAAAGATAAAGAGACCCACAAGACGAGCTGTTAACTCAGCAGCGACAGGGAGCAACTCATTGGTATAATGCTTAACCATCGATTCCATAACATGATTCAGAATATCGAGATCAGTCTCACTCGACAATTTGAGAACATCTAACAACGAGGTCAGCAAAAATGAGATGATGAAACCTAACAATAAACAAGCCTTGGACGATCTTGCCAACATAGGGTCTCGAAGCAGCTTTGACTGTAGTGGAGTAAGTATTTGCAGATAGTTTCTGTTCAAGATGGATCATACCTGATTCATACTTGCTAATGAGGATAGTCAAAGCCTCAACAGAAGCAATACGAACAGGAAGTTCAGTGCTATCCAAAGACTTGATCAAGCCCTGGAAGTGCAAAGACAAGCTCTGTAAGAAAAAATCAGCATGGGGTCAGTTTAACCAGACCTAAACGTACAGCTTCGGTCCAAGAGAAGGAGTACTTGGCCATAGCGCCAACGACCTGACACGCCTAAATGGCAGGTCATTTCATTATACACTGGATGATATGACTAAATAGATGCGACGTACAATATACTGCATGTACGTCTCAGGGGCGTCGAATTCACGAAGCACGTGCGAACCAAGGAAGCTCTCCAACATGGGGTTGACGGTGGGGTGCTTGGCCATACAGCCTGCCATGAGGTAGACCATCGAAAGGGCACCATAGCGCTGGGGACCAGGTGAGTTCCTAAAAATTATAATGTTAAGACGAGAAGCGTTAATTAGACAGGGTGTCTACCTCTCCAAGATACCATTGATGAAATTGAGAATAGGAAGGAAGGTCGTCTTCGTGCGGGTCCGTGCCAACATCATTAGGAAGCCAGATGCCGAGGAAACGGGCGAAGAAAAATTGTCGAATTCCTCTGGTAGAAGATCAGTATAGATCGATCTACCAGAATGGTTCATTAGCGGACGAACCTTGGTTTTCACGGACGAAATCAATGGGTTCGGCCTCCCAAAGTTCAGCCTTAGCCTCAGTGAAGCACATCATAGGGAAAACACAAGTCGAAACCAGACGTTCGAAGTGGTCCTTGAGGAGCGCCCACGTGGATTTGGGCTTTACGCTGAAAGGAAAATGACACGATCTGACATGGACTCGTTAAGAGGAAATGGGAGAGCGCTTACCACTCGGAGAAGAATAGGAAAATCAGATACTGGCACTTCTGAGAAAGCCATACTTGGCCAGAGGTATACAGGTCGACTTGTTGGATATAAGTCTTGATGATCTCAGGTGCGAAGGTGGTGACAAAGTGTTCTGCGAACGGCATATACTCTTGCATGACGCTTGGCAGTTGGCTTGGGCTGCCAAACTTGTGGAATAAGCGGGCAAGAGTGCCATACGCCCACTTTTTAGCCTTCCACCATTCAGAGCGTTCACGTTCGCTCTCGTCTTGTGGGAGCGCTTCTGCAGGCACGCGAATGTTGACGACGGCGAAGAGGAGTTGACCCCATGGGACGATGGATTCCGGGGATCGCTGGTGTTGGGACAGCGTGCTCACGAGAGTGGACTTATAGATTTTGAGAATGAGGTGAAGGAAGTAGGGGACTTCGGGTGACTGCAGCGTCAGAGGCGCTGGTGGAGAGTTGAGCAGTTGCGTGCCGATATGAACAATGATGGGGAATGTCTGTTCAATGACTTGGGGCGTCAAAGTATCAGTTTGTTTGAACCTGAAAAAAAATGGCGAGTTAGAATCTGCTGTGGTAGATAAGGATGAATGTGTGTGTACCGGAATGCCCTGATAATCTCCAGTAAGACAACAAGACCGGTTTCAACCTGACGAATCTCTGAGCTGCTCAAGAGTCGCTTTGTGTCGTCGACGAGACCTGACCACTCCTTGGGGAAATCATCCGCGATAACATGCCGAAGTGCTTGAGCAAGTTGCACTTTAATTTGTCTTGACTGAGTTGCAATCAATAATGGAATGAGACTCGTTCTTAAGGCCTGACGATCCGATGGAAAGATGGGCTGGTCCCCAGTTCCAGGAGTGAGGTAATAATACCTCCTGACTCTGTTCTTGAGGTAAATCGAGCAAGCCTGGCGAGCTCCACTGCCACCCGGATGTAAGCTTGTGTGTCCACCGCCACTGCAAGAGCTGACTTCAGACTTACGCGTCGACAGCTTCGTTGCTGATAATCTGTAAAAGGGCCGCGATCATGCCCTCCTGGCGACCGACCTTGTAAAATTCGACTCAGAGTCAATGCCACACGTTATATTAACAATAAAACGCGTTCATACCCTCCGAATTTCGAGTTCTGCGGCCTTTCTGGCATTAGGATCAGGATTGAGGGTCGCTGAAAATAGATTAGACAGTGACTGGATGTCCATCGTGTAAGTTGGACGCTGGCTGAATACGCGTTTTTGTTTGAAGAAAATGAGGAGGTGAAGAGGAAACACAAGCGGAGAGGAATGGGAGAAGCTACAGGAGAGAATCGAAGGGTACCCTTGAAGGTTGCAAACTTTTGACGCGTCACCGGTCACACAGTCACGCTATGGTGGCGATGATCAAACTCAACAAACGAAATACAAAAGTCAATAGCATTCTTGTTGTTTTCAGCTTATTTCTGGACACAAATGATTCCCCCTTTCAGGTACGTAAATGTTCTTTTCTTCTTTCTTCTCTTATTGTCTATGTAGGAGATCAGGTCAAGATGCAGGGCCCAATTGAACACGCCAAAGGCGATAATCACTGACGCTAACCCATTTCAGCCTGGATCTTCGTGTTCTATGATTCTTCATCTCTCATTCCTATCGTCAGGTTCTTCGTTGCAAAGCTTTAGATTTGCTTAACCTTGAAGCTGGGAAACCCGCACAGCCTTCGCGTGGAAACTTACGCAGCCTTCTGGCAACTTCGCTCTCAGCGGCAATCAATTACACGCCATGATTCTCGTGAAATGCCACTGGCGGCGTCGTAAACAGTCGGTAATATGTTGAAAATTTCCTTGACAGTCACAGTGATTGTGCAGAATTAACAGGTCTACTCCCGGCCCCCAGTCTGTTGGCTAGAAAGCATTTACTATTTTACCAACGAAGCTACAAGTACTATTGAACGCTCCTCTACAAGTCTCTTCACCGAGCCCTTATTTAATTGACCTTGAAATGAAATCTCCTCTCATGCCGATCATCCCCCGCTTTGGCCCAAATTAACTTTGGTAAAGAGTCTTCGCCGTAGATCCATTCATCCCTCTCAATGAATAAAACCTCGCCTGTTCGTCGAACCAGAAGAACTGTGGACAACCGTGTCGCGTAATACGTGTGCTCTGAGTCGAATTCAGTATTGTCTATTTGCACGTATTGAGGCGCTTTAGATGGAGCCCTCCCAACGGCATCAATCATGATATTTCGCTGGAAATCTTGTCTTGAAGTCGGCTGAGAGTCAACTTTATTTCTGGGTGATTTCACGTCAGAAGATCAGCAATGGTTAGTCCATCTCCTCACTTACCGCAGTAATCCAAACAGATCTTCTATGAAATCTTCTTCCGATCGTGGTTTGGCGAGTATTTCTGACAGCAATTGCCGTCCTTTCGCCACCTTTGGCCATTCTGCCTCCCGAAACTCGCCTGTGAAGGTATCTCTTCCATCGTGGGTGCCGTTTGACATTCCCCCGCAAACACTCGAGTCCCGGAATAGAGGGAGCGACGAAATAGGCTTTCCAGCTCCTCCATTGGACAAAAGAGCAGCGTCATAGTGCAAAATAAGAGAACCACCCCGGCGTGATGGAGACAGAAGCAGCAAATTAAAGCCCGAATACGGCGTATCGGAAGTCAGAAGCTCCTGCACAAATTCTTTCAGATCCACGTTGACGCCATGTTCGTGATGAAGTAGGAATGACGAGACTAAATGTCCCCTTGATGAAGTTAGATTGGAAGTAGGCTCTGTAATATTCGTTCTTGAACCACTCCGTTAATCTTCGGCAGAAATGATCTGAGGTTAATCAAGCCTACGTACAATAAGGCCACCTTTCCTGACTTGTTGATCCCGAACCACGTTCCGCCTGCGATGATGTCGATGCCGGAGAGCACATCGCCTTCTGACGAGGCTGCTTGTGATGAAGAAACCGTAGCCTCGTGGTGGTTAAATGAATGCCAGTGCACTGGCTCTGTAGGACGAGTCATCCATTCGTCGCGATTGTTGCATAAAATACTGGTTATTCGAAGAAGCATAAATAGCCGGAAGTCAGAGCAAAGACAGGTAAAGTGACAACGCACAGAGCGTACTCCGGATGGCTTAGTGACCAGAATCCTACACACATAGTCTTCGGGATATAAATTCAAGTGTTTTAGTATACCTGGCTAGAAGGAAATAGATTCGCAGTTACTGACAAGACCCGGCTATATCACGGTAGAAGACGGTGTGGGCGTCCATGGATTGCTTGGACCGAAGACGGACATTCATGCTCAACATACTGTGGTCCGTCTGTCGCAGAATCATGGAGTTGTAACTTTTTTTTCTCGAAATAACTGCAGACCCTCAAAGCAATCTTATCTCCACCGGAAAAGTCTGTTGTCGGGACTCATTATTTATTCTGACATCCACAATCTGTAAATTCCCCTTTTCAGCTATGATGACAATCATTCTCGTCTTTTTATAATTCTACAGAGGCACATTTTTGACCCTCATAAAACCATAAACCCCTGCGTAAAAGCATCTCGATTCCTCATAAAACCCTCAGCTGAAGATAATTGGCCCTGTGTTACATAGTATGGGTTACTACCACACTTCTCAGACCAAAAGCAATAATCTTACATTGCGGTATTGAATTATTGGCAACGAACGCAATTGGTTTCAACCAAAACCCCATTCGCTGTATGCCTTGGGGTGGGAGAGTGGCAAAATACGATCTTTCCTGATTTTCCTATTGTTCTACCACATCTCCACTTACATTCCTAGTAAGTGTGATTACGCACACTTGAGCAGAAGATGTAACAACCGCAGGTACAGTAAGCAAGGCTAGTGGAAGATGGGACCGAGTGGGTTGGACATGTCTGCGGTTTTGTGGGGTTCAATATTTGGCATCGTCCGTGAGCCAGTTGAAGAAACTTAAGTCTAACACGTCGCAAATAGGTAAGTGGACCGGAAACATTTACCTTATCGATGTGGAGAGTGGAAATTACTCTTTCACACGGAAACCTGAGTAGGTAGTTGTCCGGGGAGCCTCGACATAGAGTAGTCTTTCATTAAAGAGTGTATCCATAGACTCCTTTCGATAGAGTGACTAGTTAAATATGGTTCAAAAGGATCTTACTGGCTCGGCTGGTACATCAGGGCATAATTATGAAGCTTTTGTCCATTTTCCCGGATTTATCTCACAGATATATTATCGTGCTTCTAACCTGTTTTCTGAAAATTTTCTTAAATATATTCAGGATAATAACGGCGTCCTTGCGGGTAACAGGCATATCAGAAAGCTTCCTAGCGTCTAAACCATAAATGCGCGAACCTTGATAAAAGTGCTTTATGCTTTTCAATCGGTGTAATATTTACAATTCTCCCCAGACATTATACAATAGGATTTTTTATATCCGAGCACAGCAACATCTACCATTGTGCAAAGGCTTTCCGCGGAGGAATGCTGCACCCACTCCTTCGCTGGATTAAATCATTAAATCCCTCACTGACTGGTCGAAAAGGAAACGAACGGCTCACCTCTTCCCTCAATAGTTCCACACGGAAGAAACCGCTATCCCGCATACACGCTGAAGAGCACCCCGCAGCATTTCAACGTGGAAAGCTCGATGCTGTGAGTATTGTTTAGTGACTCCACATCTAAATCATATATTTGAATGAGTTGATTGGCTAAGTCTTTATTGTAAAACGAACCAAATTTCTACGGTGCTACTAAAACCAGAAATGTAAATACGACTGAACACTGGAGTTATCTACTCATGTTGTGGCTTGGGGTATGCTTTTTGATACGGAGGACGTTCCCAATCGAATACATTTTGCTCGAGTTTTAAGGCTGAGAACCTCATTCGAACGAAAGGACTCTCGTAGATCGGTTCTCCCCCCTCAGCGTGAGATGTAATGCAAGGTGTCGGTGGACACAAGTCTGGTGTATCTGAGTGGAGATGTACGATATCTCCTCCTTCTCGCCGCTGTCGAACCCAGTCATCGAGATGATTCCGGAATAGCGAAATATCACTATCGAGCTGTGTTTTCACGGTCCATTCCCCATCCAACACAACTTGTGGATCCTGCTCATGAAACGGTACCTGTCGAAAATGATTGTCTTGGGTGATAATCTCGTACAAAGTGAAGGTTACCCCCTTGACATCGTCTCGTTCGGGGATGTAATCCGGCTCCCCTACACGAGCGGCGCGGTCAAAGTCGAACAGTTGAAGATTGTTTGTATCTGGATCAACCACAAGATTCCGCGGAGCGATATCTTGGTGTATGAGTCCTAGCTCCAAGTTTAGGTAGTCAACAACAGCAGTGAGTTGCTGAAGCCAAAGTAACCGAAAGACTCGATTTTTGTTTGCGTCGAAGGTCCCCCCGGGAATATAGCGTGTCGTAAAGCCAATGATTCGAGATTCATCATCCTCCACGACGACGCGGTCAAAGGGAACGATATGCGGATGGTTAGGGATGCTTTTAGTAAGATGGAGTTCTTTCCAAATGTGCCTTATCCACTGAGCTATGATGTTGTATTTGAAGACCACTCTCCTAGGGACCCCAGAACCGTCTACATAACTCATCAAGTCCACTTCTGGCCCAAGACGATCGAGCTCGGTGAGTTCCGACAGTCTGATAATTGGGCAGTCTTGTAGCGATGGGACTTTGGAGTAACGTGGGTAATGAATTATTTGGGTTTGATCATCCTCGGGATTCGATGATACAGAGACTAATAATCCTTCATCGTCTACTGTAATAGAGTGAACATTTTGAGCGAGCAGGTCAATGTAACGCTTCAAAACGTCAATCTCGCGACCTTCCTCTGGCGGTAAGAATTTCGTTGAACCATTGATAGTATACCAGCGTCGTTGATCCCAGTCAATGATATTGGTTGTGTGTAGATCCCCGAAGAGGGCCTCATTAGCCATGAAGAATCTGTCTTGTGGTTTGATCATGTATCTCGGGAAGAAAAATAATGCAGAGTAGACAGGCTGTGGATCCAGAAGTATTCAGAGGTAATGTAGAGGAATAAACACGTATGTGGAATGAGGAGAAGACGGAGCACTATTTGTATGCACTGCTTTCCCACGTGTTAAGACGCCTAACCATGTACACGCCCAAAGGGACCGGAGCACACTGGTGATTATATCCAGCAAATATGCCGAGGAACCTACCTAGCGGCATCGTCAGTGACATGACTTGGATCAGCTCGGGACGCCAACCTGACATGTTGCCCCCCGGTGCATAACCGAGTGAGCACTCTTGAGACCTCACTCGGGTATGTTTTTCAGGATGGTTACCCTGGGGTATCCTTGGGGTCATCCCTTCGGTATGCTCCCTGTGATGTTCTAAGGACCATCCCATTGCTACAACTTCTACTCATGAGAATTTACTGTATTTTTCCATATTTCTTAGAAATGGTGATAAAATAACCATACAAATCCCAATTTATTCTCTACTATTGTACAGTGAGTGTTATATATGGAAACAAGGCTACCGAAACTCTAAAGAAATATGGGAGAAGTGGTGGTTATGAGTGGACTGGTGAGCTACCTATGGTACTTGCAGAAGGGTAGGAGGAAGAAGTTACTGTAATTCAATGGCAGATGCAGGTGCAATGGTGGGAATGGGTGCAATGGCAGGTGCAGGTACAATGGCGGGTGCAGGTACAATGGCGGGTGCAGGTACAATGGCGGATGTGGGTGCAAGTTGGGAGGGATGTAGGTCAGAATGCGGTGGGTGGTGGTGAAAGACAGAAGGATGAAAAATTTCCAAGTCATTGTTGTACCTAGAGTTTCAAGCTCAGGTAAATTGGGATGCTGTGTGCCTGGCGGGGTGGTTACCTGGACACTACACGCCCAAAGGGACCAGAGCACACTGGTGATTATATCCAGCACATATGCCGAGGAACCTACCCAGCGGCATCGCCAGCGACATGACTTGGATCAGCTTGGGACACCAACCAGACATGTTGTCCCCTGGTGCATAACCGAGTGAGCACTCTTGAGACCTCACTCGGGTATGCTCTCCAGGATGGTTACCCTGGGTCATCCTTGGGGTTATCCCTTCGGTATGCTCCCTGTGATATTCTAAGGACCATCCCATTGCTACAGCTTCTATTTACTGTATTTTTTCATATTTCTTAGAAACAGTAATAAAATAACCATAAAAATCCCAATTTATTCTCTACTATTGTACAGTGAGCACTATATATGGAAACAAGGCTACTGAAACTCTAAAGAAATCTGGGAGGAGTGGTAGTTATGACTGGACTGATGAGCTAGTTATGGTACTTAGCAGAAGCACAGGAGGAAGAAGTTACTGATAGTCCAATGGTGGATGCAGGTGCAGTGGTGGATATGGGTGCAATGGCAGACTCGGATGTGGGTGCAAGTTGGGGGGGATGTAGGTCAGAATGCGGTGGTGGTGAAAGACAGGAAGAAGGAAGGAAGAAAAATTTCTAAGTCGTTGTTGTACCTAGAGTTTCAAGCTCAGCTCAAGTAAATTGAGCTTTCCCGGAGATTGTGTGGCTGGCACAGTGATTACTTGAATCAATGGAAGCATAACACAGGGGGATGAACTTGCGGGATGGACACTAGAGATGGTCTATGGAACCATCCTGGAGAGCATACCCGAGTGAGGTCT
>Ga0157379_10002464_pt1 | contig 15500 bp, 15 predicted proteins | sample S25metaG_FD_121802 | JGI IMG/M metagenome (GOLD analysis project Ga0157379, IMG submission 121802) | Switchgrass rhizosphere microbial communities from Kellogg Biological Station, Michigan, USA - S2-5 metaG | ecosystem: Host-associated > Plants > Roots > Rhizosphere > Soil | place: USA... | reverse complement strand
GTCCAAAGGCATGACACGGACGAAGAGAGGAAGAAGATGGTGGAAGTCGTGCAACACACGGTTGGCGACCTCGGACCTAGTGTAGTGACGATGATCTTCAATCAAGCTGCGCAGTTCAGCAATCTCTCGGGGATCCTCGACCTTTCCTAATTCGACCATCTCCATGTTGACCTTCGACGCGAACGTGTGGGCCATATCAAGGACGTAGGCAATACCACCGCTCATACCAGCAGCGATGTTACGGCCGGCGGTACCAAGAACGACAATACGACCACCAGTCATATACTCGCAACCGTGATCACCAGTTCCTTCAACGACAGCGCTAGCACCCGAGTTACGGACAGCAAAGCGTTCAGCAGCAACACCACGAATGAACGCTTAAACTGAGGTAGCAACGTATAAGCACACATTTCCGACGATGATGTTCTCCTCCGCCTTGAACTTGGAGTTGCGAGGGGGATAAACAATGAGACGACCACCGGAGAGACCCTTGCCCACATAGTCATTAGCATCACCCTCGAGCTCGATAGTAATGCCAGGTGCAAGGAAAGCACCGCAAGATTGTCCAGCAGAACCACGCATGCTGATGTGGATAGTATCCTTGGGCAGACCTTCTTCACCATAAAGCTTAGACACCTTGTACGACAAGCTAGTTCCGAGAGCACGGTCGGTGTTGACAACGTCGCACTCGATGTGAACAGGGAGACCCTTAGTGAGAGCAGGCTCAGACTCGTCGATGAACTTGTTGTCGAGACGGATGTAGAGCTTATGGTCTTGTGCACGAACACGGTATGTCGCAGCACCAGGACGCATTTCCCACGCAGGCTTGAGGATAGCGGAGAGATCGAGGTGCTTGGTCTTGGGGGTACGGAAAGCCTCGTTGACCTTCAACATATCGGCGCGACCAACCATCTCGTTGATAGTGCGGAAACCAAGCTTGGCCATGATGGCACGCAATTCTTCGGCGACATAGTAGAAGAAGTTGATGACTTGCTCGGGTTGACCAGCGAACTTGGCACGGAGCTGAGGATCCTGGGTGGCAATGCCGACAGGGCAAGTGTTAACTGAAGAAAATATGACATTTAAATGCGCCGATAATAAAAATGAGATATGACTTACGATGGCACTTGCGCATCATAATACAACCCATAGCGATCAAAGGAGTGGTAGCGAAACCCCATTCCTCAGCACCAAGAAGGCAAGCAATAGCAAGATCACGTCCAGTACGAAGCTGACCATCAGTCTGAACAGTAACGCGTCCACGCAAGTCATTCAAAACGAGAGTTTGATGAGTCTCAGCAAGACCAAGTTCCCAAGGCAAACCGGCATATTTAATGCCAGTCCAGCGAGACGCACCAGTTCCACCATCGTGACCAGAAATGAGGATATGATCGGCCTTTGCCTTTGCGACACCACTCGCGACGATACCGACACCGACTTCAGAGACAAGCTTGACGGATACGCGCGAACGAGGGTTTGAGCACTTCAAGTCGTAAATGAGTTGCTTGAGGTCTTCGATGGAGTAGATGTCGTGATGAGGAGGAGGAGAGATCAACCCGACACCAGCAGTGGAATGCCTAGTCCGAGCAATGGAAGGAGAAACTTTGTGACCAGGAAGTTCACCACCCTCACCAGGCTTGGCGCCTTGGGCCATCTTGATCTGAAGCTCGTCAGCATCGGCGAGGTAGTTGGATGTGACACCGAAACGACCCGAGGCGACTTGCTTAATAGCAGAGCGCATGGTGTCGCCGTTGGGGAGGCGCTGCGAACGCTCAGCGTCTTCACCACCTTCACCAGTGTTTGACTTGCCACCAAGACGGTTCATAGCGACGGCCAAGGTGGAGTGAGCCTCCATGGAGATCGAACCGTAGGACATGGCACCAGTGACGAAGCGACGGACGATCTCATTCCAAGGCTCGACCTGGTCAATGGGAATCGAGGTGGCGTTCTCGTACTTGAACTCGAGTAGACCACGGAGAGTGACGTGCTTGACTTGCTCATAGGCATTGCGAGCATAAGAGTCGTACGCTTGCTGGTTCTTCTCGCGGACAGCGTCTTGAAGGTGAGCAATACCCACGGGGTCGTTGATGTGTGCTTCACCACCGTCTCTCCAGTGGTATTCGCCAGACTCAGGCATACCAGGAGGCAAAATGGTCTCGCGCGAAGGCCACCCACGCTCATGGTATTCGAAGGCATCCATGGCGAGGAGCTCGAAGTTGGCACCTTGAACACGGCTAGCGGTACCAGTGAAGCACTTCTCGACGACTTCATTGTGGAGACCCAAAGCTTCGAAGATCTGGGCACCCTTGTAGGATTGAAGAGTGGAGATACCCATCTTGGACATAACCTTCAATATACCATCATCAGTGGCCTTCCGGTAATTCTTCATGAGCTTGGCGACATCATAGCCATCCTTGACACTGCAAAGATATCAGAACCGAAATAAATGAATGGAGGATAAGTACTAACAGGCCTTCCCGAACGATCTTGTGAATAACCTCCATAACGAGGTATGGGCAAACACCATCAGCACCATAACCAACGAGAACGCAAATGTGGTGGACTTCACGAGCTTCACCAGTCTCCACCAAGATCGCCGCACGGGCACGTTTCTTCTCGAGGACCAAGAAGTGGTGGACGCCACCGCACGCCACAAGGGCGGATAATGAGACGCGGTTAGGACCAATGTTACGATCGGAAAGGATAATAACCTTAATGCCTTCGTCGATGGCCTGGCTCGCCTCCGCACACACTCTGTCAAGGGCACGCCTGTAGCCGGGCAATCCTTCGGCTTTAGGGAAGGTAATGTCGATCGTGCGAGAACCCCAGGTTGGGTAAGCGAGCTTCAGTTCCTTGAGCGAGTTCATTTCTTCGATAGTAAGAACTGGAGAAGGAAGAAGGATCCGGTGGCATTGCTCAGGCTTCATTTCCAAAAGATTGCCCTCAGGACCGATGTAAGCTTCAAGCGACATGACGATGTTTTCACGAATAGGGTCGATGGGAGGATTGGTGACTTGGGCGAACAACTGACGGAAGTAGTCGTAGATGAGACGAGGCTGAACGGCCATGCAAGCTAATGGGGCATCGTTACCCATGGATCCAAGAGCTTCCTTGCCGTCAGTAACCATCGGAAGCATCAACAAGTTGAGCTGTTCGACGGTGTAACCGAAGGCGAGAAGAATAGGATCGGTGCTCAAGGAAGTTTCGTCTATAACGGGTGCAATGTCCTTGGTGCGACGGACGCGCTTGACGATGTTGGGCATGAGGAGCATATTGTTCTCGAGCCATGAAGCAAAGTTCTGCTTGCGCGCGGTGGTAAGTTTGAGTTCTCTGTCATCGACAATACGGCCCTCCACTGTATCGACAAGAAGCATACGACCGGGCTTAAGACGACCCTTTTGGACGACCTTTTCGGGCTCAATGTAGACTGCACCGACCTCGGAAGCGCACACCATGATATCTTCATTGGTGACAATGAAACGGCAGGGACGAAGACCGTTACGATCCAAGTTAGCACCGCAGTAGCGTCCATCACTGAAAGTGAAGAGAGCGGGGCCATCCCAAGGCTCCTGCAGACAAGCGGCCCAGTTGTAGAACGCGACCTTCTCGGGTTCCATGTGTTCATTTCCTTGCCAGGCTTCGGGAATAAGCATCATGACGGCTTCAGGAAGCGTCACAACGCCATTGACCACGAGAAGTTCGAGGACGTTATCGAATGCAGCGGAATCGGAACCTCCACGTTCGATAATGGGATAAAGGAGATCTAATTCATCGCCAAAGTGGGTAGAATGAAGGACACCTTCACGGGCACGCATCCAGTTCTTATTTCCACGAACGGTGTTAATTTCACCTATGATTGGATCAATACAAGTGGAAAAAATAGCAGCATAGAATATAAATACCGTTATGAGCTGCCCAACGCATGGGTTGAGCCCTGTCCCAGCTGGGGAATGTGTTGGTAGAGAACCGGGAATGAACGAGCGCAAAGTGCGCGGAATAGAGAACATGATTGAGATCATGGTAGTAGTTATAAACTTGCGGGGGCGAGAGTTGGCCCTTATAAATGATGTTCTTGCTCGAAAGGGAGCAAACGTAAAACCATTTGGCGAGAGAACTTTATAACAAAAGAAAAAAATAACAAACATTCAGCATCATGATTTACGAATTCAGACATAATGAGATCGACAAACATCGTGTGGGTAGCATGCTTTCTGAGGACATAAAGTTGCCTTTCAAAGTGCCTCTCATCAAATGGGCCGTCTTGCGAACGGGAACCGTCGCCATAGTTGGTGCGCAAGACAACGAAAGGTTGGAAGATCGCTGGTTCCTTGCTCTTCGAGGCGGGCCCCAGAATAGAACCATCTGTAGGGACTGCTCTCCAGCCCAAGACACGGAGACCGAGGGTCTTTGCGATCTGAGCGAAAGTGGCCTTCTGGGACTCGACTTGCGACTCGTCGTTCGGGTTAAAGAATACGTTACCGACGGCATACTTCCCAGGCTCAGGAAGGACGCAGCCAATGTCTCTTTCTGCTTCTCTCTTGAAGAAACCGTGAGGAATACCGGTCATGACACCGGCACCATCACCATCCCGACTGTCAGCACCAGTCGCACCACGGTGGGTCATCGCACAGAGGAGCTGACGAGCATCGGACACGATTTTGTGGCTAGGGGATCCCTTGATATGGCAAATAAAACCGACACCGCAGGAGTCGCGGTCATTCTCGTTGTCGTAGAGGCCTTGGTTGGCAGGGAGGGCACCGGCCCAGGACTCAGGATCGCGCTTCACTGAATCAAAGCCATTATCATAGGTGCTCGGCTGCTCTTCTGATACGGGAATAGTCAAGAATTCGTTATCGCTGACACGCTGCTCTGGTACCATCAGACTTTTTAGAGGAGTTATAAGGGTGGGAAGGGAAGTTGACTGGGTACAGGGAGGGATGGGTGACAGAGGAGGAAGAAGAAAGCGGCTTCGAACTCAGAAGGAATAAAAGCTAGAAGACTGAGTCAAAGAGCTTTCCCGACTTTTTCAATCTCCGACAAGACTATGAGACTTGGCTCAGATCCTTTGGTTCTTCTTATCTACTAATCGCAGCCTGTACCTCTCTCCATGAAAGTTCAATTTGCATATTATCTTTCAATATTTTGCTCTCTCCTTTCTGCGTCCAGCCATCCCTCAACTGCAAAAATCCTTCGAAATTCCAGCCAGTATACGCCGTATAAGGGAATATGGCTGTCCGGATCCTCTCTCGGCTGCACGCTCCGATCTCCGTCCCGAATGTCTCCGCGCGAGGTACGTGATATGATGTCCGCTCCATTTTGATTGGTGTGCTGATCAGTTGAGTTGGTCCTCACCTGGTCCCTTTAGTGCTGTGGTACTTCCAAATGTGTTCTGCTCTCAAAAACAAATCTCCATTTTATTTCACAAAACCATCCTCTCTTCGTTGTCATATTCGATGAAGAGTGAAAATCGTCGCCGAAGTATTTCAAAACAGCCTCCGACCTCAATCTAATGGCGCAATCGACAGCAAACGCGATCATCTAGGATCATCTCGGTCACTCTTTTCATCTTTGATCATCTAGTACGTTCCCTGGGTCCTAGTTTGATTTCCTTACACACCTAAATTTCAGCCAAAACTTGTTCAACATCTTGCAAACTAGTCTGTTTCTGTCATCTGCAAATCACCAGTTTCTCTTGCATGTTTATTGCTGTCTGCAATGTCACATTCAGTATGTGAACATAATGGCACTGTCCGAGCCGGTGGGCACGGGAGGCTGACTCTTTCGAGCCCTTCAGCCCACTACATGACTGTATTGGCGACAACAGCGGCGTGTCTTCTAGTCTATTCAATACTGTATCCATTGTTCAATGATCGAAGATGCTTTCCTCCGAGACCCCTACAGTGGAATCCATAGTAAGGCAAACCTTGTAGAGCCCTCTCAAGTTCTGACTCCCTCCACTGTTCTACCCTCGAAAACAGATATAGCGAAAAGCAGGTGGTCTGCCTACCTTGCATTCGGAGGCCATCCGTGTGTCGGGGATGAGTTCATGAATAACGTGTAAGTGCGACCTGTTGCTTGCAATCCATTTCAGTGAAGGGTTCAATGTTGAGGTCTTTCCGTACGGCGGGATGGTCTAGGCAGTAGAACATGCCTCCTCCGTCGAGAAGACGAGGTATACATCTGCTTCCATTTGAAAGTAATCCTGGTGATTCCTACTCCTTGCTTTGGTATTTACGTTCTCGATCGGACACACATTACCTACGGTAGAGTCACGGTGAGTTCTATGATTATCTAAGTAGAAGTGACGGGAGTTGATTATTTTCAGACTTCGCGGTGGGCAAATTTCACTCTTTAGGATGCAATAATATTTCTTCTTCCTCATCTTCTCTGTCCGAACTCAAAACTTTGGTTCTAAGATAGACCATTGTTCGCCAGGCGCAATTGTCTTCACAAACTTGCCCTCTCAGACATCAACTTTGCGGATCGAACCGCTATATCCTCTTCGCCCTGTTTCTGCCTCTCGGGAACCGATGATCGCAGAATTTAATTCAGAACTGCGTCTGCCTTGCACGACCCCATGCGGCTGACAAGTTTGCCTCTTGAAGCAATGATCAGTCGATCTACATTCCGTTGTGTTGTTGATGCGTGTTTATCTCGACTCCTGGAGCATCTATCTTGACATCCCTAAATCTGGGATCCTGATGAAATCCGTCTACTTACAATCAACCCTGTGGCGGATAATGATTCCTTTCTATCGAAAAATGGTAACGTTACTGGAGGTCTGGAACGAACGATGTGGTTTAGAGTGAGCTTGGCCAGACCTTCGAAGAACTCTATATCCGTGTTGATCTGTCTGTCCATCGTCAAGTCTCGATAGACTTCCAATCCAAACATGTTCGACCGTGGGTCATATGTCGTAATCGTCCACCTCCTCGTTCGATTTATTGCCTCCAAACGGCGATTCGTATCATAAACGATGACACCAATGCATATTGCTCTCACGGAAGTGCAGACACGAAAATAACGCAAACACATGTTCTCCTCGCCTTCTTGTTACTATCGTAAGTTGGAATGGGCACTCAACCTTCGGCTCAAGTCTTCGAAGGTGGCAGAGTGCTCTGCCAAACCCCACTCAAGTTCCGATTCCAGCCCAAACGCTCGAGAATCTCTAAGTGACTCGGATGTTGCCTGAAGAATCAGGAAACATATTTATAAAATATCTACAGGGATTCAAGACTTCCTGACTTTGAATGTTGGAGAAGGATCTGTACTTTGCATAGAATGGGGGATAAGAAAGTTCTTTCCAAGGGGAGGTCTAATGTCGTCAGAAGAGCCTGTTACTCTCGTTGCGTACGTATGGATGCCCCAATGATACCGATGCCACCGATTGGCAAGCATCTTCTCACCGAAACGGGCTACACTCGTTCATTTCGGTACCAGTACCTCTTGGAGATCCTCAGATATGAATTACTCCCATGTAGTCACTTTCATATAGCTAAAATCAGGAATGTCAAGCCCCAACCCCACCCCCAGAATAGCTTGCTGCTCGCAGGCAATCAGCAAGAGGTAAGAATAGAGTTTACGGAACAGCCAAATATTCCAATTACAAATTGACTAATAGTTGGAACATAATGGGGAGCAGGTTAAAGTGTGCCAATTCAAAAGTACGGGTAAATGGATATACCGATAGGAGCTTCGAAATAGACTTTGAAGTTGACACTTGACATTGGGTTGAGTGTTCCAAGTAAGTCTAACATGGAAGCAACTGGAAGTCGACCGTCTCACGAAGGAGAATTCTGTGAAGATATTTAGGCCAAAAATTAAAAAATAATTCAACTGTGTAACAAATAATGTGCGATAAATATTCAGATCTCCAAGGAGTTCAGTAATGAGGTGGCTGTGAAACGGATTCAAACTCCGCACAAAACGCACCGAAATGCCAGCACAAACGGCCTATACCAACTCGACAAATTTCGGTTCCAAATCCTCAGATTTATCCGTAGTATTGGTGACGGGTTCATACGACCACGAGATTCGGTTCTGGGAAGCGTGGAGCGGTATCTGTTCGCGTACAATTCCACGTTCGGGGGAGACTGGTGTGAGGGCCACTTTATTACGATACTTTGTCGTTCTTCTACTTACATGAGCTCTTGTTATCCCATAATTCTGAACCTATATAGCAAGTTAATCGTTTAGCCATATCCCCGGAGTGAGCCTCTTTGTCTCCGAGTCTTGGGCTCAACATCTAAACCGTAATTCTAAACAGCAAGCGATATTTAGCTGCAGCAATCCATAAGAAAGTTAACATCTATGATATTGCAAGTGCATCACCTACCCCAGTATGCACTGTACTCTCTGGATAACTATGCAATTCACATTGAAGTTTGCTTCGATAGGTTGTAACATTCGAGGGTCATAGCGCCAACGTTACTTCCATTTGTTTTCATTCTGGTGGGAAGTGGTTAGCGACTGGGAGTGAGGACGGGACTATTCGCATATGGGATTTATCGTACGTTGCATAGTATGGAAGAGTGTATATCGCCAATGTTTATTTTCTCAGGAGTCATCATGCACATCGGAGTTACGATAACGGAGCTGCAGGTATGCTCGAGTTCGGAATTCCGCTATCTTCACTCTTATTTGAATTATCCTAGTGAACGATATCTGCATACACCCAAATCAGGGCGAATTAATATCGTGTGACCAAGCTGGAAGCATTAAGCAGTGGGACCTAACAGAAAATATTTGCACCTTGGAATTAGTATGTTCGTTTCCAGTGTTATTAACCTGGCGTTAAATAGGATGATACAGGCCCCTGCTGGAAATGTTCCAATTCGATCAGTAACAATCGCATCAGATGGGAGGTGTCTAGTAGCGGGCAATAACAAGGTACGAAATTTGTATTTTCTTCTGTTACCAAATAATAATGCTTTTATCAGGGCAAATGCTATGTCTGGAAGATAAACCCTGAAGGTTCCCCACTCCCCAGGTTTCAGGCCCTTACCAAGTTCCCGGCTCATAGCAAGTACATCACTCGCGTTCTTCTCAGTCCCGATGTGAAGTTCGTCCCCCGTTTTTGCTATCTGTCTTTTCATTCATCCCCAGCCTAAAGGACACTAGCGACGTGTTCCGCTGATACCACTGTCAAAATTTGGTCGATTTCGCCAAGCTACGAATTTAAACAGGAGAAGGTCCTACTTGGCCACCAACGCTGGGTCTGGGATTGTGCTTTTAGCGCTGATTCTGCATATCTAGTGACTGGTGAGTCTTGATTTATTGGTTTCTGTAAAACTCGTTAAGGTTCATTTAGCATCTTCGGACCATGTTGCCCGTCTCTGGGAAATGGCTTCGGGAGAAACCGTCCGCCAGTACAACGGTCATCATAAAGGTAAATCCTCGCCTTGTGATAATCCTCAATATTCTTGGCATTTTTCTCAATCTTCTTCAGCTGTCGTCTGTTGCGCCCTGCATGACGGGACAGGGTGATCCCTTTCCATTTTGCAATTGGTGAGGCTGGTACTGGCGTCCGGACCTAGACCCTTGGACTGACAAACGGAGACCTTTCAGTTTCTTTTTCTTCACCCTCACACTAAGATGTTACCTTTACGGAATGGAATCCGATTCTGATAAACTGTAAGATAGGGTGTGATAGACGCACAAGTATAATATATGAAATTCTGAATGTTTTTAGAGCGACCACCAAACTGCGCAGAATCCGCATTCAAGTCCGCATGAACACGAAAATAATCCGATCCCCGGCTCCTCTAGTTAATTAAAGTGACTAAATGTCCGTTAGCCCTGGACCTGATGTAATTCGCATCCATTTCGTCAGTCCCCGTTCGACCAATCAGTGTGGCCAGCGCTTCCCATAATATTGCAGTGCGAAGGGTGCATCGTGGTCCTCGCTTGTGTATCTCTGTTCATCGCCATCATCTTCCATCGAGCTTAATTCGATGGATTAACCAACACTCTCCATACTTGGAATTTAAATTGAAACGGTCCGTTAACCCTTTTGTAAACTTTTACTGTAAGCACATCATGGATGGTCTACAGTGGACCCGTAATATTTACCTTTGAATTATCGAGATTTACACAGAGATAACCTACATTAAGTCCACGTGTTTTCGTCATTGTCGAAGCGTGACAACATAATCTGAAGATGCACCGGGGCCTCAAGCTTCTCATGTTCGTTCTCGTCATAACTCCCCTGCTTCTTGAGATGAACTACTAGCACAATTTCAAGCCCTAGAACCCCATTTTTTTTTGTTGAGTCAAGCGTCGACATCTTCCATCGCAACTATGAGCTTCCGACAAATAATGTGCGGGCTGCAACTGTGGCGAGTGCAAGGTCTCCTGAAGTACAAAAGGTCCTGGTTCACTTAAGAAATTTCTCCAATTCCTGAGTTCTGTCGTTTTCTTTTCCTATTCCTTTTATTCCTCCTTAAGTAAGAGGCTAACCCTCTCATTTTCCAAAATTTCCAGCAACTTCACTGTGAGCTGTTCTTTTATATGTCCCCACCGTCGTTGAGTTCTATCTAGACTGTTCCTCAGGTGGGCACTCGCGTTAGTTTCACTAACGCGAGAACTCAACAGACCGAGACGGGTACTGTCGTTTCTGGCCAAAGACTGTCTGATGTATGTCAACCATCCAATACGTGAGATTTTCTTTAGTTAACCAATTTACGGTGCAAATAGGGGACTATAATTGTGATTGTCAGACGCGACAATGGTGGAGACCATATGAAACTTCCGTACGCCTCGACATTTAGATCTATTTCCTTGCCGCTCCGGCTGACGCGATTTTGTTGTAGCGCAGCTGCTTTGGTGCCGCTTTGATTATAGATTACCTGCGGGGTACACACTCTTAGAGAGTATGGGTAGAAAATGTAGTATTGGATTTTGGACTATATCTTCTGAAGCTTCGGACACACTCACGAGACTGGTATCGTACATTTTTACTCGCGTATTTCTGTATCTATAATTTCGACTCTCTACTGTTCAGTCTTGTTCCTTGACGGGGCAACGAGATTCCCGTTTTATCATCTTCGACTTCTTGTAGCTCCTTACCTTCCTGTCATATATTACTACTGCGTAATGAATATGTAACCAACCTACCCACCAGTTTCCCAGAAGGAGTGATTGCAAACAAAGTCTTTTGAACCAGTCGCTTCTATACACCAGTTACTTACGTTTCCGACCAGGAGTACCTGTTGGACGCGATAAGCTCAAAGTATGTAAAGCTTATTTGCCCAATGATATACATAAATTGAAGCAACATCCTAATTCGAGAGAGCGTGGCTCTCGAAATTCGCTATTCTCATGAGATGCAATCGTAGAAAGCCATGAGGCTTCAGGGCCATCTGTAAACGAACAAGTGGCGGCCAGTACAGTAGGTCTGGAATATATAATCAATGAGAAAACCAGATGCGTTTGTCCAAAAAAATAGAGTTGAAATGAACTTGACCCTTCAAATTAGGGTTACGATTTCTCCTGAAGATGACACGAGTCGAAAGGCCGCTCTTCTTAGAGAAGAATATTTTGTAATTGGACTTTAAGGGCTCAAGGGAATTCTTGCAATCCGACACCGAAAAAGAAGTAACTACCGGATTTCAAATATGCCCCTAATAAGGGATGATTGAACCATCTTCCAACTTCCAATCCACCAAGCAAGACGGCATTGCCACAGCCGATTCGAGACTCGAGATCTTCGGCCTCGATGTCAGCTGAGTATATTGATAGCTTTTTTGACTTATTTACTCAGAGTAATTAATTCACGGCCATAGCATTTAGGATGAAGTCTCTCCATGGCAGGAAATAAAGGGTTTAACTCGAGTTATATAAAGGGTAACTCGAGTTATATAAAGGGGAGCCAAGCTGTTCCTCTCTCATAAATTCAATCCACAGGTTTGCCATAGACGGATAATTAGACAAAACTGCCATCTACAAATATATTAGAACCACGGTTAGATGACAGCGGATGCAGGCAATTCACGGTCGATTCGACACTCTAGATCCAGTAACGGGAGGCGCACGTGTAATGAAAATCTTTATGGATTAGGTTCCTTCGCTTTATGTAGTCGGTCCTGTCAAGAGCTGAGATGCAACAGTGTGATGAAAGGACGACACGTACTCTTAGCATAATGCTGACGCGCTGTTCTCTGGGAATTATATGGTCGTTGAAAGAATCACCAGGAGGCAATATGGAATGGTTATACGAGAAACGGATAGAATCCCTAATGCGCTGCGTCAAGGAGAGTTGACCGTGCACCAATCCTTACCATACCTCTGAACATAAGCACTCCCCGATGGCAGGTAAAGTTCAAAGGTGTTGTCATCGGATTCCTTCTCCAATCTTAATATCCTTCCACCTCCGAGAGACATAGCCGCTATCCAAGAACCACTGGCCTCTATGTTGTCTATATGGGGTAAGATGTGACCGTCGGAGGCAAGGTGCAGGATGTGCATTTGTATGTCTTCCCTTGGGACAGTTGGCAAGAGAGAATACAACCGATCTAGCAGGACATCCAACAAGGGATCTCGAGGCCAGGATGTTACATGCATTTCTCGATAATTTATTATGACTCCATCATAGTGACCCTATGAGTAGAAAATCAGCATGGGCAAACTAAGCTCCTATGGCCAGAGTTTCGCTACCTCTTCAAACTCGTAATATTCGTCGGGAAGAAACATATCAGCAATACTACCTGTTGTTAGATCATAGTGTCCTTTTCCTCTTCGTTTCCGCTGGAAGCTTCTCTTCCCAGTCTCGTCTAGCTTTCTCAGTGCGTGTTTCAGCAATATTCTCTGTTCGTATTCGTCCAGAAAAGAAGGAATAAATCGGAAGTCTCGAGGCAAGGTAGCAGCTGAATTCCGAAGAAATGATGAAGAGGGAGAATTTGTGGACAGAAATCGAGGCTGCAAAGCCGTACGAAGAAAGTTCTGGGCACAGAACATGATGACGTGGGATTTCCAACTTATGGTTCCTTCTTGACCCACAACTCCTTCCTAAAAAGTAGTGCTTGCTCAATTAACATCAGTTGGATCTGAGAGAGTTCATTTCTCGAAAGTAGCTCAGTGACGAAATTAAATTATCAGTGCTTACCAGCAATTCCTGGAAGTTCAATAAATTAAAATTAGCAAGGAGATGGGATCTATCAATTGTTAGAAAAATTCGAATGGATTCTGTCATTACAGTATTATTAAAATAATATTTATCTTCCTTGAGCCCCAAACGAAAGGCAGCGAATGCCTACTAGAATAATTATATTTTTTGTGACATTCGCGTGACGATCGCTGCGTTTCGCGCATATTCTACAATCTGGTTTAAGACTAACTTCGTTTCCTCTTAGCACCTCGATCTGTTATAGACGTTTTAGTCTCTCGTCCCTCCTACTCTCTTATTCTTCTTTGGACTTTAAGCATATCAGTATGCCTAAATGCGCGCGGAACGGTTGTGGTAAGGAATATCAGGAACAGGAGAATAACGAAACTTCGTGTCATTATCATAGTGGCGGACCTGTGAGTAGCATAAGTAATACTGCGAGACACACAAAACTAAGCCTCTTTAGATTTTTCATGAAGGACTGAAAAGCTGGTCATGCTGCCAAGACATCAATCGTCCTGTATTGGACTTTGAGTCTTTCGTGGCAATTCCAGTGAGGTTTTCTTAGAGCCTCCTGGCACGGACCGTACTGAACAACCCATACAGGGATGTACAGAGGGACCACACACTGAACAGAAGCCAAAAGCTCCCCAACCCACATCAGGAGGACATGCAACAGTTCCAAGTGTGCAGAAACCAGCAGACTCCCAGTCAGGTCCCGATGTGAATGGCAAAGAAACGTTCACTACGACTATGCCGTCGGCAACAATAATGAATCCGCCAACCCAACCCTCTAAACCAGCTCCACCACCCCCTGAAGAAGAAGATGACCAATCGACTTCTGTACCAGAGGGCACCAAGTGCAAGCGGCGGGGTTGCAATGCCACATTTGTCTCTGATGAAGTGAGCCGGGGAGAAGGAAAAGAATCCACCTGCACTTATCATCCATCACCGGTGAGTGTCCCTTTCTCTGTTTCGGTACTTCTTCGTTCACGAAATCTAGCCCATTTTCCACGAAGGGAGCAAAGTACGTCCACTTCAGGCCTTTATTTCTCATGAACTCATTCCGTTTAGGGCTATCTATGTTGCAAACGCCGCGTCCTTGAATTTGATGAATTCCTAAAGATCGAAGGCTGTAAAAAAGGGAAGCACGTTTTTGCCGTGAAGCAATCTGCCACTGTACGTCTAGGGTACTGTTCCTAATTCTGTCATATTAACCCCTTATAGCCTCCAGCAGAAGAATTGGTTAGCTGCAGGATCGACCACTACCAAACTCCTGGAACAGTACATGTCTCCGTATTTGCAAAACAAACAAACAAAGAGGCCAGCAAAGTTACTTTCGAACAGGACAAGGTATGGATTCCATTATTTTGCCATTTTATTATTTCTTCACTGTTGTCTGCAGATCCATTTGGACATCATCATGCCTTCTAACAAACGTTTCCAACGAACTTTGGATCTTTATGGTCCCATTCAGCCCGATGAGTCCAAGTTCACATTCTTCGGCACAAAGGCATGTCATTCGTATTTATCTCCATTTTGTTCTCGCTGAGTGATTCTCTAGGTTGAGCTTACCCTTTCCAAGGCTGACACTCGAAGTTGGCTCCTTCTCGAAAAAACCGACCAACCGACTGGGGGCTATAGTTTAACATTCGGTGTTGGAGGTAGGACTGGTACAATTGGAGGGAAAGAACTGGTTCTGTCGGAGGAAAATAAATTGAAGGAGAGTTGAAGTAGATGAAATTGTGAACTGATATCTATAGTATGCCTGGTTTCTCTATAATTTGAATGCATTTAATGGTATCTCCAACTTGAAGATCTGAAAATTCGCCGATAGATATTCCACAATCTATACCTTTGCGGATCTCCTGTACGTCGTCTTTTAGGTGTCGAAGAGTATGTATTGTCCCCTCTGCGAACTTTGTTAAATACGCCGACATCTCGAAATGGATACACGTACTCTCGAAAACCGGTTTCCCATTCCGAACCACTGTGACTTCCTTACTCTTCTCCACCAGACCATCGATGACCTTACAGCCGGCGACTTTAAGAGTTTCTTTGCGCTTCAGCTGAATTTCAAATAGTTGAGAAACCAATGCTTCTCCGGTGACGCGGGTCTCGATGACAGGAGGCAGTAAGGCAATGACCTTCTGCTTGATCTCGTCCATTAAACGATAAATGATGGAAGACGAGAGGATTTGGACTTCGTTCGTCGCGGCCACACTTTGGATTGTACGAGGAACATTCACAGAGAATGCGACAATCACAGCTAGATTTGGGTATCAGCACTTAGAAGGGGCCAACTCAAAGAGTAGTATTACCGTTCGCAGCTTTTGCGAGAAGAATATCGGATTCGGCAACGTCACCAACTGAACCGTGAATAATCTTCACGCCAGCG
>Ga0157379_10002460_pt1 | contig 15509 bp, 12 predicted proteins | sample S25metaG_FD_121802 | JGI IMG/M metagenome (GOLD analysis project Ga0157379, IMG submission 121802) | Switchgrass rhizosphere microbial communities from Kellogg Biological Station, Michigan, USA - S2-5 metaG | ecosystem: Host-associated > Plants > Roots > Rhizosphere > Soil | place: USA... | reverse complement strand
GGAGGTGCGAGATGGCAGCATCGCGTTCGGCGATCGTCGTGGGTGTCGGACCGCCCCGCGGCCTCGGTGCCGCCATCGCGCGCCGCTTCGCGCGCGAGGGCTACCGCGTCACGATCATGGGCCGTACGGCCGAGAAGCTCGACGCGTCGCTGCGCGAGCTGCGTGCGCAGGGGCATGACGCGGAGGCGGTCGTCGGCGACGTGACCGACGGCGCCCTGGTACGCGCCACGGTCGCGGCGGCGGATCGCGCCGACGCGCCGCTCGACGTCGCGGTCTTCAACGCCGGCGGCAACTGGCCGCGCCCGTTCCTCGAGATCGACCAGGCCTTCCTCGAGGAGATGTGGCGCGTCAACGCGCTCGGCGGTCTGCTCTTTGCGCAGGCGGCGCTCGCGGCGATGCTGCCGCGCGCACGCGGGACCTTGATCTTCACCGGCGCCTCCGCGTCCTTGCGCGGACGGGCGAGCTTCGGCTCGTTCGCGTCCGCCAAGGCGGCGTTGCGCGCGCTGGCGCAGTCAGCCGCGCGTGAGTTCGACCCGCAGGGCATCCACGTCGCGCACGTGATCGTCGACGGCGCGATCGACGGCGACCGTATCAACAGCTTCCTACCCGGCCTCAAGGAGGCGCGGGGCGCGGACGGCCTCCTCGATCCCGACGCCATCGCCGAGAACTACTGGACGCTGCACGCGCAGCAGCGCAGCGCGTGGACGCACGAGATCGACCTACGCCCGTGGGTCGAATCGTGGTGAGGGGCCGCCCGTTCAGCCGCCGAAGCGCAGCTGCAGCAGGATGAACGTCGCGATGGCCACGAAGCAGGCGAGGTGGCCGCGGTAGACGTCGCGCGCGAGCGCGATCTGCACGGGGAGCGCGTCCTCCCGTTTACCCAGGCGGACCGCCGCCGGAAAGATGCGCGCGGCGGTCAGGCCGATCGGCGCGGTGCCCAGGATGGCGACGAGCAGTGCACGCCAGCCGGTCAGGGTGCGGCGGAGGAGCACCTGCTCGGCGATGCCCCAGAGCTGCAGCACCATGATCGCGCCGATGAGGCGATTCATCGGAAAGGCGTCGGTCGTGACGCGCCGGTAATAGCGCGCGATCGAGGCGATCGTCGCCTCACGCTCCTCGGCGGCACCCAGGATACGGGCGATCTGCACGTCGAACATGAGGTCCATCCACAGGACGGCGAGCAGGAAGCCGCCGCTCGCGAGCAGCAGGGTTCTCACCCCCGCGATCCGCGGCGGAAGACGGCACGGAAGCGGCGCACCGGAGGATCCTCGTCGTCGAGGAAGTCTTCGAACGACAGCAGCGCCACGTCGGTGGCCGCGATGGCCTCGATCTCGTCGCGGGTGAGCGGCCACGGCATCTGTCCTTCGGGCGCGTCCGGCTCGCGGCCGCGCGCGACCACCAGCAGCAGGCCGCCGGGCGCGAGCGTCTCGCGCAACGCGGCGATGGCCCGCCCCCGGGCGGCCGGCGGCAGCACCTGCAGCGTGTAGCATTCGATCACCAGATCGAACGTGGCCCGGAGCTCGGCGGGGAGCCGCAGGAGATCGAGCGTGCGGTATTCGACGCGCGACTCGGGGAAACGGGCACGGGTCTCTGCCACGGCCGTCGCGGAGACGTCGAACGCGATGACCGCGAACCCGCGCCGGGCCAGCTCCTCGGCGGTGTCGCCGAGCCCGGTGCCGACGTCGAGGGCGCGGCCAGGACGCGGCGCCTCGCGGTCGAGCCACGCGACCACGTGCGGATTGGGCGTGCGATCGACCCACGGGACGATCGTGTCGCCTCGTGCCGCCTCCGCGTACAGCCGCTCGAACCATCCGACGGCGTCGCCAGCTGCGAGGGACTCCGCAGCGAGCGTCCGGGCGCGCGTCCGATCGGTCATCCGGCGACGCGCGGCGCTGCGACGCGGGGCACCCAGTCCGCGAGCGCGTCGAGCAGCTTGCGGATCGCCTTCCGCGTCGGCTCGTCGGTGAGCCGGCCGTCCTTGTCGATCTTTTCGTGCACGCGCGGCACCAGGACCTCGGGTTGCAGCAGCGTCCGGGTGTCGGTGAACACGAAGCTCTGGCGCAACGCGAGCTGGGCGCGCGCCGTCCCCTGGCCGCCCGGCGAAGCGCCCATGAGGGCGGCCGGCTTGCCGTTCAGCACGCAGTTGCCCGGCGGACGCGACGCCCAGTCGACGGCGTTCTTCAGCGCGCCGGGCACGCCGTAGTTGTACTCCGGCGTGGCAATCAGCAAGGCATCAGCCTTCGCGATCGCGGTCTTCCATGCGGTGACCGGCGCGGGGTCACCCGCGGCCTCCACGTCGGCATCGTAGAGAGGCAGGGCGCCGATGCCCTCGAAGATCTCGATCGTCATGCCCGCGGGTGCGAGCTCGATCGCCGCGCGCAGCAGCGCGCGATTGTGCGAGGCCTTCCGCAGGCTGCCGGGAATGGCGAGAACCCGGAACGTCATCGGCGCGCATCATGGTCCGCGCACACGGATGGAGCAAGCGCGCGGACCCTACCTTGACTCTATGGCGAGGCGGGAATTTACTGACTGTGGAGTCCGTTAATGGCAATGCCGACGAGAGAGGCCGCAGGCGCGCGCGCGAGCGGCGGGGAACGCACGATGCGTCCGTGGGGATGGGTGGTGCTCGGGGTCGTCGTGCTGGCGCTCGGCGTCACGTGGCTGCGGCGCACGCGCAGTGACGAAGCCGCCGCCACCGCGGCACCGAACGCGGCCGCGCGCGCGGTTCCGATCGTCGCGGCGCCGGCGCGCCAGGGCGACATGCCGGTCTACTTGACCGGGCTCGGCTCGGTCACGGCGTTCAACACGGTCACGGTGAAGAGCCGGGTCGAGGGACAGATCGTGAAGATCGCCTTCCAGGAGGGGCAGTTCGTGCACGAGGGCGATCTGCTCGCCGAGATCGACCCGCGGCCGTTCGAGGTGCAGCTGACGCAAGCCGAGGGCCAGCTCGCCCGGGATACCGCGCAGCTGAAGGATGCGCAGGTCACCTTGTCGCGCTTCCGCGACCTGATCGAGCACGGGGTCGTCGCCAAGCAGGACTACGACGACAAGGTCGCCGCGGCGGCGCAGCTCCAGGGCTCCATCAGAGTGGACCAGGGCCTCATCGACAGCGCCAAGCTGCAGCTGACGTACAGCCGCGTCACGGCGCCGATCAGCGGCCGCGTCGGCTTGCGACTCGTCGACGTCGGCAACGTGGTCCACCCGACCGACGAGACCGGGCTCGTGATCATCGCCCAGCTGAAGCCGATCGCAGTGACCTTCACGATGCCCGAGGACGATCTGCCCGCCGTCCTGGTGAAGCTGCGCGCCGACGAGCACCTGCCGGTCGACGCCTACGACCGCGCCGGGACCACCAAGATCGCCACCGGCTCGCTGCTGACCGTCGACAACCAGATCGATCGCACCACCGGCACGACGCGCTTGAAGGCGCAGTTTCCGAACGACGACGAGACGCTCTTCCCGAACCAGTTCGTCAACGTCCGGTTGCTCGTCGACCTGCGCAAGGAGGCCGTCATCGTCCCGTCGGCCGCGGTGCAGCGTGGCCCCCAGGGGACCTTCGTCTACGCAGTGAAGCCCGACCATACCGTCGAGGTCCGCCCCGTCACGCTCGGGCCCCAGACCGGGTCGGACGCGTCGATCGTGAAGGGCGTCGCCGCGGGCGACGTCGTCGTGATCGACGGGGTCGACAAACTCCACGCCGGCAGCCTCGTCGAGGTGTCGGCTCCGAATGCCCCGGCGCCGGCTGCCGCCACGGTGCCCAAGGGAACGGCACCCGCGGCACCGCCGGCATGAATCCGTCCCGCACCTTCATCCTCCGGCCGGTCGCGACCTCGCTCCTCATGGGCGCGATCCTCCTGGCGGGCGGCCTCGCCTACCGCCAGCTTCCCGTCTCGGCGCTGCCGCAGGTCGACTACCCGACGATCGAGGTCCTGACGTTCTACCCGGGCGCGAGTCCTGACGTCATGGCGTCGTCCGTGACCGCGCCGCTGGAGCGGCAGTTCGGGCAGGTGCCGGGGCTCACGCAGATGACCTCGACGAGCGCGTTCGGCAGCTCGGTCATCACCCTGCAGTTCGATCTCGACCTGGACATCGACGTCGCCGAGCAGGAGGTGCAGGCGGCCATCAACGCCGCGTCGACGTATCTGCCGAAGGACCTCCCGAACCCGCCGATCTACAGCAAGACGAATCCCGCCGATGCGCCGGTGCTCACCATGGCGCTCACCTCGAGCACCTTGCCGCTCTGGAAGGTGCAGGACCTCGCGGACACGCGCCTGGCGCAGAAGATCTCGCAATTGCCCGGAGTCGGCCTGGTGAGCATCAGTGGCGGGCAGAAGCCCGCCGTGCGCGTGCGCGCCAACCCAACGGCGCTCGCCGGCTATGGCCTCGGCCTGGAAGACCTGCGCAACGCCATCGCGCAGGCGAGCGTGAACCAGGCGAAGGGCAACTTCGACGGCCCTCGTCACGCCTACACCATCGGCGCCAACGATCAATTGCTCGCGAGCGAGGACTACCGCCCGGTGATCGTCGCCTACCGGAACGGCGCACCCGTGCGGGTCGACGACGTCGCCGACGTGATCGACGACATCGAGAACGTGCAGCAGGCGGCGTGGATGAACGAGCAGCCGGCCGTCATCCTCAACGTGCAGCGGCAGCCGGGCGCCAACATCATCGGCGTCGTCGACCGCATCCATCACCTCCTGCCGCAGCTCACCAGCGCCTTGCCCGCCTCGGTGCAGGTCTCGATCCTCACCGACCGCACGACCACCATCCGGGCCTCGGTCGAGGACGTTCGCTTCGAGCTGATGCTGACGGTGGTGCTGGTCGTGATGGTGATCTTCCTCTTCCTGCGCAGCATCTCCGCGACGATCATCCCCAGCATCGCGGTGCCGCTGTCGCTGATCGGCACCTTCGGCGCGATGTACCTGCTCGGCTACAGCCTCGACAACTTGTCGCTCATGGCCCTCACGATCTCGACGGGCTTCGTCGTCGACGACGCGATCGTCATGATCGAGAACATCTCGCGCTACATCGAGGCCGGCGAGTCGCCGCTGGCCGCCGCGCTGAAGGGCTCGGAGCAGATCGGCTTCACCATCGTGTCGCTCACCGTGTCGCTGATCGCGGTGCTGATCCCGCTGCTCTTCATGGGCGACGTGGTCGGCCGGCTCTTCCGGGAGTTTGCCGTCACCCTGAGCGTCACGATCCTCGTGTCGGCGGTGGTGTCCCTGACCTTGACCCCGATGATGTGCGCCAAGCTCCTGCGCCACACGCCCGAGCGCGAGCAGGGGCGGCTGTACCGCCTGTCGGAGCGCTTCTTCACGACGGTGATCGAGCGCTACGGGCGCTCGTTGCAGGTCGTGCTGCGCCACCAGACGGCGACGCTGATCGTCGCGCTCGCGACCCTGGTGGCGACATTGCTGCTCTACGTCGTCGTGCCGAAGGGGTTCTTCCCCGTGCAGGATACGGGGGTGCTGCTCGGCATCTCGGAGGCGCCGCAGACCGTGTCGTTCGCCGCGATGGCGGATCGGCAGCAGGCGCTCGCACACGCCGTCCTGCAGGATCCGGCGGTGCAGAGCCTCTCGTCGTTCATCGGGGTCGACGGGACGAACGCGACGCTCAACAGCGGGCGGCTGCAGATCAATCTCAAGCCGCTCGCCGAGCGGCGCGTCAGCGCGAGCGCGGTCATCAATCGCCTGCAGCCGAAACTGGCCGAGGTCGAGGGCGTGACGCTCTTTCTGCAGCCGGTGCAGGACCTGACGGTCGAGAACCGGGTGAGCCGCACGCAGTATCAGTACACCCTGGAGTCGCCGAACGCCGAGGAGCTGCACGACGCGGCCGGGCGTCTGGTCGAGCGTCTGAAGACGCTTCCGGAGCTGCGCGACGTCGCGAGCGACGCGCAGCAGGGGGGCCTCGAGGCGACCGTCGTGATCGACCGCGATACGGCCTCGCGCCTCGGCATCACCCCGCAGGCGATCGACGACACGCTCTACGACGCGTTCGGCCAGCGCCAGATCTCGACGATGTACACGCAGTTGAATCAGTACCACGTCGTGATGGAGGTCGGGTCGGAGTACGGACGCAGTCCCGAGGCGCTGCGCGACATCTACGTGCGGGCGGCGGACGGCCAGGCAGTGCCGCTCGCCTCGATCTCCCACGTCGAGCACACGACGACGGCGCTGGCGGTGAACCACCAGGGCCAGTTCCCCGCGGTGACCCTGTCGTTCAATCTGGCGCCGGACACCTCGCTCGGCGCGGCGGTCGAGGCGATCAAGCAGGCGGCGGGCGAGGTCGGCCTGCCGGGCAGCGTGCAGGCGAGCTTCCAGGGCACGGCGCAGGCCTTCCAGGCGTCGCTCGCCAACGAGCCGTTCCTCATCGCCGCTGCGCTCGTCACCGTCTACATCGTGCTCGGCGTCCTCTACGAGAGCTACATCCATCCGATCACGATCCTCTCGACCCTGCCGTCGGCGGGTGTCGGGGCGCTGGTGGCGCTGCTGCTGTGCCGCACCGAGCTCAGCGTGATCGGCTTGATCGGCATCATTCTCCTCATCGGCATCGTGAAGAAGAACGCGATCATGATGATCGACTTCGCTCTCGAGGCGGAGCGCGAGCAGGGAAAGACGCCGGAGGCCGCGATCTACGAGGCGTGCCTGTTGCGCTTCCGGCCGATCATGATGACGACTCTGGCCGCGCTCCTTGGCGGCCTGCCGCTGGCGCTCGGCGGCGGGACGGGGGCCGAGCTGCGGCAGCCACTCGGCATCACGATCGTCGGCGGGCTGCTGGTGAGCCAGCTGCTCACCCTCTACACGACCCCGGTCATCTACCTGGCCTTCGATCGCCTGGCGGCGCGGCTCGCGCAGTGGCGCATCGGCAATCCGATCGACACGCACGCCGTGGAGGAAGCGCAATGAACGTCTCGGCGCCCTTCATCCGACGGCCGGTCGCGACGTCGCTCTGTACGCTGGCGCTGGCGCTGGCCGGCGGCCTCGCGTTCCGCCACCTGCCGGTCGCGCCGATCCCGCAGGTCGAGTTTCCGACGCTCATGGTCCAGGCCGGCCTGCCGGGCGCCAGCCCCGAGACGATGGCGTCGGCGGTCGCGATGCCGCTCGAGCGGCAGTTCGGTCGCATCGCCGGCGTGACCGAGATGACCTCGACCAGCTCGCTCGGCAGCACGGCCATCACCCTGCAGTTCGACTTGAGCCGCAACATCGACGCGGCGTCGCGCGACGTGCAGGCCGCGATCAACGCGGCGGGCGGGCAGCTGCCCACGGACCTCCCGAACGCCCCCACCTACCGCAAGATCAATCCGGCGGATGCGCCGGTGATCTTGCTGTCGATGACCTCCGACACGATCGACATCGGGCGCGTGTACGACGCGGCTGCGTCGATCATCCAGCAGAAGCTGTCGCAGGTGGAAGGCGTCGGCCAGGTGGTCGTCGGTGGGGCGGCGCTGCCGGCGGTGCGGGTCGAGCTGAACCCGACGGCGCTGAATCACTACGGCATCGGCCTCGACCAGGTCCGCGCGACGCTGAACACCGCCAACGCCAATCGCCCGACCGGCATGCTGCACGACGAACACCGCCAGTGGGCCATCGACACGACCGATCAGCTGATGCGCGCCGACGAGTACCGCCCGCTGATCGTCTCGTATCGCAACGGCGCCGCCGTGCGACTGGCCGACGTCGGCGAAGTCGTCGACTCGGTCGAGAACCTGCGCAACGGCGGCATCGCCAACGGCAAGCCCGCGGTGCTGGTGATCATCTACCGCCAACCCGGCGCCAACATCATCGAGACGGTGGGGCGAGTGCGCGCGCTCCTGCCGCAGCTCGAGGCGAGCATCGCGCGCGGCATCCAGGTGTCGGTCGTGATGGACCGAACGGAGACGGTGCGGGCGTCGATCCACGACGTCGAGCTGTCGCTCCTGATCTCGATCGCGCTGGTGATCCTCGTGGTGTTCCTCTTCCTCGGCAACGCGCGGGCGACCTTCATCCCGAGCGTCGTGGTGCCGCTCTCGCTCATCGGCACGTTCGGCGTGATGTACATGCTCGGGTACAGCATCGACAACCTGTCTCTCATGGCGTTGACGATCTCGACGGGCTTCGTCGTGGACGACGCCATCGTCGTCATCGAGAACGTGACGCGCTATCTCGAGGCGGGAATGGCGCCCGTGCAAGCGGCGCTGCGCGGCTCGCGCGAGATCGGCTTCACCGTATTGTCGATGAGCGTGTCCCTGATCGCCGTGTTCATTCCGATCCTCCTCATGGGCGGGATCGTCGGGCGCCTGTTCCGCGAGTTCGCGGTGACCTTGTCGGTGGCGATTGCGGTGTCGTTGGTCGTGTCGCTCACGACGACGCCGATGATGTGCGCGCTCTTCCTGCGGGAAGGGGCGCACGAGCGCCGCAACGCCGTCGCGCGGGCGAGCGAGCGGGTGTTCACCTGGCTGCACGGCCACTACGAGACGAGCCTGGCGTGGGTGCTGCGCCACGCGGCCCTGACCCTGGGCGTGGCGGCGCTCACCGTCTGCGTCAACGTGTACCTCTACACGATCGTGCCGAAGGGGTTCTTCCCGGTACAGGATACGGGCCGGCTCTTCGGCAGCATCCAGGCGGACCAGGCGACGTCGTTCCAGGCCATGCAGGAGAAGATCGCGGCCTACGCGGACGTGCTGGGCAAGGATCCGGCGGTCGCCAACGCGGTGGGCGTGGCAGGCGGGGGGCAGGGCGCCACCAATACTGCCCGCATGTTCCTCGCGCTGAAGCCGCTCAGTGAGCGCAAGATCAGCGCCGACGAGGTGATCGCGCGCCTACGGCCGAAGCTCGCCGCCGTGCCGGGCGCGACCCTCTATCTGCAGGGCGTGCAGGACATCCGGGTCGGCGGCCGCCTCACCAACGCCGCGTACCAATACACCCTGCAGGACGACGATCTCGCCGAGCTGAACGAGTGGGCGCCGAAGATGCTGCGCCGGTTGCAGACGGTGCCCGGGGTCGTCGACGCCAGCAGTGACGCGCAGAACCGTGGCCTCGAGGCGACGGTCGAGATCGACCGCGGCACGGCGGCGCGTCTCGGGATCACCCCGCGCGCGATCGACGACGCGCTCTACGACGCGTTCGGCCAGCGCCAGGTCTCGACCATGTACACGCAGCTGAATCAGTACCACGTCGTGATGGAGGTCGCGCCGCCCTTCTGGCAGAGCCCCGAGGCGCTGCGCGACGTGTACGTGCGCTCGACTACGGGCCAGGCCGTGCCGTTGTCGGCGTTCACGCACATGGAGCGGTCGACCACGGCGCTGGCGATCAATCACCAGGGGCAATTCCCGTCGGTCACGCTCTCGTTCAATCTCGTCCCGGGCGTCTCGCTCGGCGAAGCGGTCGAGAACATCCAGCGCGCGGCACGCGAGATCGGCATGCCGGGCAGCGTGCGCGCGAGCTTCCAGGGCACGGCCCAGGCCTTCCAGGCCTCGCTCGCCAACGAGCCGCTGCTGATCGCGGCCGCGCTGGTGACGGTCTATATCGTCCTCGGCGTGCTCTACGAGAGCTACGTCCACCCGATCACGATCCTCTCGACCCTGCCGTCGGCGGGCGTCGGCGCGCTGGTAGCGCTCCTCCTGTGCGGCACCGATCTCAGCGTGATCGGCTTGATCGGCATCATTCTCCTCATCGGCATCGTGAAGAAGAACGCGATCATGATGATCGACTTTGCCGTCGAGACCGAGCGGGTGCACGGCAAGTCGCCGGAGGAGGCGATCTACGAGGCCTGCCTGCTGCGCTTCCGGCCGATCATGATGACGACGATGGCGGCGCTGCTGGGCGGCCTGCCGTTGGCCCTCAGCGGCGGCACGGGCAGCGAGCTGCGGCGGCCGCTCGGTATCACGATCGTCGGCGGGCTCATCGTGAGCCAGCTCCTCACGCTCTACACGACGCCAGTCGTCTACCTGTATCTCGACCGTTTCCGCTTGTGGTGCCTGCGTCTCTGGCAACGCACGCCGCTGGCGCGCCCGCTGGAGTCGAGGGCGTGATGGCGCCCCCGAGCTCACAAGCACGCACGCGGCCGCGCGGACGGCCGCCGATTCCCGGACTGCGCGCGAGCATCCTGCGGGAGGCCGAGGCGATCTTCGAGCGGCACGATTTCCACGAGGTGCAGATGGACGACGTGGCGGCAGCGTGCCACGTCGGCAAGGGTACGCTGTACCGGCACTTCCGCAGCAAGCGCGACCTCTACCTGGCGATCACGTTCGAGGGCATCGGACGCCTCCAGGCCGAGCTCGAGGCGGCGCTGGAAGAGCGCGACTCGCCCGCCCGCCGCGTCGAGCGCATCGTGCGCGGGACGCTGACGTTCTTCTGGGACCGGCGCTTCTTCTTCGCCCTGATCCATCGTCACGAATACCGTTCGGACGCCGACGCCCGCGAGTGGCTGCGGCAGCGGGCGCAGCTCTCGGCACTGATCGCCGGTACCCTGGCGAAGGCGATGGCGGCGGGGCACGTGCGGCGCATCGACTGCCGGCTCGGGGCCGAGATGCTGCTCGGCATGATGCGTGGCGTGAATCGCTACCGGACGCGCGACGACCATCTCGACCATCTCGTGGCGACGGTCGTCGACGTGTTCATGCGCGGCGTCGGCACACCCTCGGGCCGGCGCGTCCTCGCGGGACGCCCGCGCCGGCGCGGAGCGAGCGAGCCGTTGGCGCGCCGGGCGTCGTAGCGACACGGGGGGCGGACGAGATGTCCGCCCCCCGTCGTGCTCAATCGTCCTGCGTCAGCTCCCCGCTCGTCAGATTCAGCGTGTAGTGGTGCACCGACTGGTCGTCGAAGGTCACCGTGAAGCTCGCGGTCGCACCGCCCTGCGCAACCGTCATCGCCACCGTGTCGACCGTGAAGTTGTTGCTGTCGTCCGAGATGCTGCCGGAGCCGGAGATCAGGTGCCGGTCGGAGTTGATCGTCACGTTGGTGGCGTTCAAGGTGAAGTTGCCCTCGGGCGTCATGATCGTCAGCGGGCCGTTCAGCACGAAATTGCTGCCCGACAGCGTCAGCACCAGCGTACCGGAGAACTGTACCTGATGGTTGTTGTGGTCGATGTCGATCGAGGTGAAGGCGAACTGGATCGAGCTCTGCCCGATCGGATTCAACGTGATCACGATCGTGCCGTCGAACTGGAAGTGGCCGAGCGATGCCTGCGACACCTTGCAAGCGGTGAGGGTGATCGTCCGCACGGGAATGCCCTCGTCGTCGACGCGGGTGCCGCCGTCGGGACAGGAGTCGGTCTTGACCGCCTCGATGCTGGTGGCCGTTTCCCCGAAGGCCGCGCCCGCCGTGAGGGCGCTCGTGCTGCCGCCCGTCAGCAGGGCCGTGCTGCTGAGGAACGGCAGCAGGTCCGACGTGATGCCCTGCACGTCGGCATTGATGTTGCCGCCGGCCGGACTGGCAGTAGCGGTCGGGGTCGGTCCGCCTGCGCCCGACGGGCTCGGCGTAATTTCGTTCACGGTCAGGACCGGCGTCGCGGTGGCCCCCGGCGTCGCGGTTTTCGCGCCGACCGTCGCCGTCTTCACGGGGGTGGGGGTGCGCGCGCTGGGAGTCGAAGTGCCCTCGCCGATGGTGATGTTGGTGTCGTTGCCGTCGCCGCATCCGGCGACCAACACGAGCGCCGCCAGCGCGCCGGCGATCAGGTTCATGTGCCAGGAAATTCGCATTCACCGACCTCCTGAGGAATGACCATGGAAGACCCCGTGCGACGCGCAAGATGCCACGTCGTTACGCATGGCGTTAGCAAACGGCTTCCGAAGCGGTCAAGCACCCCTGGACGTGTGGGCGTCACCGATTCGACGATCGTCGCCGTATTGGGAGCATTCGCACGTAGGACGCCGGCATGGCGGCGGGTGAACGGCTCGCCGGAGTGCGGACTTGCGCTCCAGGCGCCGCTGGACCGTCCATTGCATCGTCCGGAGCATGGGTCCTCGGAGGTGCCAATGATGATCGCATGGATATTCGCCGCGCTCCTCAGCGCGCTCATCGTGCCGGGTCCGGCCGCCGCCGGCGAGCGGTTCCTCGCCAACCCGAAGCTCGCGGTGGATTGCGAGTCGGCCCTGGTGAAGGCCAGCACGTCGTTCGCCCTCGCCAAGCTGAAGCAGCTCGACAAGTGCGCGATCACGACCCTCAAGTGCATCCAGACGGTCGCCCCCAACGACGACGCCGATGTGGACCCGATCGACGCCTGTCTCGAGAAGGCGCTCACCCGCTGTGACAAGGCCAACGAGGTGATCGCCGCCGAGGAGCAGAAGCTGGCGGACGCGATCACCGCCAACTGCTCCGCGCTCGATCCGGCCGAGGTCCTGCGGGCCGACGGCGTCGGCTTCGAGGACATCACGAACGACTGCCTCGACCAGGGCGTGACGTTGACCGATCTGGCGAGCGTGACCGACTGTGTGGTCACCGAGCACGAATGCGCGGTCGAGCGCATGTACCTGATGGCGCATCCGCGCGCCGGCGAGCTCTTCGACCTCGTCGGGACCGACATCGGCGACTGCCTCGAGGATCTCGGCGGCCCGGGCGAGGGGATGGAGGATCTCCGTCTCGGGCGGCGTCTCGTGCAGTGCCAGCAGGGCGTCACCAAGCTGAGCGCGAAGTACGTTGCCAGCAAGCTGAAGAACACCGGCCAGTGCCTCGAGGATCTCTTCGACTGCGTGCAGCTGAAGCCCGGCGATCAGAGTTGCCTCGACAAGGCGCGGGACAGCTGTGACAAGCTCTTCGCCGGCGTCGTCGACAACGGCATCAAGCTCGTGCCCGCCGTCAACAAGACCTGCGATCCCATCCCGTTTCCCGACCTGACGGTGGAGACCGGCATCGACTACGACGCCGTGGTGGAGGAGGAGCTGTGCGTGCCGTACGGCGTGTCGGGCATCGGCACCGTGAATCACTACGCCAACTGCCTCTACCGCTCGAACGAGTGCGACGGCGAGGAGCTGCTGAAGTTCAGCGTGCCGCGGGCGGCGGAGCTCCTGGGCCTGATCGACCGTCAGCTTCCCGGCAGCTTCTTCTGCATACCGCCGGACGACGGGTTCTAGACACTGGGCCCTCCCGGGCCCTCCCAAATACGACGGCCGCGTCGACCTCGAGGTCGACGCGGCCGTCGTCGTTTCCAGGCGCCCTGTGGCGCCGCGGTCGTTACTGACCGAGGATGTGCAGCTCGACGCGCCGGTTCTGTGCGCGCCCGTCCGCGGTCTCGTTGGTCGCCACCGGGCGCGACTCGCCGAAGCCCTCGACCGTCAAGCGGCTGTGGGAGATGCCGCCGTGCTCGAGGTAGGAGGCGACGCTGTGCGCGCGGCGCTCCGACAGCTTCTGGTTGTACGCGTCAGTGCCGACCGCGTCGGTGTGGCCTTCGACCGAGATGTTGATGTCGCGCTCTTCGTGCAAGGTGCGGATGGCCTCGTCCAGGATCGGCCGAGCGTCGGCGCGGATGTTCGACTTGTCGAAGTCGAAGTTCACGCCGCGGAGCACGATCTTGCGTGACGGACGCGGCGCCGGCGGCGGGGGAGGCGGCGGAGGCGCGACGCGCTCCGGCGGCGGAGGTGCCTGCTCGAAGACGTGCTGCACCGCGAATCCGGCGAGCACCATCTGGCGTGCGACGTCGGACTTCGGCGCCGCGACCAGGTTCATGTAGTTGTAGTTACCGAACAGGCCGACGGTGGTGTTTTCCGCGACGAGGAAGTTCACGCCGCCGCCCGTGTTGAAGCCGACGCCGTCGTCGCTCATCGGCCCGCTCATGTCACGATAATAGCCGCCGAGACCCTGCACGTAGAGCTCGACGGGGTCGAAGGTCAGCGAGAACTTCGGGCCGCCCGTGATGCTGAACAGGCTGGACATCTCATCATCGTCCTCGCAGCAGCCCTTCTGCGTGGAGAAGAACGTGAACTGCGGTTGACCGATGAGGGAGATGGCGAAGTTGTCGGTCAAGTCGAAGCGGTAGCCGCTCCAGAATCCGAAGGTGCCGCCAACGTCCTTCGAGACGGTCCGCTTGTACTTGTCCAGCGGAATGGCCGCGCCGACCTCGACGCCGATCTCGGGGCCATCGGCACGTGCCGGCACGCTCTGCATCAAGCACATGCCGATCGCCATGGCTGACAGTCCCAACAATAATCCTCTACGCATACCTTCCTCCTTCGTCTGACAGTCACGTCTCACGCGCCCGGGCTGGGTGCGCGTGCTTTCCACACTCGGGCACGAGCCCGAGAACCTAGGGGTTGGCCCCCGAGCCGAACGATCCGACAGTATGTAAGGCGAACGTGTCGCCAAACGCATCGAAACGGTGCGTGATCCCCGCTCGCGCCGGACTATGATCACGCAGCGCGGCATAGTAACGGAAACCGTCAATATTGCAAGATCAGGTGGAGTGCCGAGACCCGCACGAAGGGGGGTCGACTCCCTGCCCGCCACGGCGTATCGATATTGAAGGCATTGAACTACGCAATTCACGTGCCGATTCGTGGAGCCAACATGGAAGCCATCAAACTACCGAAACTTCTGCTCGCCTTCGCCGTCGCCGCGGTCATCTACGAGATGCTGGTGCCGGGGCCGGCGCGAGCCAAGAACGCACGAGATCCCCTGGTCGTACAGGAGCAGCAGCGCGTCCGCACCGAACGACGGAAAGAGAAGCGCCGCGAGGAGCTCGACGATCAGGGCGCCGAGATGCGGGACGCGAAGAAGTCGGCGGAGGACAGCAAGCAGAGCTCGCAGATGCAGGAGTTCGGACAGCCGAGCCAGCAGAGCGACCGCTGGACCGGATTCTGAGCGAACGCCCTCGGGCGGATCAATCGAAGTTGATCTGCTGACCGACGTGCACGCGGCGCTGGACGCCGTTGCGGTCGACCAGGATCACGCCGTCGTCGGTGATGCGCGAGATCTGCTGGCTGCCGAGCCACTCGCCGGTCTCGACGGTCACCGCGTCGTTGGCGGTACGGAAGGTCGCACGCGCGGCGCCGCCGATCGTGAGCACGCTCTCGAGCCGCGCCGTGACGAGCGCGGGTGGCGCCTCGGCCGCCGGCTCGGGCGGTGCGTCGGCCGGAACGAGCATCGGTAGCGGCGCGGGCGCGGCTGGCGCGGTCACCGACGGCAGCTGTACCACTGCGGGTGCGATCGGTGCGTGCACCGGGGCGGCGGTGACCGCGACTGGCGCCGGGCGCACCCAGCGCTGCACCGGCTCCGCGAGGAGCCACGCGGCGCAGAACGCGAGGCCGACGATCACTGCCTCCATCACGCCGCGCGGCAGCGAGCGCGGCGTGGCTTGCCGGGAGCCGAGCGTGAAACGAAAGCTTGCCTCCGCGCTCCAGCGGGGCGGCTCGGCGGTGGGACGTGGCGCCGCGTCGGTGAGGTGGTCGGTGTAGAGCAGCGGCCTGAGCTGTGGCCGTGGTCCGGGCAGCATCCGTTCGACCCGCGCGATGTGCGGATCGTGGTTGGTACCGGGGCCCGAGGCGAAGCCGCTCGCGCCGTCATCTTGCGGTCGAGCGAGGACGAGCGCGGTGGAGGTGC
>Ga0157379_10002456_pt1 | contig 15536 bp, 18 predicted proteins | sample S25metaG_FD_121802 | JGI IMG/M metagenome (GOLD analysis project Ga0157379, IMG submission 121802) | Switchgrass rhizosphere microbial communities from Kellogg Biological Station, Michigan, USA - S2-5 metaG | ecosystem: Host-associated > Plants > Roots > Rhizosphere > Soil | place: USA... | reverse complement strand
TTATTGTGTTTACTTGCGTTTCTTTCCTTGCTTCACTGTTTCCTGTCTTCATTCCGTAACCCTCCTCTGACTAATTCTCTGTCTCTGGACTTCTGCCGACTCCGGTTTCCGACCCCCTCCGAAATTATAGGACAACCACTGATCGTACGAGTGGGCGCAACACATAAGTTGAAGCCAAGTCCTACCCATTACCCTCTTCCGCGTATCTGTTAACTCAACTCCGACTCTCCTCCGAACCCTCCGACTCCGGTCTTCCTCCAGAGTCAACCTCTAACACCTAGAGCTCCTAATTCAGAAAGGAAAATACAAAACTTTATAAATGCACCTTGACGTGGCATCAATGTCATGCATATAACCTGATACATCACAAGTTGGCACATGATACCGGAGCATGAGTGTTACTTAACATCATAAGTCTAGAGCATGAAGGGTCAGAGAGAATGGTAAGTCAGGGATGAATGGAAACAGAACAAAGGATAATGTGACCAGAGAAAAGATAAGAAGTCGGAATGTGATCGGGATAAGAAATAAGGATTATCAGAGGTATTGGAGTTGGGTCAGAGGCTAGGAACAGAACAGAACTTAACAGCAGGGGCAGTTGTCAGGCTTGCTTTCATTGAAGTGAATGCACCATCATGATGTTTTGACCACTTCTCTGTGACTGAGGTGTTCATGAGAGCCACTTTGTACGACTTGGAACAATTCTTGACACCATGGGGTTTTCTCTTGTTTGATTCCTCTTACCAGCTCATAGAGGGGTTCCACTGTGATTGCAAATTTGTGTATGCTTGGGTGAAAGAAACTAGCAGGGCATAAGAAGCTGAGTGTCCCTAGGGTGGTGGATGGGGTTTGCCATCACAGTATGATGGCTACCTTGGAAGAGTCCAAGGAGACACCTGCTTTGGATAAGATGACACCACCTAAGGCTGGACAAGAGTGCACTTGGACTCATACATGCAGATCCAGGATCCACAAGAGTCCAAGTGCACAAGAGTCTGAGTCTCTAAATTTTGATAAAAAGACCTGTGGTTTGCTAGTAATTTGACCAAAATCATGCAGATATCTGCAAGGAAAGAGCTGTGGATCTAAGTCTTTCAAGGATCCAGATCATAGATTTTAGTGATTTTCATGGATCTTCCCATGGATATTTGTGAAATGATCTGGATCCATGTCCAGCCCTAACACCACCCCATAGTAGTTTGTGCACAAATAACTTCATCTTGGATGGTGCAATAATTAGGTCATTCTCATGACAGAGTTCAAGTGTTTGGTGCAAGGTTGCAAAGAGCTTGTCCCAATCATTGCTGGCTTTGCATATGTCATCCATTAGGGATTCTAGATCCTTGCCTATCTGCTCTTTCAGAGCCATTTCAATCATCTTGTTCACAGTGTTACCAGCTCCTGTTAACCCAAATGGGGTGCATACCCAAGCATAGATGCCTCTGTCTTCAGCATGAAAAGCTGTGTATGCCCAGTTGGATTTGCATATGGGGCATGTGTGATACACAGCAGCCAGGTCTATGCCGACATACCAGGAGAAGCCACTCATCTTACTCTGTTTGCTTGCTAGATTGTCAGTGGGGAATGATGGGACGCTAGTGACTTTGTTCAGAGTAGCAAAACTGTTGCATGGGCACCATGAGACTTTAGAGGTTTCTGGAGGGGGTGGAACGAGGGACGGGTCACTCAGGGAGTTTGGGTGTGGGATGAGGACACTAATCTTCTTAACCATTGACAGATGGTTGGTTCTAGCTGTTCTACTATAGCATGTCATACCATGGGTTTGAAGCCTGACTCTGCTTGGTTCCCTGTCCTTTTGCTCAATGAGCACAGCAATATGCTCCACCTCCTCACAGCTGTCCATTTAACAGTGATTTTGTCTGGTTTGGTGGGTTTGCCAATTCTCAGATTCTCAAGATGAAAACATGCCTGAGGTAGAATAGAGTGCTCCATCCCAACATGCTGTGATTGTACCCCCATTGGGGTGTCAGTGAATGTATGTAAAGGACATCTAAATTTACCCAAAGAAGAGATTCATCCCAAAGGAATTCCCGAGTGAGTAGAATTGAGCTCTGGAGAGAGAGACTAGAGCATGTGTCTCGAGAGGCCATAAGACCTGGAACGAGAGTGTGTCCCGGGATGGTTGGCGACGCTCAAAGCATGCTTCAAGTTAGCTTCAAGAATGATTTGAGATTGAGCGAGCTTGAGGTCTAGCTTTCCAGCGCCTAATCCGCCTGCCGTCTCTTGGTCATCTCCATGCATTCAGATCCTGAGGAAGTATATAAGTTCATTTCTTGATCTTATTGGTATGAAATATGTCTATTTAGAGTCTCTCGAGTGTGTGACGATTTGGATTGCCGATCCATTATTATCTTTAGAAGAGTATTGAAATAAGTATTATTCAAACAAAATTCTTATAGTTGATCATAACTCTCAAGATTCCTTGGCCTTCTCATATCGATTAGCATTCTCATCCGAAATCGATTTATTCTCCGCTGAAGTCTCAACTGGATAACTTCCAACTCTGCGTGGCCCCTTGGTCCTCGGAACAAACACAAGTTAGTCTGTAGAAGCAATCGTTCCATGCGTGAAGGGGCACGAGGTCTTGTTTGGCGACTTCTACCCCATCTACGAGGCCGAAACCACTCACCAGTGCCGCGGGCCGCCTTATCATTCGCTTCGAACTATAAAAAGCGACTTTTCTTTGCGCTGGAGAGAGAGTCCAATCTTCGACATGCCATGCAGTTAACCGCCTCACACACCTTCACAGAAAAGTCGATTGACAAGGATTCACAGTAAGGACACAATATTTATTGGTTGTTAGTCATCCAAGATCCCCATGCCAAACCTTCCCTACGTGATCAGCAACATTTTCCCTTATCGGCCATATGCTCCGGCCTTGATGATTCACAATTTTATTTCGTGTTCAAATGCCGTAAAGCGACATATGCACGCCGAAGTCTCTCGGTTTCAAGTATAAATATCGGGGATCAAGATCTTTTTGTAGATCCAAGTTGGACGTTTTCACTATGGTTGCTTTACTGGTGTTGGCAACTCTGCTATCTGTGGTATGTGCTCTTTCCCCTCATGCATTTCATGCACTTGGACCGCAGGCCATCAATATGTGGAGACTTGAGCAAATGTGAGCCAAATATTATTCATACATTCACCGAATTCTTACTCGCGACTTTAGGTTGGAACCTGGAACAAATGACGAGCTGATGGCGCTATCTGAAGCAACAGCGGCAGGAATAGTCCAAAGCACCTTTACTCAACCTTTGGATCATTTTGACAAGAAGAATACCTTTACCTTTGAACAACGTTTTTGGGTTAATGCCCAATTCTTCAAACCCGGGGGACCAGTAATTTTGCTAGATAGTGGAGAGAGCTCAGGGACCGGTCGACTACCCTTCATCAATACTGGTATTGCTGCCAAACTCGCAAATGCGACGGGGGGGTTGGCTCTAGTGCTCGAACACCGTTATTACGGACAGTCCATCCCAGTGGCAAATTTTTCCACGGATTCCTTGAGATGGCTCACGAACGATCAAGCTATGGCTGATTCAGCCAACTTTATGGCGAACGTCAATCTTAGCGCAGCGATTGGAATTCCTGGAGATTTTACGGCTCCAAAGACCCCTTACATTTACTATGGAGGTTCTTACGCAGGAGCGCGTTCGGCCCAAATGAAGGTTACATACCCACATCTGGTGTTTGGTGCGATTGCATCCAGTGGAGTCACACACGCGGCTGTGAATCTCTGGCAATATTACGACGTGGTTCGGAATGCAACTCCTCAGTGTTCACCAGTTTTTACCAAGGCTATAGAGGCAGTGAATCTTGCCCTCAGCCAGTTGCATCTCAAGGGTCCCCTCAAAGATATGTTTGGCCTTACAGGGCTTGAGGATGCTGATTTTGCCAGCGTTCTTGCTGTATGTTTTGTATCATGACTTTTGAAAATGAGTACTACTAAGTAATTTATAGTCTGTTCCTCTTGGTGGCTGGCAAAACAGCAACTGGGATCATACAGTTGGGACGGACAGTTGGACACCCTTCTGCCAGATGATTGCTACCCCCCCTGCCGCTATATCCCCGCAAACCGGGCAACTGGGAAATATGACGGTCGATTTTGGGTTTATGAATTTGGTCAATTATATTCAAACGGTACGCACCTCTCTTACGAATATGGTTGAAGAAAGTTCTCAGTTTTACTTCCTTTAATTAGCATTTCGTCTCACGGTGCCTCCGTACAAACCAGACCATCGTTCAGGTAAACACTCTTAACCTGTAGCTACTACACTATGCTAATGCTTCTGTTGCTAGTGCTTTAGCACCGCAAATGACACTTCATTACAACAAGATGACTTATCGCAAACATGGAGGACTTGGCAATTCCAAGGTATTTTCTAAAAAATTTCAATGCGATTCCCAATACTAACTCTCAGCCTCCTTTTAGTTTGTACAGCTTGGGGATTCTTTATGGTATTTTATATTGCTTCTCTGGGAGGAAACTTCTGAGGTCTTTTTAGCCAGCACCTCCTGAAGGGGTGCCTCCCATGGTGGCAAAGTCGCTCACTCTCGAATATTTAGCAGAAGTATGCCCACAGGTATGGAAATTACCTCTTTGTGTTTATTTTGTTCAATTACTAAAAAACATATTTATAGGCATATCCCCCAGGCGAACACTTCAAAATACCTCCCTTGCCAAATGTTGCATCGGTTAATAAGATGGGAGGATTCTTCATTGCGGCTGATAGATTGGCAATCATTGATGGTGAACGTATGTTGTACTTTGCATTCAGAGAGTGATATTTGAACTGAAGAGAAACAAAAACAGTTGATCCTTGGAGGCCAGCTACACCGCACAGTTCATATGCCCATCTTCCTGCTAGAAAGGATACCATACTGAGACCCTTTAAGCTGATTCCTCGTGAGTTCCGTCTTGGAATTCTATGATACGCTATTTACTCATACACCTTCAGAGGCTGTTCACCACTATGATGAAAATGGCCTTGCAGATCAATCATTGGAACCACCCCAGATCCAGGCTATCCACGATGAAGAGATAACATTTGTTCAAGCTTGGTTGAAAGATTTCAAGCCACCCCGAGACTAAGACCATGTAGATACTCCGCGCTTTTATAATGATAAGCCTCACTTTAGACTGCACAGCGATACAACAATTTCCCTCAACGATAAATACGCGAGTCTTGAAATAAGTAGCCACATCTAACCGAAGCTCTAAAAATTATTCATCCTCTTCATCCCATATAACATCTCCAGGTAACTCCTCATATTTAGCATGCAATTGTTGCGATCTTCGCCGATCCCTCCAGCCCGCCACTAGACTCAAAAATAACCCAATAGTGCAGGCAAAGGTGGTAATTGCTAGTGTGCCCGAATAACAAGTACGCCCTTCGAGACATTCATGCCCCGGTTGTGGTATAGGAGCCCTGGGTGGAAGTTCTTCATTTATGAAACGTTGCAGAAGCTTTGACGGTGCGGAAACATGGCTGTCGAAGTTACGCCCAAAGAGAATGCTAAAGACGTTACCACCAAAAAGAGGGGCCAAGCTGACGAAACCCCAGTTCTCCGAAAAGTGATCTGTAAGGGTTTTAAGGGATCAATTCTACTATGACCAGGTTAGGGACCTACTCATCCCGAACCATTCAATAGTTATCTGCAGGGTCAATATGAGTCCGTAAATCAGGGGAATCTGTACGGAAGTCTCACCGTGGGCAGCAAGCCGAATATTCCACCGTAACCTAAACCCAACAATAAGGAAGCTCTCCAAAGAGCACTTGTCTCTTCGATCCGAGACGCAACGACTTGAGAAGAGATAAAAAGCAACGACACTACGATCAAGAGGTAAGATCGATGCGCCGAGAATCGATGCTTTACGAAGTCTGCACTGGCCCCTGCATTGAGTATTAGTACTGATGTCATACTTCATAAAGAAGTATGGAATAGGACTCGCCGATACCGATGCGAGCTCCACAGTTGGCCAAACTGACTAGAGAGACTTGAGCTGACTGAAGTTTTCCAGCTTCTACTTTGTCATAGTCAGGATTGCCTTTAGCAGATAGTGCCTGTGCAATTGATCCAACATTGTTGATCCCTGTTGGAGACATAAACGAGAAGGTCAAGGAAATAATGCAAGACTGATTACACATAAGACCGGTTCCGCTAACTGCTGCAAAGTCAGTTTATGCTCCCGACTATAAGTCTCAGTACTCACGAAGAGAGAGAATGATAAATATCAGCCAAAATTCCCATCCAGTAAGTAGTCGCTTTCCATGAGTGTCTACCGGGTCGGAAGGGACACCTTTGGTTCTCCTGGCTGAAACAGGCCGTCTTCTAGAAGGAGACAATTCAAAAGAAGGGGGTCTGGATCTGGATCTAGATGTTTCAACAGCCGAAATGACTTCTGGATAGATGGTGTCGGGCGAAACGTGGTCGACATCAGAGGAAACATTTGCCTCAGTATCCTCAGAAGCCAAAAGTCGGGACGAGCTATCAACAGGTCCTTCAGACTCCCAAGTTAATCCGCCTGGTATGGATTCTGGCCTTTCTGCATGAGGCACAGGGTGAACGGTGAAGAATCCAAGGATAACTGGGAGTGATGTTCCTAGAGAAAGGAAAAGTAGAAAAGACGAAGTATTTCCGGGGAAAAACCAGTGTGACAGACTAGAAAAGAAAAATGCCGAGAGTCCAAAGCCTGAGAGAACGAAACCAACGGTAGTTGCTCGCTAGTGATTGACACAAAAATATCAAGCTCATCTCGAACAAATGGGGAATGTTCTTGCTTACCATTCGTTCTGGAAAGCTTTTGGCTGTCGAATTGGCTCCCGCAGTCAATCCGCAATTTCCACCTGCACCAGTCATGTAGGAAAATGCCGAGAGAAATATTAAACTGGAAACTGGCAGACTATCGCCCACTGCTCCATTGTCATAGAAAACCTTTAAGCCCATATAGCCCGTCAGGAGTAAAATAAAACACATAATAAGAAGCCTAAATCATTTGAAAGTTAGTTGGTCATGTTCCCGCAGAAGAAATCTGGTGTGTTACGGTCGAGGACCTCGCCGATCAACGATGCGACCAAGAGAGGGACCAGTGGTATACACTCCCACTGAAAAAGGGTCATTCAAATGCTATCAATGGTATATTAAAAGTATCTGACTATTTCCAGATAACCCTGACAGATTCTTTAAGTTCTGTGGTAAGGGCGAGACAATAAGCTGGTTTCATTCACCTATGATATTAAGCTGCGTATGGGTGATATGAAGCCGGGAACCGAGTTGCGGCGCGTATGCTAAAATAAATATCACAAAATTTGCACATTTGTGAAGTCGTAAATGAAAGCAATGCTTACCAGAGTAGACCTGAACGATAGGTTGATAGGGTTGCATACTTCTCATCAATGGACGCTCAAGGTTATAATTAATGGATAACATACATAATTAGTACCGGAACTAAGAGCTGTTAGAACAGAGCCCAGAAGCGTAGCCGTTCGAGCGCGAGCGAGTCTATCTGCCATTGTAGGAGGTCTCAGGAAGACGTGGTCAAAACAGCGCGCGTCTTCCCGTCACTAATCAAAGTTGGCTATGAATAAACTGTTACCTGTGTCACAGCTCACGTACTCTTTTGCATCTGCTCAATCAGAGAAACCCCGTTAATAATATACTTGTTAACTCAACTAAGGCAAATTAATTCATTTACGGTAAGTAGGCAGACTCGATAAATCCCATAAAGTTCTAGACGTGGGTAGATGGCCAGTAAACTGCGATCGGATATGCTGTCGGCATTTCAATCTAACATGGCAAGAGTGCGTATTTAGTCAAACGATTAGCTTTAATTAATGGTATTACTCGCGGAACCAGCACAGAATTGACGTATATTGAAATAAATTCTAACAGATGGGGTAAGGATTACAGCTAGTTTACTGCCCCCAAGGTATCGTAGAAAATCATGTACAGAAAGCTAGCAAGCGAACCAACTTGCCACTAAATATATGCCAAGTTAACTCATAAAGATGGAACGATTTCTTTTACAACAATAAGTCTTGCAATCGCCGAGATACTAAGACACAGGCAGGATGACATGGGAACGGAATTAACGCACCCAGTTGCGACACCAATATTGGTGGAGAAGGTGATGAATTTATTGACAGCTATGCGAGTTCTGATAAGCAATTGGGCGGGGACTATGATATTTCCACAAAGAGCTTACAATCTATTCCGGATATGTACCTGAACTTACACGTTTGAGAAACAACCCAAAGTGCTTGATATACAAACTTCACAGATAACACCAGCGGATGTGAATGTTGTCTGATATATCCTTGTGTTTATGAATGCACATAAGAAGCATTAAAGAGCAGATAAACACCAGTGTTATTGACACATAAGCGGACGCTATATTACCCTTGATAGTGTTGTGTCAGGCATAAAACCAAATTCCGACGTAAAGGCGACGTCAACTAAGAATGATAAATAAAGTTAAAGGAAGCCAGGATGCCTCCCCGTCCCCGAAACTGCAGCGTCGTTAAATTGTCAGAACATAGTACAAGAGATCCATTGGGGGAACAAAGTTACCCAATTGCGAGATGATCAAGCAGATTTAAATCGTCATCAGATGAAGGGAAATTTTCTTGAGAAACTCAACATACGATAATGGCAGAAGGGATTTTATAATTTGGCTCCCTTTTCACGTAATTAGTTTCTGGGATACAGTTTGTCTGCCTATCACATACCATATACCATGCCAAACCCGAGTGGCATAACTGAAAAGCCTTCTGACCGTCAACATCTCGAATGTATACATCGAATAAATTTTACTACCTTTTGCGACGGTCAAGAAACGGCCTTCACATAACTTATTACATAGATGTGGCAGCTACTCAACTGTTGAGAAAGCTTACATGGATATAACCAATCGGCCGGTTGGTTATAAGCAGTAAGTTTGATGGTGATATATACTGACAGAATATACGCGACCGTTGTCTAGTAACGTGAGGTTAACGGGATTCAAATGGGGTTATATGGATAGTATGTCTCTACTCGCTTTATAGCTCGAGTAACGTCCCAATGGTTGATAGGCGGACGACGAATTATTAACTAAGATATTGGCAATATGCAACGACACAAATTGCATGGTATTAAGAATCCTAGGGAAATAACATTCTGGATTTGTCAGGGGATAATACTTATTTCCTTACGTGCAATCGAGTCAGTGAGGGGCCAAGAGATGCAATTTAGGACGGCACCCACAAAGTATTTCAAAATAATTGGATCTTGGTACATTTTGTGATATGTACACACCAGCACGAAACCAATACCCTGCAATCCCGTCTGCAAATTTAAGGTATATTATGAAGAGACTGGTGAGCTAAGACTTCGTACGGCTATATCAAGCTCAGGCCTAAGAGATGAGAAGGTCTAATAGAAAGTGTAGTATTGCTTACCTGATGATTACTTACAAAATATGCTAGCAGTATCCCCTTCACCCAATACGAGAAGATCTCCGATACTTGAAAGTGAAAGGATGGACATCAATGGAAAGGGAATGCAAAGAACGGAGAAGCCATGGCTCCCCCCTAAGTTGGAACTCAACCCGGAGGATATTATGGAAGGGAAACAACTGCAACGCATTGAAACCACACTTCGGAGTCAGACGAGAAAGTAAATCACGATGGAAAGGAGAATCAAGGTGCTGGTAGGCTGGTTGAGTGCTGATGGTGAGCTATTCTCAAAGGTTTCGACTGAAACAGAACCACCATCATATCGCGATATGGCAACCATTGGCTACGTCAATTTGAGGCCTTCGGATGATGGTTTGAGCGCTGTGTCTGCTTGTCTCACTTCTCACCTCGGTCGAGATTCTAGAAAAGTGACTTCTGATTCGAATGGTGACTCCAAAGTACCTAAATCCCCGTCAAGGTATGGGATTGTGTACGGTGGATATAATGGAACTGGATATAACCGAACTGGATATGTATGTCTTTTCTATAGGCCGATAAGAACACAAGATTGAAATACGAAAACACTCCAAAATACTCACCACCGACTGTATCAAATGCCATTGCACTTATAGATCGAAGATTATCCCCAGAGGATAACCGACGCCGTATATACTGTCTAGAATTCAATCTAAAAGATATGAGTTTACTCAAAGAATCAGATTCAATTAATGATATGACTCACGAAACCAATACAGAATTGATGTATACTGAAATAATTGGTTAACATATGAGATAGTGAATACGGTTAACTTACAGCTTCCAAAAGTATCGTAGAAGATCGTCCACAAGAAGCTGGCAGGCGAACCAACTTGCCACTAAACCGCGTGTTTAAGCTATTTCATAGGGACGGAAAGAATTTTTTACCGTAATAAGTCCTGCAATCGCCCAGATACTAGACACATCGTGATGGGCAGGTCCAAAAGCCCAACATGGGAATGGAACTGACGCACCCAGCTATGACACCGATATTGACGGAGAACATAATGAGTTTATTGACGGCCGTGCGGGTTCTAACAAATGAATTGGGGCTAATACTTTAGTTATATTTCGAGAAAGAACTCACGAATCAGCTTCTGAACCTGCACGTTTAAGAAAATAACCTAAAGCGCTTGCCATGAGAATTTCACAGACAACACCAGCAGAGATGGACGTTGTCTGAGATATCTAGAGGGTTTCGTGTTTGAAGATGACAATAAGAATTAAGGAGCAAATAAATACCCGTGTAATTCGGGCATAAGTGGATGCTATGTTGCCATTGATAGTACTATGAAGGGTACCGTCAGGTGCAGATTTCTCAGGCATGAAAAACGAATTCCGACATAAAGATGACGTCAACTAAGAATGATAAATAATATGAATCATGAGTAGAAAACCAGGGCACTTACCCATTCCCAAAACTGCAGCGTCATGAAACGGGTCAGAATATGATACAGGAAGTTTATTGGGGGAACAATGTTACCCAATTGCACGACGATCAAGGAAATCTAAATTGTCATGAGATAAAGGCCAAAAAATAAAATAAAATTCTTCATAGACTCATCATACGATAATGGCTGCAAGGACTTTGTTCTTTTGGCTCACTTTTCGAGTAATTAATTTCTGGAATGTAGTTTGTCTGTTTACCACATACCGTACCAAACCCGAGCGGCATAAAAGCTATCTCACAGTAGGCATCTGGAATGTATCCACTGAATAGATGTTTGTTACCTTTGCACTACGGCCAAGAAGATATTCTTCACGTAAGTTATTATGTGGCATATATTCGACTAGTGAGAAGGCTTACATGGATATAAGCAAACGGCTAGTTGGCCTGTAATTAGAGATTCTAAGGGAGACACTGTACAGTATGTGCCTACTATTGCTCTAATAACACAAGGTTAATATGACTCAAATGCGACTATCCGTATAGTGCGCCTCTACTCACTTTACAGACCGGGTAACTTTCAAGTAATTGACAGGGAGACGACAAAATATTAACCAGGAATATAGGTAATATGCAACCGACGCAAATTGCATGGTATTGAGAATCCTAAGCAATATTTAAAGACTGGATTAGTCTAGAGGCTAATGTTTGTCTTACATGCAAAAGGCAACCTTCAATTAAGTCAGCGAGAGATAAAAGACACGGCTATGTATATACTCACAAAGCATCTCAAAATAACCGGATCTTCTCGGTTTATTTTGTAATAGGGGCACATCTGCGCGAAACCAATACCCCACAATCTAGTCTACGAGTTGAAAAACCTATCAAAACTAATGTGTGAGGACTTCATACGGTGATACTACAGTCAAGCCTAGGAAATGCGAGGGTGGGTTAGAAAGTGTAGTATTGTATATTTACTAGTTACTCACAAACGATGCTAGAAGTACCTCCTTCTTTCAGGACGAGAAGAAGGTCTCCCACACTTGAAAGCGAAACGGCGGACATGTTGACAATGGAAAGAGGGTGTGAGTACCGGACAGATAGTGGGTCCTCCGTTTAAAACTTCCGATTTCTTTCCGAATTCGGGGGATATAATGGAAGGTAAAACACATCCGTAACCCATCGAGCTCACACCGCAGACTAGTTGATAAATCCCCAGTAGAGAAGAATCAGAATCAGTTGAGATGTTCGCAAGATACTTGAGAGCGATATGTAGCAGGATGTTCTTAAAATTAGTTGACAGAAACAGACTTGCCACCTTTTTGCCTCTCGCACTATAGCAACCACCGACTGCTCCGGTTTAGACATTTAGTTGATTGTTTGAGGGCCGTGTTAGTTCATATCATTTTTCGCCTCAGCCTAGATTCCAGAGATGCGAATTTGTTAAGATATCTTTGTTCAGAAATAATTTCAGAAACTATCGCTAAGGAAGAGGATGTAACGTACAGAAATGCAGTAAGCGTTTCATATATCCTATACTTGAAAGGGCATATCATACTAGCTCACTCTTTGAAACCCGGAGGCGAATTGTCTTTCTTCAAAGGGAACCTGGGAGACAAACAGTTTACGTATTGGAAATGGACTCGAAGATGGAAGCTACCCACAAGGGCCCACAGCGCCGCGCTCCCTAAACACGCCATTACAACACCACAGGAATGCCACCCAAGGCTCCAGCTACAGGAACTAAGGACATCCGTTCTTTCTTCGGCGGATCTTCGCAGACGAAAGTAAGTCTTCTCCCAAGACAGAGGAACTAATCCGAACGTCTCTCAGTCCACTCCAACACCGAAAACCAAGGGGAAAGGAAGCAGTGTTATCGAGATCAGTACGTGATTCTGTTTCATAAGCGCGTTTCTTCTTAGTTTTTTCTTCATTATAGGTGATAACGATGAAAAGTACGCGTGAATCTTTCTTCATAGACGCGTTATTAATACTGTAATTTGCCATCTTGTAGAAAGGGACCAGCAAAGTCACGGCGCTTTGGATCCAAGGCTACCCCATCCGCCAGCTCTTCGAAACCATCTCAAAATAAATCAACTGACGTGATGGAAATTGATCCTCTTTCAAAGGCATCGACCAAAGCCACTGCCGGCGAGAAACGCAAGAGGTTGACTGCTGTAGTGTCCTCTGAATCCGAGTCCGAGGCACAACCGTCACGCAAGAAGTCAGCTACTGCGTCAGAATATGCGTCTAATTCTGCACCGAAGAAGAAAGCCATGGTCGCTATTTCAAGTGACGAGGAAGAAGCATTAAAGCCTAAAGCAAAACCGAAACCTCGAATGTCTACTGCCCGTGCGAAAGCATCTCCTTCTAAGAAGGGGAAGGGGAAGGGGAAGGTGAAGGACGACTTCATCGACGATGAAGATGAGGCGGAAGAGACCGGGGAAGAAGAAGAAGTGAAGCCGAAGAAGAGCGGGCCTAAGAAAGAGCTGGCCAAGAAACCGACACCAAAAAAGCCTGCCGAAAAGAAAGAGACGAAGTCGGCGAAGGTGGAAGACGGGGCTGCGACAGCAAAGCCGAAACCAAAGTGTGTATTTGTGGTTTCCTGAAGATGCATGACTGATCCAATGGCGTCCCAGTTTTGTGGCTATAGCAGCGAAACGTGCAGCTGGACCAACAGCCCCCGGCTCTAAAGATGTTCCAGATGGAGAGCCTAACTGTCTTAATGGCCTAACTCTCGTGTTCACAGGAGAGCTTACTGCTTTCAGTCGAGATGAAGCCGTGGACCTGGCCAAGCGTTACGGGGCGTAAGCAATCACTACTCCATATATCATTGCATATTCACACCGTTATCTAGGCGTGTTACGGGTCAACCATCAGGAAAGACATCGTATGTGGTTGTTGGTGCGGATGCGGGTCCTTCGAAATTGGCAGCTATAAAGAAGAATAATCTACCAACCTTGGATGAAGATGGTTTCTTGGATTTAATCAAGACAAGGTAAGTTTTGCGGTCTGCATAGCTCGTTATGACCGTCAAGTTGACTTATCTGGTGGGTTTGTAGAAAGGGATATATTGATGATAAGACACGGGAAAAGATGGAGAAGGAGGAGGCGAAGATTCGCGTGGCTGCGAAGGAACTCGAGAAGAAAGAGAAGATGAAGGCGTGAGTGCTAAGCCAGTCTTAGATATCATTCTGACACTTTTGCAGTACAACAGGTGTTACGTCTACTTCCCAGCTTTGGACCACCAAATATGCCCCTACGGCATTGAAAGAAGTTTGCGGAAACAAGGGCCAGGTCGAAAAGCTTCAGCAATGGTTGCATGATTGGCCGAACTCGTATAAAGCCGGATTCAAGAAACCTGGAAAATCGGGAATGAATACCTTCCGGGCAGTTATGATAACTGGATCTCCTGGAATTGGGAAAACGACCAGTGCTCATTTGTGTGCCAAATTGGAAGGATACACGCCTATTGAGCTGAATGCCAGTGATGCGAGGAGTAAGAAGCTCGTTGAGGTTTGTGGTTACATGATTCAGTCCTCTATTTAGTCGGTTGATGAGTTTCAGAATGCGACAAACATTAATAATACCTCTTTGGATGGTTGGATGTCTGGTGGCAAGGTTGGTTATACGATTTGGTTTGCGATATGAGTATCTGATTTGTCAATAGGCAACTTTGGTAGCAGGAGTTGAAGTAACGGATCGGACAGTGCTAATCATGGATGAGGTTGATGGCATGTCGGCTGGCGATCGTGGAGGTGTTGGAGCTTTGAACGCTTTAATCAAGAAGACAAGGGTGAATATCCTCCTTCTCTCTTTATATATTCTTATAGAAAGTATTATTTAAGGTTCCAATCATTTGTATCGCTAACGATCGACAAGCTCAAAAACTGAAACCCCTCTTGCATACCACGTTTAACCTGTCATTCAAGAAGTTAGTTTACATCATTATTTCAATCTGGTATTGTTCTCATAGTATTTTCCAAGGCCTGATGCGAATTCAATTCGTTCACGTATTATGAGTATTTGTTTCCGGTATGTACTTGCAATTTCCTTATTATCTCCAATTGATTTGTTTTCTCTTCTAGGGAGGGCCTGAAAATTCCCGCCAATGTCGTCGATCAACTGATTCAAGGTGCCCAGTCTGACATCCGTCAAGTCATCAATATGCTTTCGACGTGGAAGCTCTCGAATACATCCATGGACTTTGATGAGGGTAAAGCACTGTGAGGCGTTGTCTTTTCTTCTGAGATTTTTGTGCTGAACCTCTTCTTTATAAAGTGCAAAGGCAAACGAGAAATATACTATAATGACACCTTGGGGTATCATGAGCAAGATTCTGGGACCATATGCATTTTCATCTACTGCACGCGAGTCTCTTAACGATAAGATGGATCTTTATTTCCAAGATTTTTCTTTCGTTCCTATGTTCATGCAGGTACATACTTTCGCCAACCCTCTTCCGGTCGTCTCTTACTAATAATCTCCTGGACAGGAAAATTATATCAAAATAGAACCTTCCCGTGCCAAAGGTCTCACTGGAGGTGAACTCGCCATGAAGAAGCTGGAGCTATTAGATAAAGCTGCTTCTTCGATCTCAGATGGGGATTTAGTCGATGCTATGATTCATTCGTAAGAAAAAATTTCCAGTC
>Ga0157379_10002455_pt1 | contig 15538 bp, 17 predicted proteins | sample S25metaG_FD_121802 | JGI IMG/M metagenome (GOLD analysis project Ga0157379, IMG submission 121802) | Switchgrass rhizosphere microbial communities from Kellogg Biological Station, Michigan, USA - S2-5 metaG | ecosystem: Host-associated > Plants > Roots > Rhizosphere > Soil | place: USA... | reverse complement strand
GATACGCGTCGTTCACATAAGCCCCTGACATATTCCAGAATATTCCCCAGTAGGACCCATCGGTGGTCACCATTGGGTTGTAGCAGGACCATTGGGCGGTAGTGGTCACCAGAATACTCGGAAGATGGGAAGATGAGGAGAAATATGAATATAGTCACTCCAGAGTTCAATGACACTCCCACCCGATTTGCTGGAAAGCGCTGGTTGTGAACACTAACCCTGGGCTTCATGGACTGTCGGTTCTGGTGATCGGGTCATATGAGGTGAAATCGGTGAGTAGATCTTCTCTCTTACTGTCCCTCTTTGTTTCTTTAGCAATTATCTGTTGCCGCCTTATATTTCACAACTACGTTCAAAATAATATTCTGTGGGCTTTCTGATATTCATCTATTCCTAGCTATAGGGTCACCTTCTTCCCACCTACTCACAAAACTTCCTGATTGAGATTGGTAGAAGTGTAAACATGGAAACGCTTTACCACACGACTTATCTACCCGGAACGGATATCGTATCCTCGTGCAAAATGTCGCAAAAATCCAAATTTCCGGATCTCGCCTGATCTCGCCTGATATGGTTCATAACTTGGATCAGGAGACAAAAAAATGTTTAGATTGTGCTAAAAACGCTGTATATTAAATCTGACAGAGGATTAAAGTTCCTGATAATTCCTGATCAGGCTGAATCAGGACCTTCAGGGTATCAGGTAAAATGTATTTTTGGGACAAAGGAAACCTGGTACTAGCTCGCACCATGGCTAATCAGATTAGTTCTTGTTTACTACTCCTCGCTGACTTAGGAAGACCACCGATGAAACAATGGGTCAAATGGATGTCTTCAGCCTTGCCGTTAATATAATATAAGTGAAGTTTCCGGTGAGTGGCATTGTTAACCCCACTACCACAGTATCAAACTTCCATCCGCAGTAAGTGTCTATTCCTGAAACTGGCGCTTTATATATGGCACAGATACGCAACGGACAAACTTCTGAAGGCTATCCTTCCTGAGGTATCTCCTCCAAAAGGTTCTTCTTCGGGACTGAGTTTTTGTCTCTCTATTCATATCATCCCAGTGGAACACTGATGTTTACTCATCATCCGAGTTTCCAGACGCCTATCCACCTAGGGTCCCATCTAAAATCCCTCGTTCATTTCTGTTCTTTTCTGCCTACATTCATGTCCTTGACGATTATTTGTCGAATATCCGCTGTCTCATACACCGGCCGATATAATATCTTCTTAGAGTACTTCGAAAAATTCCTCCCTCATATAATTTATAAGCTGCATTTTATTAGGTATCCATCGTGACTATATAGCTAAATGCTTTGCAACGAGAGAAATATTAAACTATGGAATTTGCCAAGACTGCCGGACCGGCTGTCTGGCACGTTCGCCGATGCCTAGGATGTACTACTCTTACCCTGAGGAAGGGCGCAGGCTGTGACTGGGCTTCTTGTTGCCTCTTTTGGAAGGCTCTTGTTCTACAGACGTGCAGCGCCAGATTCTTTTTCTATCTCACTTTTCATATGATCGTAAATGCTAGACTTACCTTACTTGGAAATTTAGATAGTTTCAGCGTTTAAAACGCATATACGACCCTTTCCGCCCTTGAAAAACCCCGCTTTTCCCTCACGTCGGTTCACTTTACTTCGCCGCTCCATCCTGAACCATGCCCAGTGTTATTCGTGATCGCCGTGAGAGAGTATCTTCGCATGAACACCTGCAGCAAGCCGCTGTAAGAGCAGTAACTCTATGACTTATGAGAAATACTCACAACACCTCTCAGGCGTGTCTCGAATGTCGTAAACGGAAGCTTGTGCGTGACTCAGACCACTCGTTTTTTTTTATCAAGCGTGCTTATTGATTTTAATACAGATATGCGATGGTAGTAAGCCATCCTGCGGGCCCTGCATAAAATCCTTTCGCAGCGATCTGTGCAAGTTTGATGACACTTCTCGCTGGAGTACGCTATTTTTGCTTTCGCTAAGTCTATCCTCACCTTCACCAAATGTTCACCCTTAGGTAAAGAGCGTCGATTGAGGCTGGAGATCTCGAACCTTATCCAGCAACCCAAAGAAGCTCACGAGCATATCTTTGCCCTCGAACAAGCGCGGCGTTTTGCGGAGCAGGTTCAATATTTGACGAAGGGCGAACTAGCAGCATCTCCCTCAACTTCAACACTGATCGGCGGTGATCTTCATGCTCAGCATTCAGTTCCAGAAGAAAGGGCATTCACTGAATATGATTCCGCACCTAGCACTGTCGCCGTAACAACACTCCCCACTAGAGTTTACAATTTTTTGTAGCTGGATTTGTCCGAAACGTCTCAATTAATCCTTTATGTTCCATTTAATTATCCCTCTTATTCTACTAACATCGAAGCAGACTCAGGCCTTTCGAACCCCACAGCACTAAATATAATTACAATATGGCCATGTTACTTGCAAAGCCCGACTTGGCCCTGAACTTTGCGGCGATGGCTTCGGACCAACGGACACTGTTATCACACAATTCCCTCATGATTTGTTTATTTATGCTTGGCTCCCTCCATGGAAAGGGCACTCAGATCCATCGTCACGTCAAAACATTCCGCCAGCGAGCCCAGTTCTATCTTGAGTCCGTCGCAGTGGACCAAAATAATCTAGTGGCTCAAGGGCATGCTGCGTGTTTCTTGGTTCAGTATTGTACCATGGAAAGCTACCTTGGAGAGGCAAAATATTATATGCAAAAGGCCATCTCGGTTTTAGCCCTACTATTCCGGTTACGGGTACAACATCCAAACGGTTCCCCACTCATGATGTTTCACTTGAAGAGGTCACCCAACTCGTCGGTTGGGTGTATACTATCGATCGCAATCTAGCAGCTCATATGCGAGAACAAACACTCTTTCCCCAGAATCCTGGACAGGAGTTTGGAAACGTTGTCAGAGACATTATGAGAATATTAATTATCTTCAGAGGAGTACTCTTACACACAGTAATTTGATAGTTTGGAGATGCGGACAATCGGGACGAACTAGGACTTCAGGGGGGCTCTCAGTCTCCTTGGGAGGATACAATGGCCTCTTCGTCGAGTGTGCTCTCTTCAGGAGGAGCTTCCAATAGGACTACACAAATAGAAGGCACCACGACACTGGATAAAATTATTATGCCCCCCAGACATATCTCTCCTTCGGACTATTCTCATCTGGACCCAAATCTCTGTGTGCATTTTGTATCCATTCCTATGTCACATAGTTCTTACCCGGGATATACAGCTAAGTTTTGAGTGGACGATTGAATGTGTCCTTGTTCAGATACCACCTGTGAAACGTGACGGGATGGACCCCAACGTTTACGAAACTACTTTGATTAATTTATGTCATAAGATGCAGATAATTCTGGAGGCATTAGCTAGATTGTCGGTTGAGTATTCACGTGCTGGTAAAATTTGAATACACTTGTTCCCTTATAAAGTATACACTAACATCATGTACAGCCGTCAACTTCGCCAACACGGCCCTCCCCGGATGTCAGGCATACGGACTCCACCCAACCAAACCATAGCCTGGACTCCATGGCCCTAGGAACAGACTAGCTCGTTGTCTTTCTTAGTTCTGTATCTTCTATAGATTGCCATCGCAACTTCACAGTTGTCGTTGGTCTCACCGTTTGCACTCTCAGTCGCAATCTATGCAACCGTTTCCAATAACCCATTTCCTTTCTTTCGAATATTGTGCAAATATTGTATTTTAATAGAAAGACCGATTCAATACATGCAAATTTACTTGATACAGTATATACAACTCGGGTCAGATTTGATGGAAAGCATGAATAAAGGAAATGCAAAACATATGGAACACAGATAGCAAGGTGACCAAACAGTGAGTAGTCCATAATGGGATCAATTATTGTCGACGGAAAAATGACGTGATCTTGGGTTCAGTCACAGATTTTTGGCCCTATCCGGTGAGGGAACGGAGGCAAGCGACTCTTCAATATGCAATAACCATGGATTAGAATGGCACACACACCTTCGATGAGGAAGGAGAAGCTTCGGATTTATTCCTCACCTTAATCTTGCCCAATTTCCGGGGCGTACTGGGATTAGGCTTTACGTCGATTGAAACACCACTCTTGATTCGTTTAGGGTCGGGAGTCTCGCCAGGGTCATCACTCATTGCACGTTTCAAAGAGGATGTACCCGGATTCTCTTCTCCTTTTTGCTTCTTACTTGGAGTTCCCATAATGGAAGAAGGGGACAAGGTTCCATCCATCTCAATAGGTCGTTTCGGACTAGAACCCTCTGCCTGCGATATATATGGACCTTGAGAGTTGCCCTTGCTAGGTGACTGCGACGCCTCCTTCTTTGCGGTTTGTTTTGCGAACATAGATTCAATACCACCTTTGCGTTGCGATACGGGTTTAATAAAATCTGCAGAGTTTGTTCCGACGCGGCCAACCTCCTTAGGGACAGGGTAACTGAAAGGTAGGATGAGTCAATTGAAGGAGAAACTAAATCAAGTATTCATTTCAAAAGGTATAAATTTCGCTCAATCAAAAAGGGATTCAAGCATAAAGATAAAATAAACAACGTGAAACGGAGAGTGGGGATTAATCAAAGAATTGGGGATTGCACATACCATTCAAACTCCTTGCCATCAGTTGGATTTAATAAAGCGAGTAGTCCCGAATGCCATCCTCTGCTGGTATCAAGCCAGGCCTCGAGCTCGTCTGTCGACGATAATATAACGGGCTGTCTATCATGCAACCAAGACAGAGCAGACGATGCATCGGTAGTGACAACGGTAAATGTATACAATGGAGATGTCGCTCCTGAATGGATGAATAAGCGGCCAGAAACATTTTGTATAACTTCTATCTGACCTTCAGGTGTTGCAATATCATACAGACCAGCAAGGATCATCAGCCTGTCATCTTTACGTTTGATAAAATGTGGTAGACGATCCTTTCCTTTCTTCAGCCATTCGAAATATCTAAAATCGTGAAATCCTGTCTATACAATTAAATGGCATGAATCCGACTCACCCGTCGCAAACCACCACGCATCGTTTCTTTCCCTTCATACTGCTCCACATACCGCCGGATTCCTTCAGGTTCTCCGCTCGAGCATTGATGGTGTTCAAATTATTATCTTCATGTTTTGACCAATGTGGTACTAAGCCCCATTTCTACCGAAGATTAGTGATGCTAGACTGATCGACTGGAAGACAAGTGTCAGCACACCATTGTATGAATAACTAGTTCACTGGCTTCGGGATCTCGTCTCCGAATGACTGGGGCATTTGAGCGTGGTGCAATATTATATCTTCCAACGAGATTTCATCAGATAAGATCGAGAATGGATGTGTCTGACACACACCTTGGTTCAAAGTTGTCTTCGTCGATCCACTCTGCCTCCTCGACATCCAGGGCAGGGTATTGTGCCATTTGGTGAATCTGGCCACGCTAATGGCAAGTTAGAAGACCTATATATGAAGGAATTGGATAGAAAAGAGACGTACAGTGCGACCTAAAGAATACCTTCCGCACATACTATGTTTAGCGCAACCCTGCGGAGTTTGGAATTAATTACCTCAGTGGGGGCAGCCTGATACTTACAGCAGGCGACCTTCCTCATCTTGCTGTACTTTCCCTGTTTTCGAGTGGAACCAGACTGTTTAAGATGTTCCTTGATCCTGTCAATGTACAATAATGACTGTACAATTGCTGCATGATCGCGATCTTCGGACTCTCGACGTCTTCCAGACTTCCTGGTATCATGATCTCGGACAGCTTATAAGTGGTGAAGACATTCGTCTATCGCCATCCACCATATAGTAAGCTCTGACAGCTCTCCTTGTTTTAATCGTTACTTGTTATCTGCATTATAAATTAGATTTTACAACCAGATCTGCACCATGGACTCGAGTGCCGAGCCTGAGACTCCTATGCCCATAGGTAAGGGTTCCTATTTCTAAGTGGCACGAGCGCCTCATCGATCGCCTTGGTCTATTCGAAGCTCAAGTAATAGGAAACTCTTGTGGTTAAGCCGCGTCATTGAATTATCTTGCGCATTTCTGAGTATTGAACGGCCGTTTATTTCCGCACCGAACCTCTTTAGAAAGCCTAAATATGACATAAATCATGTTATTTCCGACACATCTGGCCTTGGGTGGATACCGCTTCATTTAGGGTTCACATCAGGTAAGGTGCATAGACTTCATATTTAATTTGCAGGCAACCCTCTCGGCCCCATGCCCTATACTTGTGGTTCGCACTAACCCTAATTGAGTGGATCGCCTGAAAGGGACGGTAAGATATGTTCTACGAGTCTTTATGACGTGGGGAATTCTGGATGAAAGTCGACAACACTGACGATCCCATTGGTCGTGCGTAGATGAAGGTACGATTACGTATCAAAGGATCTCCAATCGGTTTTTCGTATTATAAAGAGTTAATGTAGAGGTATGGTGCTGAAGACAAATGATGTTATACTTCAGTAATGCAAACAGGGAGAGAAAATATCAGTATAAAGACCCGTTCACAAGGTGTAAGATGTCAGTGCAATACCCCGATCCTTTCCCTCGAAACCCCTATAAAGCTGGTTTCTTTTTCGACATATAAACATGGGTCCCAAAGAAACAAAAGGCACTCTTGAGAGTCAATCACGCCAGATAAATGTTCCTGAATCATTCTCAAATACTGCCATAAACCACTTCCCCATCTACAATAGTAGCCCTCACTTTCGCAGACAGAATCTCAGAAATAGGCACTGTCATGATATCCTTATCGAAGACCACCACATCCGCTTTCAGGCCTTTCTTAAGCGATCCATATTCATTCTCTGCGAAAGCAGCATAGGCAGCATCATACGTCATGCCTTTGAGTGCTTGTGCTCGAGTGAGGCGTTCAGAGGGATACCTGATAATATCGCATCTATAACGAGAAATGGCATGAGATATTAAAAATGTACTTACCAGCCATCGGGTCCATGTGGTGAAGTACCTTCTGGAGTAAGTCGGGCAACGGCGGCGTAAAAGCCTTTGAGGGGATCAATACTCTCGATTGGGAAATCTGAGCCAATGGGTAGTATGTGATTTGGAGAATTCCTGCAAAAATTCGGATGTTAAGGAAATCAGCCCTTCAAGGCCTAAGCTGCATACTGCGTACTGGAGTAAGGTCTGGTATGCATAAGCTCCCTTGATACGTTTGGGTCCTATCCGTAATTCCGCATAGCCCATGTCGCTTGTGGCGTGTGTCGGTTGAACGCTGGGAAGAACTGAGTAAGACCCAATATCAGTAGGTATGAGAATAAATGAGAAATGATGTCCGTACCTCCAAGCCTGCCTGTTCTATCAAGATCCGAAAGTTGCATAATCTACGAAAGGGGAATAAGTACAGGTGAAAGTAAACGAAGATTACGAATATAATGAAAAACCTGGGCATGTTCTATTCGAGGCCTCACTTCGCTGACATTTCTTTCTTTAAGCACTTTCTCGAATATGTCTAAAATATTCTTGTTGGCCTGGTCGCCAATGCAGTGGACATTCTTTAATTGTGGTACAATTGGCGTCAGAAATTATAAGTTGGATTATCAAACGGCTTACCACTTGCCACCCATCTTCAAAGAACCTCTGGACTTGCATTTCGAGCACATCAGGCGGCGTCAAAAGCAACCCATGGGTCAATGGACTATCAGAATACGGTTCGATCATAGCAGCTCCCCAGGATCCCAGCGCACCATCCGAAACCAATTTTATACTCCGTACCGTAAGCCGACCCGCTGGACCATAATTGTGAAGACGAGGGATTTTATCACCCCAGTAATCATTACTCGCGATACGACCCATGATATACAATCGAATTGGTACCGATTTTTGATCGGCCATTCTAAACCGCCATTGGTAAATCTGAATGATTAAACATGGCAATAATTGTATTGACTCACGTTCTGAAAAAGTCAATCTGTTCGGGGGGAGATCCAGCATCATGGATAACTGTCAGACCATGCGCTACTGCATCGTTCATAGCCGTGGTAAAATATCTCTTCATGAGATCGAACGTCATTTCAGGGATTAGGATTAGTGACATCGCGTTGTCAACGAAGATACCTAATTAACACGGATCTTGAGAATATGAGCAAACTTCGTGAGTATCCTTACCTGTGGGGCTGCCATTTTTATCACGAACGATGTTTCCGCCATCGACTGTATCGGGGAGAGGATACATGAGCTATTCCAAAGATAAATGTGAATTTGGAAATACAGAAGAATTAATGAGACGAACCTTTAAAACAGCTGACGAGACCCAAGAAGCATGACCATCGATCCTGGTCAAGGCTATCAGCCTTCCTTTCAGGATTGGATCTGAATCAAGATCCATCTAAATGGGGTTGAGCTGAAATTGGTGGCAAATATAGGTCAAGGGATTTACCGCCGTAGGAAATTCACCAGTTGGCGACCATATATTTTGGTTCCATCCAAAACCTAGAATCCATTCTGACGGATTTGCTTTCGCTTCTGGGTGCTGATCAAGATAGGAACGGATTCTCTGTATTATTTCTTTAAAGAAATTAGATATACAACAGACAAAGCGACAAGTCAAATATCACATACCCTGGATTGACCGACATCCGTAAAGATTAAGCTGAGTCGTAAAACCATATTCTATGATATGCCCATGAGCATCTGGTAAAACAAATTTAGTACTTCTACAACAGAATACAACTACACCGATTTACCTGCAAGGCCAGGAACGATAACTGAGCCAGATGGGACGAAGTGAAACTTAAACCCAGAACTGACCCCATTGTCTCTCCATCGCTGTTTTATCTCTACTGTCTTCTCATCAGATAACGAATGAGTTTTCTAACACCAACCAAATACATACATATTGATCCAGTATCCGCGATAACACCATTTGAGACAACGAGGCATTCCAGGCGTGGATTACTTTCCTCCCCAGTATATATGTTACCCTCCTCTGAACATAGTGCATAAGTGCTGGCAACCGAAGCGTTTTCTCTCCGATAAAGGAGAAAGAATGCACTGGCAATAATTATCGCAATGCACAATACGACATGAGTGTTCAAAATTTTTCGGGTCTCATTGGAGGAAGATTGGACAGATTGTCGTTTTCCACTGTCTTGAGCTTTCTTAACTGAATCCATAGATGTCAATCTTCGTCGTATTCCAGACATATATCTGGAGGTATTGGGGACTATGAGAGAGTTCCAGTAGCCATGCCCAGCTGTAAGTGACGATTGGTTCGAAATCGTGGGAGTGAATACGGGCGCTTGTCGGATCTGAACTCAGACAGAACGACGAAAACCACAAGTCATTTGGTGAGATATCTAAATATATTCAACACTCTTATTTTATGTTGTATTCTTCTATTACAATTCTAACCCAATAATAGAAACCCCCCAAAAAATTCCTGACTAATGTAATCCACCATCTCATGATCTGGTGCAGTAAAGCCAAAAGCGGCTTAACTTGATGGCTTCTCTCTATAGAAGAATTACTTCCTGGTTCATCGATTTATTCCCGAACTGAAACTTTAGATATCCGACGCACCAATCGGCGGTAGAAGTCTCAGTATGGCTACTTAGGTTGCTCGGAAAAGAAGGTTAGCTACCAATGACAGTTGGCGAATCTAATAATGGCAACATTGGGCTTAGTTGTTGCTTCTTTCCACGTACCGCTCGATACTCAGCTTATTTGTTCACCATTCTACACCTGCTTTTAGGGACAATGGTAAACCATTCCTCCTCCAACCCCACAGTTTTCGAAGACATCACGGTGCCGGAGGCGTTTAATTTTGCGACAGATGTCATAGATGTTTGGGCTTCCCAAGAGCCTCAGCTGAATGCTATGATATGGACATCCAGAGGACCAGAGACGAATCTCAAATCTTCGAGGAAAGATTTGACGTACAGACATTTCTCAGAGGCTAGTCATCGTGCAGCCAAATGGCTCCGAGAACAGCTGGGGGTCGCGAAAGGTGATCGCGTCATGGTAATGTTGCCAAGGGTGCCTGAGTGGTGGGTAGTTCTACTGGTAAGAGTACCATTCAATATATCTTCTCCTTGCGGACTCCCCCAATCTACGAATTTATATGACAGGCCGTGTGTAGAATTGGTGCCGTTATCATTCCATGTACAACATTATTGACACCGAAGGATATCGAATATCGCCTCCATGTTAGTCATGCAAAGGTTTTTGTCACGGATGAAATTGGTGCCCAGAAGTTGGACAAGATCAAGGATACTGGAAATCTTTGCATTCGTATTCTGGTGGGACCCAGTGATCTGAAAGGGTGGCACTCGTATCACGAGGGTGTTGCAAAGAATACCAAGCCTCTAGAGTTATTCCCTGCCTTGAAGACGACGATCAAAGACCCTTATATTATCTATTTCACGAGGTGATGTATGATTTGATACAATTGCGTGTCCCAGGTTTTTATTTTATCTTGGCAGTGGGACTACGGGCTTTCCGAAGATGGTTCAACATAATCATATTTCGTACCCTCTAGGTACGTGTTTCGAATATACTTTCAATCTGCATTGTCATTAATACCTCACAGGACTCAGATTTATTGGTAAATACTGGTACCGACTTTCTCCCCACAAAATATTTTGGAATACCTCGGAACTTGGGTGGGCAAAAGCCGCGTGGTCCACCTTCGGTGCATGGAACATGGGTGCCACGCTTTTTGTTCAAGATGATCGCTCCCCATTCAGCGCGGAAACTCTAATCCATACGCTTCACGATTTCGAAATCACACATATTTGTGCAGCTCCTACTGCTTTTAGGCAGCTAGTACTGAAGGAGAAGATGGATATGATCACCGGTGTCTTTAAGCCAAAAGCGTTAGAATGTTGCTTTGCTGCGGGCGAAGCATTGAATGCATACGTGGCAGAGATATGGAAGAAGAATACTGGAATGGATATCTATGAGGGTTATGGACAGGTAATTCGGGTAATTCATTAGCATCACCTCGATTAGATAAAATTAACATGTTCTTCACCATTTATAGACTGAAACGACATTGACCTGTGCCAGCTTGATCGGGTTTCAGGTTCGACCAGGCTCCATGGGTGTAAGGAATCCGCACGTACCACTAGGTATAATCGATGAAACTGGTGTTGAGCTTCCTCCAAATGTTGAAGGCAATGTTGCGGTTCTCACTTCTGCTGTGCCTCGTCTCCCGTGGATGTTTGACGGATACCTTCAGCCATCTGGCGAACTCATCTTCCCGGAATTGGTCAACGCAAAGACCGGCCAAAAATGGTTCATCACAGGGGATCGTGCCCTCCGCGACGAGGACGGTTATTACTGGTTTATAGGGCGCTCTGACGATGTCATAAACACCTCCGGTTACCGTGTTGGTCCATTTGAGATCGAGTCGTGCTTAAAAGAACATGAAGGGGTCGTGGAGTCTGCCGTGGTTGCGTCCCCTGATCCACAACGCGCAGAGATAATTAAAGCATTCATTGTTCTTACCGAGGAGTATAAACTGGCCCTGGCCGAAGCAAAGGACAAAGAGAAGGCAACAAAAGATTTGGCGAAGAATTTCGAGAATTTCGTCGCCTCTAATACCGCGCCATACAAGAAGCCGAGGGAAATTGAATTTGTAGAATCCTTGCCGAAGACTATTAGTGGGAAGGTCAGGAGGGTAGAGTTAAGGGATATGGAGCGACAAAGGAAAAGTGGGATTAAACGGAAAATAGAAAGCAAACTATGATTTCCAGTTTAATATGGCTCCGAAGGTTCACATCCTTATGACTGTGTTGAACAGATTCTTCGTTATCGGTAGCCTCTCCAATCTTGTCAATCCTGCACGGCGTCCTGGTATTTCCCGATGCATTGTACGTCACTATTTTTATACACCCAATCCCTCCTTAACAGTTATTGATATCTATTGGTATCAACAGAGTATACCTGTTTTATGCTCAAATATAGTCGCAAAGTTCCCAAGCGGATGAAGTTTGTGTTCATAAATCTAGCAGTTCTGAGCGTATGATACCTGTGACCCGGAGAGGACGCACGTTTTAAGCGAAGCCTTTATCCGATCCAGAAGCATTCTCTCCACACAATCCTTTTCCATTTTCGTTTTTGCACAAGGTTTCATTTCTCCGTGGATAGACGGAGCATTGCGTACCAAGTGGGAAGTAACTGCGGGGTCGCAAGAAACTGTTATGTCGTCTACGTTTGGAAAGTGAATTGCCAGGTTGATCCACTGCGATCACGTCTTGAACCGCTTTCTGTAAGTCCACTGATTTAATGCCACCTCATTGCCACTCGGATCTACCATCAAATCCGAGGTGACAATCCTAATTCTATGGATGATCGAATAACGTTTCTCCCTCACTTGCTTCCATATTCAAACTTTAGAGGAAGTAACAGAGTAACTCAGGCGAGCTTGTATGTGTGAGTGTAAATAATATTTCGGCCAGGAGAGCTGCGTTTGAAGTGTGCATTTCTCTTCAATATCGGTCCCGAACTAAAGGTTAGCTTATATTGCAAAGAAAAATCACGAATTCTCCCCTAGTGCATTATGTTGATCTCGTGGTTTTTTTTGGCGTATGAAGATGAACAAAAAAAATGATGCCCCCATCCGCCTAGTCTTTACCAACGCGATGTGGCCACACTTCCCACCAAGCCAAGTTAATCTCTGAAATACCTCCGACCGCTGTGACTAGCTTGTCGTGTTGGAGACCTATCGCAACACTATATGAAATCACGTTGAAAAGTACTGAGACCCCATGTCTTTGCTCCGGATCGATCGATAGGAACCTACTCAGAAAATTTCTGGTTGCTTTCGCTTCTCTGAAGGGGCAAATCGCAGAAGTCGGAGTCACGTAAGGTGGATGGAGGCTTCGGGATGTTAGCAGCTGCTTGCTACCTCATGGCTTGCAAACTGATTTGTTCGGCGAAGGCAAATTCGAAGTTGGTAACCTATCCACGGGTCGATAATCTGTGGCTTTTCAAACCGTCACTTGCCGTTTGCTGCCTTGGAGAATTTAAACTGGGTAACTTTTTTTCGTGTAATCGAATGTCTGGATCTGGGGGGAAATCCTCGATTACCTGAAGACTCGGTAATTCCATTGACCTTCCTTGCTGTATTCGCTTGTCCTCCCGGCATTCCTTCTTGGGACGAGATGCATGTGATGGTCAAGTGACCTCATTGTCTAAAGCACCCCGTGTGGGGAAGTATGGGGAAAAGTGGGGCAAACGCCTTGCTGATTGGCTCGTCGCGTGTCCACAATCACGTTGCATCCACATCGATCTCATTCTCTGTTTCTCGTTCGTTTACCTTGCCACAGATCATTGTAAAGCTCTGCAAGTAATTCCCATTGGAGAATAACTGATCGGGAGAATCGTCACTGGCGTCAGTTTTTGTTGGATTTTGATGGACGTGCGACCAAAATGACACGAGTCATGTTGTTGCTGTCTGCACGTCATCTCACATGTCCATCTCAGACGTAAACTGATTTTCTATTGCCTGTTATGGCACCACTAACTATTCTTGAGCATCGACAGAAAAAAAAAAACTGAACTCACGCGAGGGGAAACTGGGTATAAAGGCGACAGCAATGCCAGGTATTCTCACTTGGGTGTTCCAATGGCTTTCCTCTCTACCCTAGTCCTTGCGCTTTCCTCAGTTGCAGTTCATGCCCTTCCTACGGTTGTTGAACGTGCTTCTGGTCCCACTGTAACCCTTGGTGGTGGTGCCACCTTTACAGGTGTAAGCAGTGGTAATGTCCAAAAGTTCCTGGGAATTCCATTTGCACAACCTCCGTAAGTATTCTGAAATTCTACTTCATAAGGATTTTTACTTATTTTTATTTATTAGGGTTAACGACCTTCGCTTCCGCCTCCCTCAACCCATCACCTATACGAACGGTACCTATAACGCAAAATCTTACGGACCATCATGCCCTCAACAAGCGATCCGCCTTCCCATTAACCTTGGCCTTGCTACCAATACCATCAATGCGATCACCGACTCGATTTTCCAAGTCATACTTCCAGATGCTGAGGATTGTTTGTGAGTTCACCATTATCTTCAGTCCACTCATTTATGGCATTGATAACTATTTTGAATATCAAAGGACCGTAAATATCGTCAAGCCCACTACAATCGCCACGGGAAAGAAGCTCCCAGTCGTTGTGGTAAGCCTCATTTATGTTACCACTTCTAAAATACTTAGGATTAATTATTCCACATAGTGGATCTTCGGTGGCGGTTTTGAACTTGGAAGCACTTCTATGTATGATGGCGGTGGAATTGTTCGGCGGTCAATTTCAATGGGACAACCCGTTGTCTATGTCAGCATGAATTACCGGTAGGGTTCCATTTCACAGTTTGTGTACATAAGGTTAACATTTTATTCATGCAGGTTGTCTGGTATGCAGCTATATTTTCGCCTCGCGTATTAATTTTTCATTATATCACCTCAGCATTTGGATTTTTGCCAGGCAAGGAAGTCAAAGAAGCAGGTGTCGGAAATCTTGGTCTTCAAGATCGTAGGTTTTATGGTTATTTTGAGTTAACCCCAGACTTATAATTATACAGAACGTGAGGCTTTGCGCTGGGTCCAGAAATACATCTCCCAATTCGGTGGCGATCCGAACAAGGTTACAATGTACGTTAACGCTTGCTTCATGGTATATCTTTTCTCAACCACTTTGTAGCTGGGGTGAATCGGCCGGTGCTATCTCAGTCTCCCTCCAAATGCTCACCAATGGTGGGGATACTGAGGGTCTTTTTCATGCTGCTGTAATGCAATCTGGTTCCCCCATTCCTGTTGGAGATATTACCAATGGACAGAAGTATTACGACGCAGTCGTTTCGGAAGTTGGTTGCTCTGGCGCCACGGATACATTGGCATGCTTGAGAACTGTATCCTATGCCAAATTGCACGCCGCAATGGATAACTCTCCTTCGATCTTCACGTACCAGGTAATTCGTTCGCATTTTCACGAGTATCCTTCTAGACGATTTTTTTTCTTTTATTTTTCAAGTCTCTCAACCTGGCCTGGCTACCGAGAACCGACGGTGTCTTCCTTAAGGATACGCCACAAAAGCTTGTTGCCCAAGGAAGCGTCGCGAGGGTTCCTATTATCACAGGTATGTATGAACACCCCATACGTCAGTCTCTCGTATTAACGCGGCCGTAATAAGGTGACTGCGATGACGAGGGAACGTAAGTATATCCTAAAGGGTCTTCCAACCGCTTTGACTGACCATTATTTCCATAAAGGCTCTTCTCCCTAGTCAGTCTTAACATCACGTATGTCTCCCCTTCTCCAGTTCCATGGCCCACAGTCTAAAGAGAATATTCAGTACGGAGGCTCATCTTAGCACATACATGAAGAACAACTACGCCCCCACGGCCACAGATGCTGAAATCGCAGAAATCCTTACAGCATACCCTCAAGATATCATTCTGGGATCTCCTTTCAACACCGGTATCTTAAACGCACTTTCGCCTCAATTCAAACGACTTGCGGCACTCCAGGGGGACGTTGTTTTCCAAGTAAGTGGCTGTTACTC
>Ga0157379_10002454_pt1 | contig 15540 bp, 13 predicted proteins | sample S25metaG_FD_121802 | JGI IMG/M metagenome (GOLD analysis project Ga0157379, IMG submission 121802) | Switchgrass rhizosphere microbial communities from Kellogg Biological Station, Michigan, USA - S2-5 metaG | ecosystem: Host-associated > Plants > Roots > Rhizosphere > Soil | place: USA... | reverse complement strand
GCGCGATCGAGAACGAGGAGTGGGGCCTGCTGCCGGGACCCGCCTACGTGCGCTCGTTCCTGCGCACCTACGCGGAAGCGCTCGACCTCGACGCCAAGCTGCTGCTCGAGGAGTACAAGCTCCGCCACGAGGTCCCGTCCGACCACGACCTGATGCCGATCGGCGCGCCGCGCCGGGGCCGAGGGCGCGGGCGCGGGGTGCCGTCGGGCCGCCAGCGCCCGTCGCGCGGGGTGCCGCGCTGGGCCGTGGCGATCGTGCTGGTCCTCGCCCTGTGCGGCGCGCTCTACGCGCTCGGGACGCTCGGCGGCGGCAACGACGACGACGGGGGCGGCGCCGCGGCGCAGACCGACACGACGTCGACTACGACCGTGCCGCGGCGGGCGACCGGCGCGGCGTCCTCGAAGGGCTCCTCGACGCCGGCGAAGACGAAGGCCTCGACGACGGCGTCCTCGCGCCTCGTACGCTTGCAGATCGTGCCGACCGGTCCCGGCCCCGTGTACGTCTGTCTGGAGGGCGCGGGCGGCGAGCTGCGCCTGCCCGGCGTCTCGCTGCAGCCCGGCTCGAGCAGCGGCGTCTACCGCTCCTCGAAGTTCCGCCTGCGCCTGGGCAACGGCAACGCGCGCCTGCGTGTCGACGGGCGCGTGCGCGACGTCGCCGACGTGAGCCCCGTCGCCTACGTCATCACGCGCAAGGCCGTCACCCGCATCGACCCGGCCAACGCGCCGACCTGCCTGCGATGAGCGCACGCGCCGGCATCGTCGTCACCGGGACAGAGGTTCTCACCGGTCGGGTCACCGATCGCAACGGGCCGTGGCTGTCCGAGCGTCTGCGCGAGGCGGGCGTCGAGCTCGCACACATCGTGATCGTGGGCGACCGGCCGCAGGACGTGCGCGACGCGCTGGACTGGATGGCCGCCGAGGCCCTGGACCTCATCGTCACCAGCGGCGGGCTGGGACCCACCGAGGACGATCTCACCGCGGCGGTCGTCGCCGAGTTCCAGCACCGGCCGATGGCGCTGGACGAGGCGCTCGAGGGCCGGATCTGGGCGGTGCTCGAGTCCCTGCGCGCGCGCTGGCCCGATCTCGACGAGGCGACGATCCGCCGCTCGAACCGCAAGCAGGCGATGGTCCCCGCCGGCGCCACTGTGCTCGAACCGGTCGGCACCGCGCCCGGCCTGGTCGTGCCGCCGCCCGACGGCCGGCCCGGGCCGACCGTGCTCGTGCTGCCCGGTCCGCCACGCGAGCTGCAGCCCATGTGGGGCACCGCGCTGGGCACCGAGGCGCTGCAGGCGGCGATCACCGGCGCGACGGAGTACCGGCAGGACATGCTGCGGCTGTACGGGATCCCGGAGTCCGAGATCGCCGAGACGCTGCTGCGCGCCCGCGACGACGGCATCGACATCGACGCGCTGGAGATCACGACGTGCCTGCGGCGCGGCGAGATCGAGGTCGTCACGCGCTACGAGCCGCCGCAGCAGGGGCTCTACGACGCGTTCGCGGCGTTCGTGGCCCGGCGACACCCCGACACGCTGTTCTCCGTCGACGGGACGTCGGTCGACGAGCAGGTGGCGACGCTGCTGCGCGAGTCCTCGCGGACGATCGCCACGGCCGAGTCGTGCACCGGCGGTCTGCTGGCGGGCCGGCTGACCGAGCTCGCGGGCTCCTCGGAGTACGTGCTCGGGGGCCTGGTCGTGTACTCCAACGAGGCCAAGGTGACGCTCGCCGACGTCGACCCGGCCGTGATCGAGCGCGTGGGCGCCGTGTCGGTCGAGGTCGCCGAGGCCCTGGCCGACGGCGCGATCGCCGCGCTGAACGCCGACGTCGGCGTCGGCATCACCGGCATCGCCGGCCCGGGCGGCGGCAGCCAGGAGAAGCCGGTGGGGACCGTCTGCTTCTCGGTCGCGCTGAGCAACGATTCCCACCCACCCCTCCGGATCACGCGGCGGATCGTCCTGCCGGGCGGGCGCTTCGACGTGCGCGACCGGTCGACGACGATCGCGCTGCACCTCGTGCGGCGCCTGCTGCTGGGCGAGGCGGACGAGCCGCGGCCATGAGCGCGCGCCTCTTCGTCGCCGTCGAGGTGGGCGAGGAGGACCGCGCGGCGCTGACGGCATGGGCGTCGGCCGCGGTCGGGGCCGACCAGGGGATGCGCGTCGTCGACGCCGCCCAGGTGCACCTCACGCTGGCCTTCCTCGGGCACCGGCCGCTCGACGAGATCGAGCCGCTGGCCGCGCTCGTCGCCGGCTTCGCGGGGCTGGCGGCGCCGGCGTTGCGCACCGCGGGGGCGCTGTGGCTGTCGCCGCGGCGCCCGCACGTGCTCACCGTGGCCGTCGACGACGTCACCGGCGCGCTGGCCGAGCTGCACGACCGGCTGTGGGCCGCACTCGAGGAGCTGGGACACGAGCGCGAGCACCGGCGCTTGAGGCCGCACCTCACCGTGGCGCGGGTGCGACGTGGCTGGACGGCCCCGGGGCACGCGCTGCCCGAGGCGCCGGCACGGCCGCTGAGCGCCTCGGGCGTCGCGCTCTTCCGCTCGTGGCTCGGCGGCGGCCCGGCGCGCTACGAGGCGCTGGAACGCGCGCCGTTCTCCGCCGTTTCGTGACGTCACGCGCGCGGCGCGGCACACGAACACCCGTACGGTTCGGTTCCGTCCGATGCGACCCGCACACTGCGTCGCACTTCCGAAAGCGAGAGGTCTCTTTTCACCATGGCCGTCACCGACGACGAGAAGGCCGCCAAGGCCCGCGACGCAGCCCTCCAGGGCGCCCTCACCCAGATCGAGCGCCAGTTCGGCAAGGGCACGGTCATGCGGATGGGCGACGAGGGCGCGCAGGTCAAGGTCAACGCGATCCCCACCGGCGCCCTGTCGCTGGACCTGGCGCTCGGCATCGGCGGCTTGCCCCGCGGGCGCATCGTGGAGCTGTTCGGCCCGGAGTCCTCGGGCAAGACGACGCTCGTCTACCACGTGATCGCCGAGACTCAGAAGCTCGGCGGCGTGTGCGCGTTCATCGACGCCGAGCACTCGATGGACCCCTTGTACGCGAAGGCGATCGGTGTGGACATCGACACGCTGCTCGTCTCCCAGCCCGACTACGGCGAGCAGGGGCTCGAGATCGCCGACATGCTCGTGCGCTCGGGCGCCGTGGACCTCGTGGCCGTCGACTCCGTGGCGGCGCTGACGCCGCGCGCCGAGCTCGAGGGCCAGATGGGCGACCAGACCGTCGGCCTGCAGGCGCGGATGATGAGCCAGGCGATGCGCAAGCTCGCCGGCAACCTGAACCGGACGCAGACGCTGTGCCTGTTCACGAACCAGATCCGCGAGAAGGTCGGCGTCATGTTCGGCTCGCCCGAGACGCAGCCGGGCGGTCGAGCGCTCAAGTTCTACAGCTCGCAGCGCCTGGACATCCGGCGCATCGAGACGCTGAAGGACGGCACCGAGGCCGTGGGCAACCGCGTCCGCGTCAAGGTGGTCAAGAACAAGGTCGCCGCGCCCTTCCGCCAGGCCGAGTTCGACATCGAGTTCGGCAGGGGCATCTCGACCTCGGGCTGCATCCTGGACCTGGGGATCGAGCACGACATCGTCTCCAAGTCGGGGTCCTTCTTCTCCTACGGCGACGACCGCCTCGGCCAGGGCCGCACCAACGTCAAGGCCTTCCTGGACCAGCATCAGGAGATCGCCAAGGAGATCGAGAACAAGATCTACGAGGCGCTGGGCTTCGACCGCGACCTCGTGGCCGAGATCGACCGCGACGCGGTGCCCGACGGCATCGACCCGGCGACGGGCGAGATCACGGCCGAGCGGGTCACCGCACCGGTCTGAGCGCGACGTGCTGGAGGAGTCCGGCCCCGAGGCCCGTCTCCAGCACGCGCTGGAGACGGCCTACCGGTATCTCGGCCGCCGTGACCGGACGACGGCCGAGGTGCAGACCCATCTCGAGGCCAAGCTCGTGGAGTCCGAGACCGTCGAGGCGGCGCTCGCGGAGCTGCACGAGCAGGGCTACGTCGACGACGCGCGCTACGCCCGGCGCTACGTCGAGGATCGGCGGACCCTGGACGGCTGGGGTGCCGACCGCATCGAGCGGGGCCTGCGCGCGGTCGGGGTGCCGGGCGAGCTGATCGTCGCGGCGCTGGCGGGCGCGGAGGGCGAGGGGCACGACGAGCTGGGCGCTGCGCTGGCCGTCCTGCGGCGGCGCTTCCGCGTCGTCCCCGAGACCGACCGCGACCGCGACCGCGCCCTCGGGTTCCTGGTCCGCAAGGGCTACGACCTCGAGCTGGCCTACGACGCGATCCGCGCCTACGGACGCTAGTGTCGAGTCAGGACACGAGATCCCGCCGCGCTACGGTCCGAGGATGCCCGGGAGCCTCGGGATCGATCGTGTCGCCACGCCGCGCCTGGTCGGTCGCCGGCCCGAGCCGGGCGACGCCGACGCCTATGTCGCCTTCTACACCGACCCGCGCACGCCCGAGGCGCTGTGGCCCGAGCACCTGCGCACCGCCGACCACGCGCGCGAGGTGCTCGACCAGGCGATCCGTCACTGGGACCGGTTCGGCTTCGGCGTCTGGACGATGCTGCGCGACGGCGAGGTCATCGGCCGTGCGGGGCTCTCGCACACGCGCGTGACCGGGCGGCCGGAGGTCGAGCTCGCCTGGTTCGTCCATCCCGACGCCCAGGGCCGAGGCTACGCGACCGAGCTGGCGGCCGAAGCGGTGCGGGTGGCGTTCGACGTGCTCGAGCTCGACGAGGTCGTCGCCTTCACCGTCCCGGCCAACGCGCCGTCGCGCGCGGTGATGGTCAAGCTCGGGATGACCTACGACCGCGACCTCGAGCACGCGGGGCTGGCGCACGTGCTGTACCGCCTCGGGCGCACGGCGCGCCCGCGCACCTGATTGCACGCGCAACCCTCGGAGTACTACGATCCCACGAGCGAGAAACCGGCCCACGGGCCGACCCAACCCGAAGATTTCCAGCACTTTTCCGTCCCGCCGGGCGCCGAGCGCCGGCGGGTCGGGCGGGGCCTGATACCCGCGCCGCCGGCCGGCGGTGCACCCCGAGACCCTCCGTCCACCGCCCGTCGCGTCCGGTCCCTCGCCCCCTGAACCCGCAGCACCGGAGACCGGCGCATCGCTTCCATCGGCGCGCCGGGGAGAGGACTCGACAATGGAAACCCTGATCGGCGCGGCGCTCATCGGCGTGGCGATCGTCGTCGCCGCGCTGGTGTACGGGCGGTCGCGCCCGGCCGTGGTCGCGGGGGCCCCGCTGCCCGTCACCTCGGCCGCCCCGCTGCCCGTGGCGCCGGTCGTCTCCACCGAGGACACCGAGCTGCACCGCCGCGCGGCCGAGCTCGAGCGCAGCCAGGAGCGCGCACGCGCGCTCGAGGCCCAGCTCGACCGGCGGGGCGCCGACCTCGATCGGCGCGAGGCCGAGCTCGAGCGCCGCGAGCAGCACCTCCGCGCCCGGGCCGCCGAGCTCGAGCGCCTGCGCGTCGACCGCGAGACGGCGCTCGAGCGCATCGCCGGGCTGTCGGCCGGGCAGGCCAAGCAGGCGCTGCTCAAGGACGTCGAGGACGAGGCCCGCCACGAGTCGGTACGCGTGCTGCGCCAGGTCGAGGAGGAGACCAAGCGTGACGCCGAGCGCCGTGTGCGCTCGATCCTCAGCGTCGCCATGCAGCGGCTCGCCGCCTCGCACGCCGCCGAGACCACCGTGTCGGTCGTGCAGCTGCCCAGCGACGACATGAAGGGCCGCATCATCGGCCGCGAGGGCCGCAACATCCGCGCGCTGGAGAACCTCACCGGGGTCGACTTCATCATCGACGACACGCCCAACGCGGTCGTGCTCAGCGCGTTCGACGGGGTGCGGCGCGAGGTCGCCCGCATGACGCTCGAGAAGCTGCTGCAGGACGGGCGCATCCACCCGGCCCGGATCGAGGAGACCTACTACCAGGCGAAGTCCGAGCTCGAGTCGCACATGGTCGAGGCGGGGGAGCAGGCGGTGCTCGACGCCGGCGTCCAGGGCCTGGACCTCGAGCTGATCAAGGTCCTCGGCCGGCTGAAGTTCCGCACGAGCTACGGGCAGAACGTCCTCGCGCACTCCGTCGAGTGCGCGCACCTCGCCGCGTTGATGGCCGCCGAGCTCGGCGCGAGCACCAAGACGGCGCGCCGCGCCGCGCTGCTGCACGACATCGGCAAGGCGGTCTCGCACGAGATCGAGGGCCCACACGCCCTCGTGGGCGGCGACCTGGCCCGCCGCAACGGCGAGGCCGAGGCGGTCGCGCACGCGATGGAGGCCCATCACAACGAGGTCGAGCCGCAGACGGTCGAGGCCGTCATCGTCCAGGCGGCCGACGCGCTGTCGGGCGCGCGGCCCGGCGCGCGCGGCGAGTCGCTGGAGCAGTACGTCAAGCGGCTGCGCGACCTCGAGCGGCTCGCGGCCCGCCACGACGGCGTCGACAAGGTGTACGCCATGCAGGCCGGCCGCGAGATCCGTGTGATCGTCGAGCCGACGGTCGTCAGCGACGACGCGGCGGCGGCCCTGTCGCACACGATCGCCCGCACGATCGAGAAGGAGCTCGAGTACCCGGGCCAGATCAAGGTCACGGTGATCCGCGAGTCGCGGGCCGTGGATTATGCGAAGTGACCGTCTCAACCGGGCGAAGCCCGGCGTGGACTTACGCGAAGTAGCGTCCAGCTACCCTCTGGCGGCCGTGTCGAAGACCTTCCACGTCACCACCTTCGGGTGCCAGATGAACGAGCACGACTCCGAGCGGATGAAGGGCATGCTCGAGTCGCTCGGCTATGCGGAGACCGAGCAGGCGGCCGACGCCGGTCTCATCCTGTTCAACACGTGCTCGATCCGCGAGAAGGCCGACAGCCGCTTCGTCGCGCACCTCCGCCAGGCCGCCGCGCACAAGCGCCGCGACCCGGAGGTCGTCATCGGCGTCGGCGGGTGCTGGGCGCAGTCGGTCAAGGACCAGGTCTTCCGCGACTTCCCGTTCGTCGACGTGGCCTTCGGGCCCGGGCAGGTCCACAAGCTCGCCGAGTTCCTCACGAGCGACTCGCTGACGGCCCAGGGCTTCTTCGAGTTCGAGGGGTTCACCGGCCACCTGCCCCAGAAGCGCGCCCGCGAGCACCACGGCTGGGTGCAGATCTCGGCCGGCTGCAACATGGCGTGCTCGTACTGCATCGTGCCCTCGACCCGCGGGCGCCAGGTCGACCGGCCCTTCGACGAGCTCGTCGCCGAGGTGCGGGGGATGGTCGAGGGCGGCGTCGTGGAGGTCACGCTGCTCGGACAAAACGTCAACGCCTACGGCCGCGGGCTCGGCCGGAGCGCCCCGCGCACGTCGTTCGCCGCGCTGCTGCACGCGCTCGACGGCATCGACGGGCTGCGCCGGATCCGCTACACGAGCCCGCACCCGCAGGACATGAAGGAGGACGTCGTCCTCGCCCACGCGACGCTCGAGAGCGTCTGCCCGCACATGCACCTGCCGCTGCAGTCGGGCTCGTCGCGCGTGCTGAAGGCGATGCGCCGGACGTACGACCGCGAGCGCTTCCTGGACCGCGTCGCGCTCATCCGCGAGCACAACCCGGACATCGCGCTGACGACCGACATCATCGTCGGGTTCCCCGGGGAGACCGAGGAGGACTTCGCCCAGACCCTCGCGGTCTGCGAGGAGGTCGGCTTCGACGGCGCGTTCACCTTCATCTACTCGCCGCGCCGGGACACGGAGGCTGCGGCGTTCACGGAGGACTTCATCGCGCACGACGTCGCCGTGCAGCGCATGGAACGCCTGGTCGAGGTCGTCCAGCGTCGTGCGACCGAGCGGGCGCAGCGCTTCGTGGGGCGGACGCTCGACGTGCTCGTGGAGGGCACGTCGCGCACCGACCCCTCCCGCTTGCGCGGGCGGACCGGACACAACAAGGTGGTCAACTTCTCGGGCCTCGCGCAGCCGGGGGAGATCGTGCCCGTGGGGATCACGAGCGCGACGTCGCAGACGCTGGCCGGCGAGATGTCGCTGCTGGCGCGCGCGGTCACCTGATCGATCCGCTGTCGCCGTCCCCGCGGTGTGCGAACATGTGTTCGCATGCGCTGGGACAACCTGAAGATCGAGGCCGGAGACGCCCGGCTCCCGGGCTACCGCGACGCCGTCATCCGCCGGTTCGACGCACCGGAGGCCCTCGACACCCGGTTCTACGAGGTCCACGCGCGCTCGGCCCTCAACCGCGTGCCCGAGGCGTCGCAGATGCCGTTCCGCTGGACGATCAACCCGTATCGAGGATGCAGCCATGCGTGCTCCTACTGCATGGCGCCTGACACGCCGGTCCTCATGGCCGACGGAACGACATGCGCGATCGGTCACCTCCGCCGCGGCGACCAGATCGTCGGCACCAGGGTCGAGGGCCGGTACCGGCGCTTCATCACCACGGAGGTCCTTGACCAGTGGTCGACGGTGAAGCCGGCGTTCCGCATCACCCTGGCCGACGGGACAGAGCTCGTCGCGAGCGGAGATCACCGGTTCCTCAGCGAGCGTGGCTGGAAGCACGTCACGGGCGCGACCGGCGGCGCGGCGCAGCGGCCCCACCTGACGTCGAGCAACTCGCTGCTCGGAGTCGGGGCGCTGCCCGAGGGGCCGCTCAAGGACGAGCACTACCGGCGCGGGTATCTGTGCGGGATGGTCCGCGGTGACGGCACGCTCGGCCACGACTCCTACGAGCTTGCGCATCGGCGCTCCGAGATTCACCTCTTCCGCCCGGTCCGCCGCACGGCGTTCGCGTCGCGTGGCACGCCGATGCGCACCATCCAGTCGGGTCGCCGTGCCGACGTTGCAGCGGTCGAGGCCTTGATCCGGTGGCCGATCGATCCCTCACCCGAGTGGCGCAAGGGATTCCTGGCCGGGATCTTCGACGCCGAAGGCTCGTGGAGCGGTGGGGTCCTGCGGATCTCCAACGGCGATCCGATGATCCTCGACACGACGCTCCTTTCCCTGCGGCGATTTGGATTCGACGCGATCATCGAACCTCCGCGGGCCAACGGCTGCCGGACCGTCCGCATACGGGGCGGGCTGGTGGAACACCTGCGCTTCTTCGCCCTCACCGATCCCGCCATCAGCCGCAAGCGGTCTCTGGTCGGTCAGGCCGTCCAGACGAATGCCGACCTGCGCGTCGTGTCGATCGAGCCGCTGGTTGGCGCTCGCCGCCTCTGCGACATCACGACGGGCACCGGCGACTTCATCGCCAACGGCGTCATCAGCCACAACTGCTTCGCGCGACCGACACATACCTATCTCGACTTCGACGCCGGACGGGACTTCGAGAAGGAGATCGTCGTCAAGGTCAACGTCCCCGAGGTCCTGCGGGCCGAGCTGCGGCGCCCGTCGTGGCAGGGCGAGCACATCGCGATGGGGACCAACACCGACCCGTACCAGTGGGTCGAGGGGCGCTACAAGCTCATGCGCGGCATCTGGGAGGCGCTGCGCGACCACCGCAACCCGTGCTCCATCCTGACCAAGTCACCGTTGGTGCTGCGCGACCTCGATCTGCTGCGCGAGATCAACGCGATCACCGACATCAGCGCGAATCTGTCCATCCCGACGATGGAGGAGAAGGCCTGGCGCGCCAGCGAGCCCCACACGCCGAACCCGAAGGCGCGGATGGAGGCGGTCGCGGAGCTCAACCGCAACGGCATCGCGACCGGCATCCTCGTCGCGCCGCTGATGCCGGGCATCAACGACGACCCTCGGCAGGTGCAGCGGATCCTCGAGCTCGCCGCCGAGGCGGGGGCGACGAGCATCGGCGGCATCGGGCTGCACCTGCGCGGCGAGACCCGACAGGTGTTCCTGGAGTGGCTGGCGTCCTACCGGCCGGATCTGATCGAGCACTATGAGCGCCTCTACGCCCGCGGGGCCTACCTGCCCAAGACCGAGCGCGAACGGCTCAGCGCGCTCCTGCGCGGCGCCGGTGCCCGGCGGATGGGGCGGTTCCGGCGGGACCCCGCCGAGCTCGCCCCGTCACGCGCGACCGGGCCGGGCGCCGAGCGCCCGGCGCCACCGCGGTCGGTCCAGGAGGCGCTGTTCTGACACGGGCCGGACGCGCTCGTTCCCGCGCGTACGCAGCGGTTTCCGCCGCCGTGTGCGGGGCATCACACAGAGGACGCGGCCTGCCGCCACAGTGGAAGGCCCGCAGGGAACGCCCCCTCCCCCGACCCCTCCCAGGAGACGATGAAGCGGATCTTCGAGACCCGGAGCCATTCGTGGCGCGATGCCGGCCTGGCCCGGCAGCTGAGCGCCCGCGCCGTCAAGCGCGCGCGGATCCAGTCGCTCGTGCTGCTGCCGATGATCGCCGGCGTGCTGGTGCTGTACGCCTACCGCGACCAGCTCTTCGGCGTCGACGACCCGGTGCGCATCGCGACGGTCGTCGCGCTGGTCGCGCTCGGCTGGCAGTTCGCGCGCGACCTCGGCCGGGCCGCCGGGCCCACGCTCTTCCGGCGCCTGGACCCCGGCACCGCCGGGACGGTCGGGTTCCTCGTCCGCCTCCTCACCATCATCGTGTCCTTGCTCGTGGCGCTGCGGGTCGCCGGGCTCGACCCGCGGACGCTCGCGGTCGGCGGCGCCGCCACCGCGGTCGTCCTCGGCCTCGCCGCCCAGCAGACGGTGGGCAACCTCTTCGCCGGGATCGTCCTGCTCTCGGCGCGCCCGTTCCGGGTGGGGGACCGCGTCCGCCTCCAGGGCGGCGGGCTGGCCGGCAACATCGAGGGCATCGTCAGCTCGCTCGGCCTGCTCTACACCACGTTCTCCGACGGCGAGGACCAGATCATGGTCCCCAACAACGTGGTGTTGAGCGTCGCGGTCATCCCCTTGCGCGAGCCGTCGGGGGTGGACCTCCGTGCGCGCCTGCGCCCCGGCGTGACGCCGATCGACATCCAGGCCCTGCTCGAGGAGACGATCGAGACGCCGATGCGCGACAAGCCGCGCGTGGCGCTGGAGGAGATCGACGGCGACGAGACCGTCGTGCGCATCGCGGCGACGCCCGAGCACCCGACCGACGGCGCGCGGCTGTCGTCCGAGGTCCTGCGCGCGCTCGCGGCGGAGACCCGTCGCGCCGAGGCCGCCTGACGACCGCTAACGCTTGTCGGCCTGCCCGGCGGCGAGCTGCTCGCCGACGCGATCGCTGCCCAGCCGCTCGGCGACCTTCGCCGACATCTCGGGCGCCACGCTCGCGATCAGGGTCCCGGCGCGCATGCTCATCGGCGCGACGTCGAGCTCGCCCTTGTCGTGCACGATCGCGCGGACGACCGCGTCGGCGACCGCCTCCGGCGTGCTCGTGCCGACGCCGCGGGGCAGGGCCGGCGCGCCGGCCTCGTGGTACATGCCGGCGTCGCGGATGAACCCGGGGAACAGGACGCTGACGCCCACGCCGCGCGGGCCGAGGTCGGCGCGCAGGCCCTGGCCGAACCCGCGCAGCCCGAACTTCGTCGCGCTGTAGACCGAGCTGCGCCGCTGGCTCGACTTGCCCGACAGCGAGGACATCAGCACGACGTGGCCGCGACCCCGCGCGACCATCCGCTCGCCCAGCACGCGGGCCATCACCATCGGCGCGCGGAGGTTGACGTCCAGCGCGCGGTCGAGCTCCTCGACGCTGAAGCCGAGGATGTCGCCCGATGCGGGCAGCGCCGCGTTGGCCACGAGCACGTCGACGTCGCCCACGTCGTCCAGCAGCCGGTCGACCTCCTCGCGCCGCGCGAGGTCGACGGCGGTCGCCCGCGCGCCCGTCTCGGTCGCCAGTGGCTCGAGCACGTCGGCGCGGCGACCGGTGAGCACGAGCCGCGCGCCCTCCCGGTGCAGCCGCCGCGCGATGGCCTGGCCGAGCCCGCCGGTGGCGCCGGTGAGCAGGACGGACGATCCCCTGAGCTCCATGCAGCGCAGCCTAGTGTCCGCTGGCATGCTGCCCACCGGTATGGCGATCCTCGCGCTCTTCGGCCCGACCGGTGTCGGCAAGACCGAGCTCGCGATCGCCGTCGCCGATCGGCTGCGCGCGCGGGGCGAGACACCCGTTGCCGTCTCGGCCGACGCGCTGCAGGTCTACCGCGGGCTCGAGATCCTCACGGGCGTCGCGTCGCCGGCCGAGCAGGCCCGCCTCGAGCACCGGCTCGTCTCCTTCCTGCCGATCGACCGGACGTTCAGCGTCGCGCAGTACGCCGCGCTGGCCCACGCCGAGATCGACGGACTGCTCGACGCCGGGTCAACGCCGATCGTCGTCGGCGGCACCGGCCTGTACCTGCGCGCGGCGCTCGCCGAGCTCGAGCTGCGCCCCCCGCCGCAGCCCGGCGTCCGCGAGCGCCTGCTGGCCGACGTCGACGCCCGGGGCACCGCGACCGTGCACGCCGAGCTGGCGGCGCGCGCCCCGGCGGTCGCCGCCGCGATCGACCCGAGCGACCGCCATCGCATCGTGCGCGCGCTCGAGCTCGAGGCCCAGGGCGTGCTCACGACGCCACCCGCCGACAGCGCGCTGTGGACCGCCGACACGCGCCGCCCCACGCGGCTGATCGCCCTGACCATGGACCGCGCGGCGCTGCACGCGCGCATCGACGCGCGGGTCGAGGCGATGGTCGCGGCGGGCGCGGTGGACGAGGTGCGGGCCGCCGACGCCGCGGGCGCCTCGGCCACCGCCCGCAAGGCCCTCGGATTCGCCGAGCTGCTGGCCGGCGACGTCGAGGCGATGAAGACGCGCACCCGCCGCTACGCGCGCCGGCAGCTGACGTGGCTGCGCAAGCTGCCGAGCGTCGAGCACGTCGACCTGACCGGCCGCGACGCCGCCGACGTCGCCGCGCAGCTGGTCGGGTAGGGTCGCCGGCCGTGCGGTTCGAGAAGTGGCAGGCCCTGGGCAACGACTACATCATCGTCGAGCGTGACGGGCTGCCGTTCGAGCTCACGGCGGCGCGCGTCCGGCGGATGTGCGACCTGCACCTCGGCATCGGCGCCGACGGCGTCCTCGAGCTCGCCCCGCCGGACGCGCCCGGCTTCGTCGCGCGCCTGCGGATCTTCAACCCGGACGGGTCGGAGGCCGAGCTGTCGGGCAACGGCGCGCGGGAGGCGGTGCTCTACCTGCGCCGGGCCGGATGGACCGACCAGCGCCAGTTCTCGATCCAGACCGCGGCCGGCGAGATCCGCCCGACGATCCACGACGAGCGGACCTGCACCCTGGACATGGGCCGCGCGCGGCTGCAGTCGCCCGACTACCCCGGCGGCGCGCCGGACGGCCGGGGCGAGCTCGAGTCCGGCGGTCGCACGTGGGCCTTCCAGCACCTCCAGGTCGGCAACCCGCAGTGCGCGATCCACGTCGCCGACGCCGCCGCCCTCGAGGCGCTCGACCTGCCGCTGATCGGTCCGGGCATCGAGCACAGCGCGCTGTTTCCCAACCGCACCAACGTGTCGTTCTTCCGCGAGCTGGCCGCCGACCGCATCCGCGCCCGGATCTTCGAGCGCGGCGTGGGGGAGACGAGCGCGTCGGGCACCGGCGCGTCGGGCGCGGCGATCGCCCACGTCCTGCGCGGCGGCGACAGCCCCGTCACCGTCGAGCTGGACGGCGGCGAGCTCGTCGTCGACGTCGACGAGAGCCTGCTGTTCACCCTGACCGGCTGGGCCGAGCCGGTCTACACGGGCGAGGCCAGCGTCGCGCTGCTGGCCCATCTCCAAGCCCTCTAGGCTCCGAGGGACATGACCGTGCAGCAGCCCCTCACCGGCGGCGCCTGGGCCATCGGCCTGGCGACCACGACGACCGACGGCCGCGTCCTGGACACCCTCTACGTCCGCCCGCGCCTGGGCCTCGACGACGTCCCCGGGGGCGCACAGCCCGGCACCCGCCGCCTGCGGACCGCCGAGGCCACCGACCTCGGCGGCGGCGCGTTCGCGGGCGCGGCACGCGCCGACGAGCTCCGCGACGTGACGACCGTCGCCGTGCTGACCGTCATCGACGACCTCCGGGTCGAGCCGGCCGACGTGCACGACGGCTACCTGCGCCTGCACCTGCTCAGCCACCGCCTCGCCCAGCCCAACACGATCAACCTGAACGGGATCTTCGGCGTCCTGCCCAACGTGGCGTGGACGAACCGCGGCCCGGTCGACCTCGACGCGCTCGACACGGTCCGGCTGCGCGCCCGGGCGCTCGACCGCCCGCTGTCGGTGACGTCGGTGGACAAGTTCCCGCGCATGACCGACTACGTCGTGCCGTCGGGTGTGCGCATCGCCGACGCCGACCGCGTCCGGCTGGGCGCGCACCTCGCCGAGGGCACGACGGTCATGCACGAGGGGTTCGTGAACTACAACGCCGGCACGCTCGGGCACTCGATGGTCGAGGGCCGCATCAGCCAGGGCGTCGTCGTCGGCGACGGCAGCGACATCGGCGGCGGTGCGTCGATCATGGGCACGCTGTCGGGCGGCAACAAGGACATCATCTCGGTCGGCGAGCGCTGCCTGATCGGTGCCGAGGGCGGCCTGGGGATCTCGCTGGGCGACGACTGCGTCGTCGAGGCCGGGCTCTACGTCACCGCGGGCACGCGCGTCACGACGCCCGACGGCGAGGTCGTCAAGGCCAAGGAGCTGTCAGGAACCAACAACCTGCTGTTCCGCCGCAACTCGACGACCGGGGCGGTCGAGGTGCTGCCGCGCACCGGGTCGTGGGGCGGGCTGAACGCCGCCCTGCACGCACACAACTAACGCAGCAGCTCCGCGGCCCGGGCGCAGTCCTCAGGCGTCGGGACGAGTGCGAAGCGGACGTGGCCCTCGCCGCCCGGCCCGAAGAACGGCCCCGGCGCGCACACGATCCCGCGCTCGAGCAGCGCCACCGCGCACGCCTCGGCGTCCTCGCCGCCGGGCGTGCGCAACCACAGGAAGAACGTCGCGGGCCCGCCGGCGTCCGCGAAGCCGGCGGCCAGCAGCGCGGGCAGCAGCGCGTCGCGCTTGGCGCGGTAGCGCTCGCGAACCGCGTCCACGTGGTCCTCGTCGGACCAGGCGGCGACGGCGGCGCGCTGGATGAACTCCTGCGGCGCGACCCCGACGTTGGGCCGGTAGCGCTTGAGCGCGGCGATCAGCGCGGGGTCCCCGGCGACGAACCCCGAGCGATAGCCCGGCATCGACGACCGCTTGGACAGCGTGTTGAGCACGAGCACGTTGGTACGGTCGGCCAGCTGCAGCCCGGAGGCGGGCGGGTCGCCGGCGAACCACAGCTCGGAGTAGGCCTCGTCGGACGCGAGCAGGAAGCCGTGGGAGCGGGCCAGGGAGGCGGCGCGCTTGTAGAGCTCGAGGGTGGCGGTCGCGCCCGTCGGGTTGTTCGGGTAGTTCAGCCACAGCAGCGCCACGCCGTGCCAGTCCATCGCCTCGAGGTCCGGCAGCCAGCCGTTGTGCGGGTCCAGTGGAACGTCGACGACCTCGGTGCCCGCGAACAGCGCGCCGCGCGCGTAGACGGGGTAGGCGGGCGTCGGGATGGCGATCCGGTCGCCATGGCCGGCGACGATCTGAGCGAGGTGGAAGATCGCCTCCTTCGAGCCCATGGT
>Ga0157379_10002451_pt1 | contig 15542 bp, 19 predicted proteins | sample S25metaG_FD_121802 | JGI IMG/M metagenome (GOLD analysis project Ga0157379, IMG submission 121802) | Switchgrass rhizosphere microbial communities from Kellogg Biological Station, Michigan, USA - S2-5 metaG | ecosystem: Host-associated > Plants > Roots > Rhizosphere > Soil | place: USA... | reverse complement strand
TCATTGTTCACTCATCTCTTGGCCGCTGCTGAAGTCATCAGTATGGCCTCGGGAGCTCAAGCAGCCCATGGTGGGACTCCTAACGTCGTTGACTATGAGGCTCTCGCGAACAGGTTGAAGGATGGTACAACAGGTGCATCCTTGTGTTATTATCATATTTATTCAGCTCATTCATCTGCTATTTAGATATTAAAATCAGAGTTCAGACTGCCACTGAAGCTCGAGACTGCGTCGAAATGCTTAGAGAAGCTGAAGCTGCTCGTTTCTTGTCAGCCATACTCCCTACTGCAATGGAGATATTACAAACCGGCGAACCTTCATTTCGAAAGGATTCTCCTGAGCATATATTTCGCCACGCTTTGCTTGATACGATACACCGACTCCCTCTGAACGAGTTTCTCAAACCTCATGCCCCCAAGATCATGGCTTTAATGCTGCACCTCGTCCGAGTAGACAACGAAGAGAACGGAGTAACCTGTATTAAAGTTGTCATCGACCTCAATCGAAGCTACAGAATGTCTTCAGAAGAGCACCTGTCCCAATTCATCGATTTCGTGCAGGACCTTTACAAGAATACAAAGTCCTTGGTGAACGAATATTTTGCCGCCAACGCAGCTACAGTAGATCCCCTTACTCTCTCTTCGAGCATTAGGAGTTTCAAGGTCCTCACAGAATGCCCTATAGCGACAGTGCTATTGTTCCAAAGCCATCGCAATGCGGTCAATCCTGCCATTAGGACAATGATACCTCTAGTTGTGGATGTACGTACGCGCCACTTTACCGTTCAATCTTAGGACTAACATGTATATCAGTTCTTGGTTTTGGAAGCTGAACCCCAGAAACGCGCTCACGAAGAGGCAGTTGCGAGAGGTGAACTATGGATGGGCATGGCCCCCACTATGCCGAACAAGGAGCACTTTGTCGAGTTCGTCACTTCGCAAGTCAAGGTATGTTTATTTCTTTACAGTCTATCAATGGTTCATTATGCTATGCTGTTCAGACAATGTCATTTCTTGCCTATGTTATACGAGGCGCGAATGATGCTCTTCGCGGTTACCAAGAACAAATCCCAAGGGCCATTGTCCGCATGCTTCAGGATTGTCCCCCTGATGCCACGGCTACTCGAAAGGTTGGTCAATATGTTTGTTGTATCTTATCCAGATTGCCAAACTATTCAATAGGAACTTCTGATCGCGACCAGACACGTCCTTTCCACTGAGTTCCGGACGGCCTTCGTCCCACAAATCGATACGTTGTTGACGGAGACAGTACTGATTGGTACTGGGATTAGTAGTCAAGAATCCCTGAGGTATGCTACCCTTATTTGTCCGTTCCTTGTTTCCTAAATGTCCTTCGTAGACCTTTGGCCTTCAGCATGCTGGCCGATCTGGTTCACCATATTCGGCTGCAACTGAATCCGCTCCAATTGGGCCGAATCATCCATATCTATACATGCCTCTTTCATAACACGGCATTGAACGGGTCGATCCAAACGATGTGCGCCAAGTTGTTGATGAATCTTATTGATTGCATCATCCAGAAGGATACTCCAGAAGGTTGCATTCAAATCCTCCAAGGCTTGATGGTGACTTGCATCGACAAGCTCGAATCACTGAACGAATTGAGGAACGAAGTCATGGCCTCGACGCAGCGGGCGAAGTCAGGTACAGCCGATAGCGCAGATCCGTTGCTTATTGAGAAGGCGAAACCACACGCTGGTGCTGCATATGCTACCGAAGCTGTGGATGATATCCTTAAAGGTGAATACAACTATCATTATAACTAGTCAACCTAACCGATATTTGCAGAATCTCGATTTATCTTCCGCACCTTGCTGCATGGTTTCCGGACTATCCTTACTAGTCTTAAGACACTTGGGCAACCAATGACTGACGGTGAACTCCTTGGACGTATGTTCGAAGGTGCCATCAATTGCTTGTCATTATATGAAATCCCTGTGAACTTCCGCGACGAAAGGGAAGCGATGGAATGGCTCTCTCATATATTCCATGAGATGAATCCTTACGTATTCCAGGAGCTATGGACAACAAAGATTGATTTCTTCTTTGAATCCGCTCTCAAGCGGCAAACTCTATTCCACCTCCCTCAGATTCTTCTCACCCACCAGCCTTCTTGTGCAACTTTGACAGCTATAATGCTTCATTATCTGGACGGGAAATTCGATACCTTGGGTCATCAAGACAAGGCCACTGCCATTCAAACTATCCGATTCTTTAAGATGGCATTTGGAGCGGTGACCATGTTCCCAGACCAAAACGAGCACATCCTCGTTCCGTATCTGCCTCGGTTAATCATGGACTCACTTCCTCTGGCAGCCAAATCTCCTGAGCCCACCAACTACTATTTATTACTTCGCGGTCTTTTCCGCGCAATTGGTGGTGCTGCGGCACGCTTTGAGTCTCTCTACAAGGAGGTTATTCCCCTGCTACCCGAGATGCTGGAGGGATTGAATAGACTAATGCTTTCCGCCGAACCCAGCACGCATGATTTGCTAGTTGAGCTATGCCTGACTGTTCCGGTTAGGCTAACTCATCTATTGCCATATCTCAATCATCTTATGCATCCGCTGGTATACGCACTCCGAGGAAATGGTAGCTCGGAATTGGTCGCCCAAGGACTGCGTACTCTGGAGTTGTGCATCGACAACCTCACACAGGAGTTTTTAGATCCCACACTAAGTCCTGTCCTTCGAGATCTTATGGATGCCCTGCAAAGTCATCTCAAGCCACAACCTGCAAACCATCTACATGCCCATACCACAGTCCGTATATTAGGCAAGTTAGGTGGACGCAATCGCCGACTTTTAGACCAAGCACCTCGGATGGAATTCCATGAACTCGCGCAGCCTGTTATGCTTCCGGTCAAGTTCATTGCAGGAAAAGAAGAACGCATCAATCTGGGGCCCGTCTCAGAACTGGCAGCAAAATCATTGCGTCATGAAAATGAGGTGTATCGGTCTGAATCATTCCATATATTAAAACGATGCATGGTCATTCTTTTGCGAGATGTGAGCATTATTTTGTTGGTTTCGTCTTTAATTTTGCTGAATAACTTTAATAGGGAGTTCAAGGATCGGAGCGAGGAGCAGTCTTCCAGCAAACAGCCCAAGCTTTATTTGACGCCCTCCATGTGCCAAAGTTGAAGGATTCTGCTGAGGAATATGTTCGTGATTTATCCCGTCATATACTCAGCATGGAAATTACTAGCTTGTCGAACAATCCCGAAGGTCCAGATAATCGGCGAATGGTCCATCGGCTTGTAACCTTGTATCTGGACACCATTCCTTTGGTTATGGCCAAACCCAATCCTACGGAGGCCCGGACAGCAAGAGATACCATTGTCAATATCGTTAAAGATCTCTTCGAGACTGCAACGAGCAATTTGCCTTTCTCCACAAGACGCAGGGATCCTTCGCCAATTCTGGATCAACTCGCTCATCGTTTCGTTATGACTTGTTTCGAAGAGACATGGTCCAAGAAATTGGCTGGATGTACAGGGCTCATCATCATGACCTCAGAAGTCGATCTTGGTCGTGCATGGGTTCGCCAGCGAGAGCCAGATTTTATCCGCGCTTTATTCTTCGTTTTGAAAGATATGCCCAACGAAACACCTGCGGAGGTGGATGATGTGATGAAAGCTATAAGTCGGATTCTCCGCATATGTCGTGAAGATGGGGATGCGATGGATGAAGATGGCTTCAGTCGGGAAGAAGAAACATCTTATCTCGTGCGAGTTCTCATCGTGGAGTTGTCAAGCACTACTGCGACGGTTCGTGAAGCGGCGCGAATGACTTTGAAGCTTCTGGGCGAACTCGGAAAGACAAACATATCCGACCTTATGGCTCCTCATAAGGAGAGGCTTCTGAACCCCATATTCACAAAGCCATTGCGAGCATTACCCCTCGGGACTCAAATAGGGAACGTTGATGCGATTCGTTACTGCTTGGAACTTCAACCTCCTCTCCTTGAGATGAACGACGAACTCCTCCGCCTTCTTCACGAAGTCTTGGCTCTTGCTGATGCCGATGATGTTGCTCTAATCGGCCGGAATACACAACGGCACGCTGCTCTCGAGCTTGTGAAGCTACGCCTCGTTTGTATAAAGCTGTTGACAGCTTCGATGCACCTCACGGATTGCTTTTCAAAGCAACACCAGACGCGACAGCGGTATGTTTTTAACCATGTTAATATATTAAATCTGACACAATATTCTATAGTATCATAACGGCGTATTTCAAGTCACTCTACTCCCCGTCTGCTGATGTCAAAGAAGCAGCGCATGACGGATTGCGATTTGTGTTGACAACTCAATCACGGTTGCCAAGAGAAACCTTACAAGCCGGATTGAGACCTGTCTTGCTCAACTTGGCAGATCCCCGAAAGCTAACCGGACCTCATCTAGAAGGCCTCGCACGTCTGCTGGAACTCTTGACCAATTATTTCAAGGTTGAGATTGGAAGCAAGCTGCTAGACCATTTCCGCGCCGTTGCTGATCCAAGCGTCCTAAGGGATACTGCCTATAAAGCTGTGGCAGATAACGAAGAAATCGCCAAATTAGTCGGGCTGGTGCATATCTTTCATTTGCTTCCCTCAACCGCAAATATGTTCCTGAAGGATCTCGTCGCTGCTGTCGTGGATGCTGAGACCTGTTTAGAATCTTCCACGCCGACCCCCATTACAAAGCCTCTTGCGAAATTCCTCAATCGCTACCCCGAAGAAGCTGTTGATCACTTCTTCCTGCATTTAGGAGAACATCAGTACCTTCGAACCTTCCGGAATGTCCTATCGTCCAGAGAAGCACCCCTGGTTGAGCAAACATTGGCGGCGCAGACTTCTAGGATCGTTATTGTCTGTCTCCAGGGCAGTGATCGTTCCCTTGCACTCCCTGCCCTGCTACTCTTCGAAGATCTAGCCTTTCTGATACCTGATTGGCTCCGAGACCATCCGTTGGCCGTAGATGCGGTCCTCACTCTTTGGCATTCCGCTTTACGCTATAGTTCTGGGACAGCCCTCGATCCACCAGGTGTTCATGCCCGTCAACTGACATTGATGCGCAAGTTCTTCATTCGTGTTTTAGAAGATTCACCCCGCATTGACATCATTTTCGATATTGTGGCGATCTATATAAATCAATCCGTCATCGATGTTTCGGGATTAACAACGTTCCTATACCAGCACGTTGCAATGAGCACATCTGCAGCGTTTCGACGAAACGTATTGTCGAGATTCTTGATCTGGTTTGCGGATCCTACTCCGTCATGGGCTCACAAGACAGTCTTTATTCGCTATATCATCAACCCGCTTTTGTTGGTTACGTTCTCTCGGAAGGAAGAAGAAGGCCATATTATGGACCCTGATATCGTTGGACAACTCCATACTCTTATATGGCAAGATAAGGGACCGATCGACGTGCCATCTTCAGACGATGCTCTGTCTATCGAATTGCTTCATCTTTCGACAATGATCATCCACCATTGTCCATCTTTGGTGTCAGAGATCAGAAAGGACTTTATCAAGTGGACGTGGAACTTCATAACCGTAGAGGATGCTGTGGTGAAACACACTGCTTATATTTTGGCCGCTCGGTTTTTCGAAGCTTTTGACAGTCCCACTAGGTTTATTTTACGGACATGGACTGGTCTCCTTCGGCCTCCTCACGCAGAAGGCCGCATACTCATCCGTCAAGCTTTGGATATCTTGGCACCAGCATTACCAAAGAGATTCCCGCCTGAACCTGGCTATCCCACATGGGCCAAAATCACAAGACGAATGCTGGTTGAAGAGGGCCATGGTTTATCCCAGCTTCTGGTTATATACCATTTGATTATTCGTCATCCCACAGTTTTCTATCCCTGCAGAGAACTCTTCGTACCGCACATGGTTGGCTCGTTGTCCAAGTTAGGATTGCAGCCCACTGCCGGTTTTGACTCACGAAACCTTTCGTTGGATCTTCTTGAGCTGGTCATGACTTGGGAGCAACAGGCGAAAAGCGGCGATAATGGAGGTGTCGCGCGGCAGGACGATTCAGGTCAACCAGCTACAACTTGGTCACTGCCACTCAACCATCGCGAGACGATCGTCAGCTATCTTGTACGATTAGTCGTAACTTCGAATGAGCCGGCGAATAAGCCAGGTCTGGCAGTTCGTGCCCTCAGCTTGCTGCAGACCCTTATCGGGCCCAACGGCTGGAGTGAAGTGACGGTCAAACTGAATTTCTTTACACGTGCTTTGGAACAGGTATGTGATATCTCGTAGTGGTTTGCTCGTGTGCTTACAAACTGTCTAGACGGAGGTCACTGAGCAAAGCCTTACACATGTCTACAACTCTGCGAGAGTTTTCGCTGTTGTCACCTCTGATAAACCTCAGGAGTGGTATGCCAACCACGGCGGATTGTTGCAGAGACTGGTCCAGAAGGGGATGTCCAGTGAAGAAGCGATTCTTCATGACACGCTGCATCCAACATTCCAAAAGCTTCTGGACGTCTTTCCTGCTCCCGAAAATGACGATGAAGCTGGGGGTGAAGCTTCTGAGTTCCATACTTGGGTCAGCAATGTCATCTCAGAATCTCTTCGCACCTGCACGAACCTGCACAGCTCCTTGATGATGCTCTCTTCCATTGTGAAAGCATTCCCGGCTCGTATAGAGCCATTTGCCGCAAACCTAATGAGGTTGTTGATGAAGGCGACTAAAGACCACATCACCCAGCAAACCCCAAACGGGGAAGAGCTTGTTCACCAGATATCTTCTATCCTAGACATCTGCCGTGGGTGCGTTTCTTATCTGGCAGATCAACGCAGGCATTTCCTTCAATGTCTCGTCCAAATAGCGGAGAAATCCAACAGTGAAGTGCTGTGCTCTCTTCTACTCAACATAACTCGAGAATGGGTACTACAGCGTCGTGAAGCCTACCCTACCCTTAAGGAGAAAGCTTCGTTGCTAGGGACAATGAGGGCATTTGAGCAACGTGTCCCATCTCTTTTCTCAGATTACCTTCACCTTATCTACGATATATACAAGGAGGAAAGTCTTCGGCGCACCGACCTGACGATGCGCTTAGAACCGGCATTCCTGCTGGGCTGTCGCGCGAAGGATCCTGGCATCCGCAACAAGTGCATTGAGCTACTTGACAGCAGCATCCCAAGAACATTATCTGCCCGTCTTTCCTATATCCTTGGTGTTCAAAATTGGGAAGCCCTTGCGGATTATTATTGGTTGCATTTGGCTTTGTATCTTCTCCTTGGGGCGGTGAATGTTGATGAGTCGTTGAATCTAAACTCCTCAGTACTACTATCAAGGGCCTCAAAATTATCAACTTCGACCTTACGAGACCAGGTTCGAGACCTTCTTCAGCCAATGCGGTCGTTATTATTCCTTGACAGTAGCGTCGTGCATGTTACCTGGGTATCTGTCTTCAGTGCCACTTGGACTAGTCTTTCCAGGAAAGAGCAAACAGATCTTACCAACACGATGATTATCTTGCTGAGTAAAGATCATCTTAATCGACAAGCCGATATGCGCCCGAACGTGGTTCAAACTCTTTTGGCAGGCATTAAAGCATGCACACCGCCGATGAGTCTTCCACCGTATTTGCTAAAGTACTTGGGGAAAACGTTTGGGGCGTGGCACACTTCCTTGGAAATCCTCCAGGACTCCCTGGTCCACGTGCGAGAACAAGAAAGCATCCAAGACACGACATATGATTCTCTAGCCGAACTGTATGCCGAGCTTGGGGAAGAGGACATGTTTTATGGCTTATGGCGACGTCGTTGTCTCTATCCCGAAACAAATGCGGCTATTTCTTTAGAACAGAATGGTATGTGGCCACAGGCGCAGGCTATGTATGAAGCAGCGCAAGTCAAGTCAAGAACTGGCGTAATTCCCTTCTCTGAAGCCGAGTATTGCCTTTGGGAGGATCACTGGATTCTGGCCGCTGAGAAACTCCAGCAATGGGAAATTCTGGAAGAATTGGCCAAAAGCGAAGGAAATCAGGATCTTCTGTTGGAGTGCCGTTGGCGAAACCCTGATTGGACGGCGAGTCCAGAGGGAGTGGAAGCTGATCTCAGTGGTCTTGAAGAAATTGCCACCCCTCGCCGACGTGTCTTCCAAGCTTATGCTGCTTTGACGAAGTCACAGTTCCCTATCGACAAGAACGGTGAATTTACTAGACATCTTGAAGAAGCAATTCAACTTTCACTTCGTAAATGGGTCACACTGCCCCCTGTATTATCGAAGGGGCATGTTCCTTTGTTACAACAGTTTCAGCAGATTGTTGAACTACAAGAAGCGGCACAGATCTTCGCATCCTTGGCCCAAACAAATGCCCAAAATTTGGAGAAACGATCTGCTGATCTCAAACTTGTTTTGCAGGCATGGCGAGAGAGGCTTCCAAATCTTGCAGATGATATCAGTCTCTGGAGCGATCTGGTCGCATGGAGATCGCACGTCTTCTATGCTATCAACCGTCACTATATGCCATTAATTCAACCTCAAGGCGGTCCAGTCCCTAACAATGCGAGTTCCTTTGGGTACAGAGGCTATCATGAAACGGCGTGGCTTGTGAATCGCTTTGCCCATGTCGCAAGAAAGCATCATTTGCTCGAAGTTTGTCACCAATCTCTGAACAGAATCTATACGCTTCCCAACATCGAGATCGCCGAAGCATTCCTCAAGCTACGGGAGCAAGCCCGTTGTCACTACCAGAGCCTCAATGAGCTGCAAGCAGGCCTCGACGTTATCAATAATACCAACCTCATCTACTTCACGAATGGACAAAAGGCAGAGTTTTATACATTGAAGGGCATGTTCTTTGCGAAGCTTCGCCAATATAACGAAGCAAACCACGCTTTTGGACAGGCTGTAGGGTTGGAATTGAATATGCCGAAGGGATGGGCTGAATGGGGTCGATACAACGACGAGATGTACAAGGAACATCCTGCGGATTTAATCCATGCCGCAAATGCTGTCAGCTGTTATTTGCAGGCAGCGGGACTATACAAAAGCGCCAAGAGCCGACCCCTTTTGATTCGCATTCTCTGGCTTTTGAGCCTCGACGACCCTAGTAATCCCGTAATATTTACGGCTTTTGAGTCGTACAAAGGAGAATCCGCCTTTTGGTACTGGATTACCCTGATACCACAATTGTTATTATCTCTCAGTCATAGAGAGGCAAGAGCCGCTCGGTATATCCTCTTCAGTTTAGCTAAACTGTATCCTCAGGCAAGTTGATAATTTCCTATCGATTTGATGTCGGCTGACGTATATTTAGGCACTATTCTGGCACCTTCGAACAACAAAGGATGATTTTGCTTCTATGCGTGCACAGGCTGCTTTGAGAGCACAACAGATTCAGCAAGCACAACAGGTTCGTCAGGGCAGTAATTCCACTGGGAAGCCTGAAGCCAGTGGTGATGGGGACATCACCATGGCAGATGGACAAGATAACAGCAAGAACGTCACCCCAACTGATCCTAGTGCAATCTCGAATGCTAATGGTCCTGGTCAAACCGCAGTGCATGCAGCACGTACACCTTCGTCTGCCCAGAGACAACCTTGGGAGTATGTCGAAGAGATTGTCTCCATCCTCAAGAGCGCGTTCCCTCTTTTGTCTCTGACATTGGAAACTATACAAGACCAACTTAAGCAGCGATTCAAACCAAGTCCTGAGGAAGATCTCTACAGAGTATTCAATAATGCCGTCGTAGGGGGGATCAATGTACGTATCTCAACCGTTACTTGTAGCTCATTAACAGGACAATCTCGCAGAACTTAAATGCCGTCCTAACACGTGGCGAAGTAGGGGCCCCTCCCCATGCCATAGAGACCATAGAGAACTTCTTAAAACCTTATGCTTCCCCTAGCACAATGGTGAGTTTCCTGTGACATTGTCGTTGGGATTGACCTGACCTTCTTTTAGGCCGAATTTGAAGAGGATTTCAAGAGAGGTAAATTGACCCTCCGAGAGTATACTCGTCGCATGATGCAATGGAGGGATAAGTATGAAAAAATGCTGGATAGTCGCTCTCGCTCTCAATCCTTGGATACTCTGAGCAAGTGGTTGGTGGAATTTCAACATGGCAAGTTCGATGAAGTTGAAATCCCTGGACAATATCTTGAAGTGCGTTTATCTTCATTTGTTTGCGTCCTTCTGACTAAAGGTTCTCTTCTATAGCACAAGGATCTGAACAACAATTTCATTCGCGTTCAGAGATTTGCTCCCAAAGTAGATTTCTGTCGTGGCTATGGATTTACCTTTAGGCGAATTACACTGGTTGGGCATGATGGCTCCCGTCATTCCTTCGCTGTTCAGATGCCGACTCAGAAGTGGGTCAGACGCGAAGAGAGAATCCAACAACTATTCAGAATTTTCAATGGGTTTGTCCGGATTTCTCAGAACCTAATCGAATCTCACACATTTTTTCCCAGAGTTCTTGCCCGAAGGAAAGAAAGCCGGAACAGAAACCTTTCTTTCCACCTTCCAGTTGCGGTTCCTTTGAATCCCAGCTTACGATTACTAGCCAATGATTCGTCATATGTCACACTGCAACAAATTTATGATGAACACTGCGAAAAGATGCGGATATCCCGAGAGGATCCCCAGATGGCATTTGCAGAGAAGTTCGAAAGTGTTTATAACTCAACAGTAAGTTCTCTCTTTTAGTCTATATTTCAATTTCTGTTCTGATCGAAATTAGCTTTCTGACAGTCAAGTCATAAATCTTCGCCTGGAATTACTCCATGAAATTGAGGCGAAGATGGTTCCCGACAACGTCATTTCCGATGTAATTCTTTCTTCATCCTCTGGCGACATCTTATTGATTATAGTTGGTTTTACAGTATATGACCAGGACTATGGCCACATCGTACGAGCTTTGGGCCATGCGCAAGCAATTTGGATTGCAGTTGGCCACTACGACATTTATGACCTATATCATGTGTCTTACCAGTCGGTTCCCGTCGCGTTACCACATCTCCCGTTCTACTGGTCTAATATATATGTCCGAACTAATGCCATGTAAGTCTTTCTTCATCATTTCTTATTATTACCTCTACTCACCATATCCCTGCAGACTTCGACCATAGTCAACCCAAGTTGTCTTGGAACGAGCCCACTCCATTCAGGTTGACACCTAACATGCAACATTTCTTAAATCCAATAGGAATTGAAGGCATTCTGACTTCCGGTATCATGGCTATAGGTCGTTCTCTGACAGAGCCTGAGGTACGTGATGCCCGCATATGTGGTTGAAAGAATGAACAAACGAAATTCCGCTTTCTTAGTTCGATATGGAGCAACAGCTTTCTTTATTCATCAGGGACGAAGTCAAGACATGGTATACATTGTTCAATAAATCGGCTCATGCAGATACTCTCTTCCGGCAGCATGTGCAAACGAATATTGACCACGTCGTTGCACGAGCCGAGCACATTGCATGTATCAAAGAGGATAAAGATAAAGAAAGGGTTCGTCTTGTCTCTCGCTCTGGTTGATGTACCATTGTTAACGCCTTGTGATCTTAGGGGAGTGCAACATCACCTACACCTATCACTCAAACGATAACCAGTCTGGTGTGTTTGCTTGGAATAAGAAATGAAGAAGCATTGCTTACATACAGTTTAGATATCTACTGCTACGAATCCGCTAAATCTTGCAAGACAAAATCCAGCCTTTTATCCGTGGTTCTAAGTAATATATATATATACAGTTTTCTTTTCTCTTCTTGTTCCTTTCTTTTTGTTTCGACATAAGTTTGCTTGGCCACTTGTTATGTAATGTACTAGTAACCTTTGTAACAAATGAATTCTCACGCTTCTAACTCCAAGTATGTCCTCTACCCGTTCCACTCGCAACACAGTGGCAAACCTAGAGATTGTGTCGCACCTTACAGCTCGTGAACGTCTCTTAGTTGCCCAGGCTGTTTATGAATATGGTGCTAATGCCTGGCCCGACATTTCACGCGTCTTGAGTAAACACCCTCTCATTACTCGTCCCAAAGGTTTCTTTTCTCCTCAGGTATAGCTCCAATATCTGTTCCAAATTTTCCAAAGAGACTCAAAGAATTTTCAAGGCGTGTCAATCAATATATGTCCATCTTATGGACGAAGCCGGATACGAGTGGTAAGCTTGCAAGAATCAGCTCCGGTGGGATCTAGTCTTCATTTCACGGATCTCTAAGTTCGGACGAGACACATGCACCGCATGGTGAGTATCTTTTGGATATCTTCTTACGTGTAGTACTAAGTTTTGTTCATGTATAGCTCGGTTAAACCTCAAGTTAGCGCAGCAACACTATCAGGCTCGCGTCGTCGAACTGAAGTCTCTCATCCTGGCAGAAGAAGAAAAATTCAAGTATGACGCGTCCCACTTATGCTTCTTTTGGTTTCTCACAACTTTGTTTCTCCTCAGGACCTTGGCTACGGAAATCGACGACATCCGCGCAGGCCGCTGGGACTCTGAAATTGCAAAAGAACTTGGCATTTCAACTCAGGATACGCAGGTGGTCAGCGACCTTGTTGAAGGGAGTAAGGGTGTGCTGGAGCCCACAGTCGCTGAAACAACAGAGATAAACGGCTCTGTTCCTGCTCCTGCAGATACCTCTGATGTTCAGGAAGACAATCGACCGGAAGAGGTATGCCCTAGTCCTAGTCCCATGCCAGTTAACCATTCTGACCTCGGCCCTCTTCAAAGGAATCTGAGGAAGTAATGAATACTGAGATACCTGAACCATCTGAGAAACCTCTATCTCCCCGCGAACGGGCTTCACCAACGCCGCCTGTGTCTGAATTAGTAGAATCAACTCAAGAGAGTACCCTCGAACCACAAGAAAAATTTCCGCCGGAAGAAGTCATCGAAGATATCCCAGTAGCATCCGAGTCTGGACGAACGGAACAGGATACCGCTGAAAACCAAGAGGCTTCCATGGAAGTTGATGCTTCTCCTGCTCCGGTGGAAGAGACTAATGTTGTCGAAGATACATTAGGTGCGTCTCAGTTTTTATTCTTATCTCCTTTCTCTATATCAGCTTTTTTTGAAATAGTACAAGAAGATGCAATGGCCGAAATCACGCGTCCGTCGGTGTCACGCGAGGAAAGAACTCAGGAGGAGCTTAAAGCCATCGAAGCACTGGAAGAGCTATCCCGCCAGAAAGCCATCGACATAATACCCACAACTCCAGACCATGAGACTAGTCGACCGCCAGCCGTTGAGGATAACGACTCCCGACAGTCTATGGAAAGCGACCAACATGAAGTCGCAAGCCCTCAAAGAGAAGCAGAAGAGTCAGAAACAGAAAGGCCTAAGAGGCTACTGCGTATTAAATCAGAATCTAGCGTCCCACCATCCTTGCGTCCTAGTAGTGAGCAAACTATCTTTTCCGATGTGCAATGCATGACTAAAACCATCCTCCACAGCCAAACGTAGAGCGACCGAGGTTGAGAGTCCCCTCGATGGTAGGGAAAGAAAGAGGGCTCGTGATGAGTCTGTTCCTACAGAAGATGAGGATGCAGGTAAGCTATTGAGTCTTCGCTCTTTGCTGAAAGGGATTAGCTCATTGTGCTGTAGGATCTGGTCGCCGTCGTCCTAAGACAGACACTGCTTCCATTAAAAGGTTTCAGGCTGTTATTAGCATGCTACACTCACAGATCTCGCAGCACCGGAATGGTAACATGTTCCATAACCCTATCAAGGATTCGGAAGCACCAGATTACCATGAGATCGTTCGAAGACCAATGGATCTAAAAACAATCAAGACAAGGATTAAGGATGGGGTCATCAGCAACTCGGATGAGTACCAACGAGAGATTTACCTTATGTTTGCGAATGCCGCGATGTATAATAGGCCGAATTCGGACGTGTATAGGATGACACAAGAGGTACGTATATGCCCTCTGATAGGAGCATGGATTTGCTTATATTTTAACAGATGTTGGTCGAGAGTGAAGCGCACATACGAGATTTTCGACAAACTGAAGGATTTGTTTCGAGAGGGAAACGATAGCAAAATGTACCATACTGTTCAATATATTTTCCTCTGGTTAGACTTATCGCGGATTCTTGAACCATCTACACTCATGATACTTTATGTTTGAACGCATCCCATCTGCCTATGAGGTTTTCAAGGAGCTAGGACAATCGTCATAGTGGAATCGAGTAAATTAAATTAAATTAATTATTCAAAAGCGTCCGATCCTGAAGCACCGAACAGTTTTACAGGGAGATCATTATCGAAGCGAGATCATACATTCGTGACCGAGCCCATTACACATTACATTCTTTCGATATCAACGTTGAAGACTCAAGTCCGAATATTCGAGACTTAGCGAGGCTCCTCATATGGTGGAGGGGCATTAACTTCGCCCTGATTGTCTGTATCATCGACGCTGTGTTGCCTAGGGTATTGTGTTGCCGCAGTTGCCTGACCAGCAAGAACACTATAGTCGTTCATTCATAAGAAACTGAATTGAAAATCATGCAATGGGATCACTCACCGCTCCCTATCCTCTCTGGCCAACCTATCCTTCTCCTCTTCAGCAGTCTCATAAATAGAACTGCTACCGCTTCCAGATGGTCCCGCCTGCGCACCAGATCCATAACCGGGCCTCTCTCCTCTCAGCACCTTCTCCCTTTCCTCCCTCTCCAACCTCCTCTTCTCTTCTTCCGCACTCTCATGCGCTGGAACTACAACTACTGACCCTCCCTCGCTCAAGCCATATTTAGGTCCGTCAGCGTTACCATAGGCGGGTGTAGCTTCGCCATAACCAGGTCCGCGAGCAGGAGACGCGAGACTTCCGTGTGAGGGACCCGGGCCATCTTCACCTGCAATGATGGGCACTCCAGTTTCAGCGACGGTGGGGTGGGTTGCTGGGACAGTGACTGTGCCCGTGGAAATGGCGCTCTGCGGTTCGGGAAGTGTAATGGATGGAAGAATGGTTTCAGGAGACTCCTTTTTCGGTATCGGAGCGGGGGAGTTGTTGAGAGCGTTGGGATCGACAGTGGAACCAGTCGAGGCGACGCTGGCTTGGGATATGCCACTTATTCCGCTTACGCCACTGACAGCAGAGTCGTGATGGATAGTGGTAACAGATGGGTGTACACTGGCTCCCACAGGGCTGGGAGTGGAATCATAGCGGATTGGTGGAGTACGACGGTCGGCGACGCTGCTAATACGGCTGAGCTCACTAGCGTGGGTCTCGCCAAAAGAGCGGGTTTCGTTGTCGGCGCTGGTGGGAACTGGGAGAGTGGTAGTACCAGGTTTGTAGTTGTCAAGCGCCTTTTGGAGAAGAGCGCGAGTAGAGGCCGTTGATGCTGCACCTGTATACGGGTGTTGAGCTGTCGGAGGGACGTGAGGGAGAGATTCAATAAGCGGCTTGCTTGCATTTGCTAGAAGCACGAGCTTTTCGCCATACTAATAAACCGCAATTTCAGATCAGCGTCCGGTAGAAGTCGATGTAAACCAATGATTCTTACCTCCTTCATGGCATCCCACTTCATCTTTTCACTGTCAATAAGAGCCTTCCTCTTCAGC
>Ga0157379_10002450_pt1 | contig 15544 bp, 17 predicted proteins | sample S25metaG_FD_121802 | JGI IMG/M metagenome (GOLD analysis project Ga0157379, IMG submission 121802) | Switchgrass rhizosphere microbial communities from Kellogg Biological Station, Michigan, USA - S2-5 metaG | ecosystem: Host-associated > Plants > Roots > Rhizosphere > Soil | place: USA... | reverse complement strand
AGAATCCTCCCCACAAGAACCGCAACAAACGCCCCAAGGCGCACCGCCTGCTTATTCCCCGACATGACGATAACCTATTTATTTCATTCACGAAAACGTACCCTACCCCTGTCTTTCCCCTTTTTTTTTTTTGGATTTTAAGTTTGGGATTATTATTACATACCCACGTTCTTTTCATACATATCATAATTAGCTTTTCATTTTCTTTCCACCACTCTTCCTCTTACTCTGACCCTTAACTTCGACTCGACACTCACGGGCCCAACACGAACATACATTTCTGGATATCACTCTCCTTTGTATAGTCTGTATCTTAATTACATCTGCATATAATTTACATGATATTGTTACGCCATTGTAATCTTTTGTGCATTAATCTGACATGTCCATGTCTGAATCACTGTTGCGATCACTCCCAGGCTCATCATCGGCCAGGGTGTTGTGGGATTGTGTGTTTAGGGTGCGGGACGTGGGCATGGGATTGCTAGATGTTACCAAATGAGATTGTGATTTGACAAAATTTTGCCAGCCGGGGGGACCGAACGCGCCGAACGCGCCAGGACGACGCCAGGGAGGGGGAGGGATCATCCGTTGGGGGTTGTTATTGGGCAGTGCAGTAGAAGATTGAGAAGATGGCTGGGATGGAGATTCTTCTGGCATGCCCATAGGTGGTAATCGCTGACCAGAATAAACAGGCAATAAATCTGATGAAAATAAATCCGTTGGGTATTTCGCCCATCGTTTAGGAGGGAGTTGATCTTCAGAATCTGAATCGGGCTGATTGTTGACTGAATTTTCACCTGAATTCTGGGAGAAAAGGGGGTCGGTGACTTCTCCATTTTCATCGTAGATAAGTGTGGGTTCAGATTCCCATTCGCCTTCTCCCTCGATCCGGGAGAGGACTTCACCCGTTGGATCTTGAGACGCGTACCAACCTGGCGGATATCCCCAGTCCATCATATTCCAATACCAAGGCAGATCGCCATCCTTATCATCCGATTCTGAAAGACCAAGCGCCTCTCTAAGAAGTTCTCCACTAATATAGCCAACTGTAAAAGCCTTGCAAAATTCCAAGCGACGCAATTTCCGTCCCTCATATTCATGTAATCTCTCTGGATCAGGATTTCTCGGATTTCGAAAGAATTCATACATGGATCGGGAGAGGGATATGAGAGGACGATTGAGTGGCTCCGGACAGGAGGATATGATGTGGTCTGGGGATCCGCAGTTGAAACAACGATTCGTTTGTCTGGTGGCGAATTAAGTGGGGAGTGGTGAACTTCACGAGCAGAAACGTACCGGTCATCCTCTTCTTCAATAAGGTTACCAAGAGGAGATGTCGAGAATTGATCGTATAATGGTGTGGCAGGACTGTACACCTCTCCCGTAACATCCACAAAAAATGGATATTCCCCAGGCTCTAATCTTTTGGTTCCTTCGGCTCCCTTTTCTCCTTGTCCTTGCCATGGTTCACCTCCCATTCCTCCAAGGCCTGTCTGACCTCCGATTGTCCCCATCGTCCCTTTGCGACTTCTTTGCCTTCAAGATGGAGTGCAGGGATCCACCAGGCGTATCTATTTCGCCATGGCTTGCCTTTATCGGAATAAATGTCGACGGTTTCGAGTTCAAAAGGATGCTGTACATATAGAGTCAGGAATTTGGTGGTTTTGACTCTTTGCGTAAATGACTTACTGTGACCCGGACTTTGACCAATTCCTCCTTGGCAATCTGTGTTTACAATGACTCAATAGACGTTAGAATGCCTTCAGAAAGGATGTACCTGGCAGAGAGAACAGTTTGGGCCAGAGAAGAGAGTCAGTCGTGGAAGACGCAAGTGCATAAGGAATTTCTGCAGTCACGCGTGACCACTCGGACTCCGCATTTCCCTTCCATCCAAACTGTAGACGGGGAAGGGAACGCGTTTACGCTCTTAGGATGCGGCCTCCAAATGTTTACTCGTTAAACCGGGCTCTGGTGCGAATGGTGAGCACAAAAATCACTTTTAACTAACAAGAAAGCTCATGTATTCGTTATTCAGTCCTGGCACCCCCAAAACCTCTTCAACCTTTTCAAGCGAACTTTCGGCGAACGGAAAAACGATTCGAACTTCCTGAGAACGAATAAAACTATGTTTCAACAGCGATTTATTGCGAAACAACTTGTCCGAGCATACCATGGGGACTTTATCAAGGAGAAGTCTTTCAGACGGTGGTACCTACCTCGCACAATACCAAATGTCCGCCCGCGGACTATGTCCGGCGGTGATACCTCCGCATTAGCAATGTGGGCGAAAAGAGCAGATGAGGCGGAGAAGATGGATAAATTGGATGAGATCGCGGATCGGCGTGGTCTTGCACCTGTCGGCAGTTTGATGTTCAGCGAAGTTGAGCGAAGGATCGACGTATTCATCTTTAGGTGTTGTTTTGCACAAAGTGTGTATGAGGCGCGGAGGCTTGTGATTCATGGACGGGTGTTGTTAAACGGAGAACTTGTGAGTCCTAATTTTTGCTATTCTCCTTAAGGAATTATGCTTATACGAAGTAGCATATGAATGCGAACACAAGATTGGCCCCTGGAGATATGGTTTCCGTTGACCCTACTGCTATCAAGTTCCTCCGTCGTCCTCAAAGTCATCCAAGTGAGAAGAAGTTGGGGGCTGCTGCTGAGACTGAGGAGGAAGAGAAGAAGGAAGACGCAGAAGACGTCACTGAAGAGACACAGGTTCCTAGGAATCCAGTACCTGGACAACCGTGGGCGAACCGACAAAACCTCACACCGTTTACACTACCTGAATACGCCGCACCTTTCATTTTCATTCCACCCTACATCGAAGTGTCATTCCTTACATGCTCAGGTGTATATGTCCGACATCCCACTGCACGACCTGGTTACAGTGAAATCCCAACGCCGTTCGATGCAGATGGAGAGGTCGTCCGACTGGCTTGGGAATGGTACGCGAAGCGTCGACCACGTATGCGGAGTCGCAGTCAGCTGGCTCGGGAGCCAGAAAACAGAAAGAGTACGGATGAATATAAACAACTGTCGCGGTAGATCGTAGTAATGTGGATATGATTTTTATGTTTTATTGTACGGGTGTGGGCACAAACCTGAACAGACGCGCAAGCCCATAAGAGTCCCTGCGGAAGCATACTGGCCGCGCATCTGGCCCCTTGTCTCCACCTACGTGCATGTCGCGTCCGTCATTATACCTTGCTCCTTCCGTGAGCACCACTGTGTAAGTCGACAACGTTGTTTAATGTGACTGTACTCATCCTGCGTGCAGGGTGACGACCACAACGACCACGACCACAACTTATGCTCCAATTCCTCTCCCACCACTACCCCAACCGACCGCTCCTAAAGATCCCAAAGAATATCCCCTCTTGAACGCGCATCTTCCTCGGTCTCTTCGAAAGTTCTCTCTAGAGCTACCAGGAGGCGGCCGAGCAACATTTGAAGATGGTTCCCCAGACGATCAGGATTCACCAGAGGAAGATGAAGTGGTAGCTGGGAAAGGATGGCGCATGCTGAAGCGTGATGAGGATGCTAACAAGGAGCAAGTCATTGGATTTGCAGAGGCACTCGAAAAGTATGGCCGAAAACGATCCCACAGTATTAGCAGCGAGATGGAGGGTGTTGAAGCTTTAGGTCATCCAGGGATCACACATGCAACTGGCAGCCCACATCCACGCAAGAAGGCTCGGGGAACCACATTTGAAGGGCGTAACTCTACCGTTGGCACTGGGAACGCAGCCGCACCACCCTCGCCGTTACCCTCTCCTAATGGTTCGCCACCAGCAACTAGCGTATGGCCTTCTGCCCCACCAAGTACTGCCTCCTCCCCTCAAAACACACCATCGAATGCCCCATTACAACCTGATATCTCCCTCACTACCCTCATGACCCTTCCAAATATCCTAAACCATTTTACTAGTTTACCAGCGCAACTACAATCCCACGTTCTCCTCACCCTTCTCCGAAATTCCCCTCTCCCAGTGTTACGGACACTCCACGCAGTACTTACACCCACTCTTGCTCGCGACTTCCTCACTTTACTTCCCCCTGAGCTCACGTCGCACGTACTGAGTTACCTGCCGTACTCCACACTTGCACGGGCGTCTAGAGTATCTAAAGCATGGCGAGCGATTATCGACTCTGATCCTATTCTATGGCAGGAATTATTGAAGACTACCAGAATTTGGTTTGGCGGCGACAGTGAACGTGCTTTCGCGGAAACGATTATGCGTCGTCGCACAAGACAAGGTCCTCTTCCACCCAATGCATTACCTCTCCCACACCCATTCAAGATTCTTTTCAAATCCCGTCATCTTATCCGCACACGATGGTTGAATAATCCTCTGCCAGCAAAGACATCCTTCCAGGCCCACGGCGCTGCTGTCGTGACATGCTTGCTCTTCTCCCATAATCGTATCATTTCGGCCTCGGACGATCATTCAATCCACATCTACTCCCCGTTCACAGGGACTATGATTCGGTCTTTGGAGGGTCATGACGGAGGCGTTTGGGCTCTTGCTGCAACTCGTAACACATTGGTCAGTGGATCTACAGACCGAACTGTTCGTGTATGGAATCTCGACACCGGACGATGCACTCATGTTTTTGGTGGACATACGAGTACTGTACGCTGTCTCGCGATTGTAAAGCCGGAATTCGTGGATGTTGAGGTGGAGGGAGGTGGCACTCGCCGAGAAAGGTGGCCGAAATATCCATTGATTGTGACCGGAAGTCGGGACCATTCACTTCGGGTATGGAAACTCCCCAAACCAGGCGATCCTGAATATTTCTGTTATGGAGCAAATGATTTAGAAGGTGATCCAGCAGAAGTACGTTGATTTGTCATAGCTGCGGGGTCATGCTGACTGACTTTTTTCTAGGAGGACACTGACGATAACCCCTATCATAAGAGGCTTCTCACCGGTCATGAACAAGCCGTTCGTGCTCTGGCGGCTCGTGGAAGGACCTTGGTATCCGGAAGTTACGATTGCACCGTAAGAGTCTGGGATATTATCGATGGGACATGTACTTGGGTGCTTGCAGGGCACACGCAGAAAGGTTCGTAATTTACGTATTCTATGTTGTATTAGGTGTTTATCTTCCTTTCAGTCTATAGTGTCGTTTTAGATACTGCTCGTAACCAATGCTGCTCTGGTTCAATGGATAGTACCGTACGGATATGGAGCTTGAAGACCGGTCAATGCACGCATGTCTTGCAAGGCCATACCTCTCTGGTTGGCCTTCTAGGACTATCCCCCACGCATCTGGTATCTGCTGCTGCCGATTCGACTCTCCGCGTCTGGAACCCTGATACCGGCCACTGCGATCACATTTTGCAAGCGCACACGAATGCCATAACTTGCTTCCAGCATGACGAGTTCAAAGTTCTGAGCGGCTCAGATGGTACCCTGAAGATGTGGGATATGCGGGACGGAACTGTCGTACGCGATCTTCTGACCGGTGTTACTGGTGTTTGGCAGGTCGTATTTGACGGTCGATGGTGTGTCGCTGCAAGCAATAGAATGGATGTCACTCATCTCGACGTTTGGGACTTTGGTGGTGATGATAATCCAAATGATTGGGTTGGGGAGACGAATAGCGTTTCAGATGACGAAGAAGATTATGAAGAGGAGGAAGAGGAAGATCAAAGCCGAGTCGAGGAAATCGAAGATGGGCTGCTTTTTGGCAATGGAATTGTCGGCAATGCCAGTGATATGGAGGGAATAGAGGAAAACGAGGAGGACGCCGAGTCATCGTATCCACGTTCTTGGGCTGCTGGTCCTGTTGCTGGTCCTTCTCGTCTTGTCGACCGTGCACTCAACGATGCAGGCCTTTTCCTCAACGCTAGTCGCAGTAGCGGGTCTGGTCTCTCACAATTCCCTCCCGCAAATGACGAAACTCCATCCAAACAAGGATCTTCGAAACCAGCAGGTGGTCGTGGTCGATAATTATAAATGTGTACAGTGCTTTTTTTACATGTTATTTGTTTCTTGCGCATTTCGTTTTCTCTTTTTTCTCACTTTTTCCGGGTTCTCGTATGAAATGTTCGTATCAGTAGTAGCTCTTCTCTACTACTGTGTCATTTTTTACTGCCATCAGGTACATATATGGAAGTTATTTGGAGATAGAAGGTCACCAATGAATACAAGTCGAGCAATAAGTTATGTTGATTTTGGGCCACAAAGCTTGAGAAGCTGGATCCCATTCTGCTTCATTCTTCGCAAGGACACGTAGATTGCGTTGTAGTATCGTTTCAATGTCGGAATATCGGCCAATAGACGCATTGAGTATGTCTGTGAGATAGAAATTTCTTCGGCGCCAAGAACTATTCGGTTTCAGCTTCAGCCACCTGAGCCTTATGTATCTTCACGTCTTCCTTTGGCCTACATTGATCTAGTAGAGATCAGATATGAGAAAGGAAACCACGTACTTATCCTGGTTATCTGTGGCTACTGCTCCCAGTCGTTGCAAAACGCGGATACCTGACTTGACGCGACCAAAGATTGTATGCTTTCCATCTAGGTATGGCGTAGGGGCAAGGGTCATGAAGAATTGTGAGCCTAGAACAGATATTAGAAAAAGGTATTTCAGATATAAGGTAATTATCTCACCGTTGGTATTTGGTCCAGAGTTGGCCATAGCGAGTATACCTTGAGAAGTAAGGCTTCGAAGTCTTCAATGGCATCCCCATACTTACCAGCTCCTACAAATCGTAATTCAGGATGAATCTCATCCTCACTAAGTTGTTCAATATTCGAAGTGAAAATGGAAGATGAAATGACATACAATCTCTGTCCATAGATACTTGTTCCTCCTCGGCCTGTTCCAGTAGGATCACCACCTTGAACCATAAAATCCTACAAAACGTCAGTTCCCCCGGAAATAACCCAAACCAACAGCATAATTACGGGAATGATACGATGGAAAATTACACCATTGTAATAACCTCGAGCTGCCAATTCCTTGAAGTTCTTGCATGTCTAAACTGAGGCTCGGTATCGATCTGAAGCCTCCAGGAGCGTAGTTCGTACCTTGGGTGCATGATCCCAGTATAATTCAAACTCGATTTGACCCAAACTCGTCTCTAAGACTACGTTTCCGTCAGACATTGAGGAGCCAAAGAGTTCGCGAAATGTGACCCAAAGCGACGCGTGACAAAGGTGACGCGGCCTACCAAACTCGTCAGCGTGCGCGTCGAGTATCTTCCTCCCTTTAAACTTTCAGAACATCGTTCAACGCCATGAGTGGAGAAAGCTCAACGCAGATGCAAATTGACAAGCCACCCAAGCTTGATGTCGAGGCCTACATCGCTGGTCTCCTGTCAACTGTCCCTCAAGACCTCCATCCTCTTGTCGAATCGTTTGGCAAGCTTCACCGTAGAAGGCATGTCGTTATTTTTCCTTAAGTGGTTCATATTTATCTTATGTTGCGTTAGATTATGGCATCAACTCACCCAGGCCGTCTCTGATTTCATTGACCATCCATCTTCGAAACCGTTCCGGGTGGATGTCTTCACGCGTTTTGTACGAGACTTTGAGGGTCGTATGAACCAACTCACTTTGGTTCAACTTGGCGCGAGGGTTTCGCGAGAGTTTGACGGTATGTTCCCCAGTTCCTGTAGAATGTATCTTTACTGAATTTACAATATTTAGACCCCTCGTCCCACCTCACTTTTCTCACTTCCCTCCTTTCCCGTATCAACAAGGCCAAGGCCTCAGAAGCCTATGTCCTCCTACTGTCAACGCTAGCCCATGCTAAGTTGCTTTATGGAGATATGCAAGGAACAAAAACGGATATGGATGAGGCGGCAAAGGTACTATTGAGTTCATTTGCTGTATCCTCAACCAGCTGAATCCTTGCCATTTTAGATTCTTGATGAACTTGATACTGTCGATCCTTCTGTTAATGCTGCCTTCTACAGCGTCTCTGCTGATTACTACAAGGTATGGCTTAGGAATTGACCTTTTTGGGTCAATGCTAACTTTGTCCAGGCCCGAGCAGAATATGCCCCATACTACAAGAATTCCCTGCTATACCTTGCTTGTATCGACATCAATACAGACCTCACGCCTGCTGAGCAATTACAAAGGGCCCATGATCTGGGTATTTCGGCGTTCTTGGGTGACACAATATACAACTTTGGCGAGCTTGTAAAAAACCTATACTCCTCTTCTTGGTCCATTCCGCTAATACTATTTTCAGCTTATGCATCCCATTCTTGATTCTTTAGATAATACCGAGTACGATTGGATCAAGAAGTTACTCTTTACATTCAATGAGGGTAACATTGGTAAATTCGAGTCGCTGGCCCCCCTCTTCCCGAAAGAGGTAAGCAACCAATTCATCAGTTCTCTCAACACGTGCCTTATTATTTCACCTCAAATAGCCCATCTTGCAAGAGAATTACCCCTTCCTAAGACAAAAGATCTGTTTAATGGCTCTCATCGAATCCGTGTTCAAGCGTCCCGCTGAAGACCGCACCATGACCTTCGAATCCATTGCACACGAGACACGACTACCTGTAGATGAAGTCGAACATCTCTTGATGAAAGCTTTAAGGTAAGTGCCTTTCCTATTCTCCTTGTTCCGAGTTACTTACCCTTCTTCATATATAGCTTGAAGCTCATCCGAGGTACTATCGACCAGGTTGATCAGAAGGCCTCTATCACCTGGGTACAACCTCGTGTTCTGTCGCGTCCGCAGATCGACCAGCTTGCGGACCGTTTGACGGCGTGGTGCGAAAAGCTGAACAAGTTAGAGAGCTTTGTTAGTCAGACGACGCCTGAATTGTTTGCTAATGCGTGAAGGTTAGTGGTGATACGATGCGTTGTTGTGTATACATAATAAATATATCTAAAACCTGTCTGTTTTCTTTCAAAATTGTGTGAATGCGAAAAAAAATTAATAGGACGCGAAGAGTCACACGCTGTGACGAGACGTTCCTCCTGAGTCGTATTCTTCTTCCTGTGATCCCTTTACCGTCATACATCTTTTTAGCTCGTTATAGAACAGATATGCGTGCGGTAGTTCAACGTGTAGCGTCAGCTTCAGTAACTGGTAAGCCCAACCGCAGTCCCGAAAGTTTTCGACTGAGCTGTGTTCAGTTGATGGTGAAGTCATCTCCTCGATATCTAAAGGTCTGGTGGTGCTCCTTGGCATTGGGAAAGGTGAATATCTCAACTCTATTCCTGTCATTTATACGACATACGGAGAGCCTCAGATGATACTTCCACTGATTCTGAGTATATCGCCAATAAGATGTGGGTTCCATGAATGCTTTGGTATCACTGCCTTATAGTTATATCCCCTTCAATACCTTCAAGTTTATCCCTTAGGGTCTTTGATGATGGTGATTCTATGTGGCGCAAGAGCGTGAAGGATATTGTTGGGGATGTCCTATGTGTATCTCAATTTACCTTGTTGGCCAATACTACTAAGGGCAACAAACCAGATTTCCACCGTGCAATGGTGTGTAAAATACGGTTGTCATATATATTGTCCCCTAATATCTTCTTTCAGGGTTCTGAACAATCAAAGAGCATGTACGAAAGCTTTCTCAGACGAATGGGAGAGATGTATAGCCTAGATCGCATTCACGGTATTCAGCCTCATTCCTGTCCCCAATATCGCTGATATAACGATGTTTTAGATGGAAAATTCGGAGCCATGATGAATGTCTCCTTAACCAACGAAGGCCCTGTGACATTCACCCTAGATTCAAGAAAATTCGAATACGTGAACCCAACTCCAAACCCGTCAAGATCACAAACGCCACAAACAGTGGTACCCGCTTTAACGAGTAGTAAATAGAAGAGTGGTGGTAATATATTAGATACCCTATATTTGTATTATAACATCCCTTCCACCCCTGCTGCGACTAATAGACGAGTCCCATATCTAACACGACGTTCCGGGAGCTGCCAATCCTTCTCGGTTACTTTGTGTGCATTGCTGCGAAGATGATCAACTTCCTCATGAAGTTGTTCTCGCAAAGCAGGTTCAGAGGTGGCCATGAAGAAAGATAACTCGGTATCCAAGTTTGCGGACCGGGAATTGAGGTTCGTTGAACCAAATATTGTGAGCTCTGGTGGTAGAGATTCTCGTGACCGATACCATAGACCTATCATCGAATCAGGCAAATACGTATGCACTCGAACTCGGGATAACTTACCTTTCGCGTGGTACGTCCAGTTTTCTTTCTCCCATTCGCTAATCTCGATCTTCGACAGGGGCTCAGACCGTGCTTTCAGGGTCTTCTCTACTCTATGCCAAAATCGACTTTCGAGCAATGTATATGCTTCTGGGATTCTTCCTGACATACCCTTGGAGCCGTAAAAGCCATTTGCCTATTGTTAAATCAGGTTGATAAGCCTCCTCAAAAGTACGCTGCTTACCCGCGGTCCTGCCGCGATGATTCTACTTCTCGAAGGTGATGATATTAGGTAATCTTGATATGGATTATGCAGGGCGAAGTAGCCGCTTGTGAGATCTATAAGAGAGTCATTGGCATCCTCCAAGTGGCGGATATAATAAAATAAGGATGAGATAAACCGCTCCTCCTCGCGAACATTCATATATCCAGCTTGAATCATAGGCATTACTAACGTATCGTGGTTTTCCTTATTCGAGTGACGTGTGTGAGATGTCTGGAATTGACGAATAGCTTGTGCCGCCGCCTCTCCAAGACTTTTTGCTTGCACGTTTTGGTTTGGCCATCGCAAAGAGAAGGGTGATTTTAAGCTTTCTGGAGGAATTAACCGATGGGAGAACATCGAGAAGATTTGCATGTAGTCGAAGCAGTAATTTGAGAGTCCCTCGGAAGATGAGAAGTGCAAATAGCGGTCTTGACGATTCGTGAAATAGGACTTGCTTAAATTAGCCCTTGGCAGGAGTTAGGATGTACCAGCGAAAAGGTTGGAATTACTCACCCACTCAAAATGACTTCATCGTCCACTCCATAGATTTTGGCATGCCATGTACCCCACCCTTCGTCGAATCGTCTTGGCACGATATGCGACAAAACTCCTTGCAGTTTCGGTGACTTGAAGAAGTTGACATGAACACGATTCGGAAACGAAGTCAATAGAGGAGTTAGGACTGAGGCCGTCGAAGCTGGACCTGGTCTTGTAGAGCGTAATAAATCGAGATTGAAATATACATTAAGATCAGGATTTTGGTCTAATGAATCACGGAGACCTTGTATCTCAAATAAAATCAATGGTAAATTATCAAAAGTAAATGGGAGACATACTAAGTCGTTTTCAGAAGTACCAATATATAGGGAAGATAGGAATATTCGTCGTTTAGCACGGTTAATCATACTCTATGGTACAACATTGTAAATTGACAGAAAATAAATAAACAAGTACGAACATACCATAAGAGCTTTATAAAACTGAGCAGGGGATTGAATTACATGCACATTCCTGCCCCGAACAGGTATGCATGGCTGTTGGAGCCCCGCTACAAGACGTGGCAAAGTCATGGTCCAAGTCCATAATCATAGGAAGCGCCGAATGTGGCGGATGAGTTGACATTACCACATCGACGATGACTGCGAACATAACTTCATTATTCTATGCGACAACAAATCTCTCCTCTGTCGCTTTCAAATCTATGCTTTCTATGCCGACACGCTTTCTAAATCATATTCGTCGTGTCGATGATGTCTTTTCGGCTGATATCCGAGCGCCGCAGGCAGAGCTCGGACGTCAAGCTCAGCAACTCAATTATTCGAATGTACCAGGTCCATGGGCATTCGTAACGAGTGGGTATGCGATATCACTGGTGATAATGGTGCGAACTGTATGTCTTTAAGGGAGCGATCAAGCTAATTCTTCGTCTCCTTCGTCTCTTTGATAGGGCCTGCTCTTGAATCGAATACAACATATGGTTGTTCCTCCTAGACATTCCCTCGTACGTCGCTTGACTCGACAATATGGCTACATGAGGGCTCGTCAGTCACCTTTCCGAACCCTTTGCTCGCTGCTATTCCCTATCAACCTCAACTCAACGTTAACACGTGCCATAGTTCGTGCCCCCTCTGTCTTTCTTCTATGGCGGTCACTGGCTCTCTTTACTATAATATTACTACAAACTTGCGACTTGTTCCCGTCTGTCTTTTGGTTATCGCATGCCTCTCAATGGGGAAAGCGAACGGAGATGAAGGAAGTATGCTGGAGTACCTTTATTGCTGTGTGTATTACTCTTGCTGTGGAGGCGTTGATGAAAGGTCTGGAAGGGAGGTGAGTCTATCCAACTATCTCCGTTTACATTGGCATGTCCTCATTATACATCAAGAAACAATCCTCCGTCTTCGTTCAATCTGGTACGTTCGCTCAACTATATCTTGAATCTCTTCTCACATATCAACTCGAGTTTGGCTACGCTTTCCTCTTGCATATTTATTCATCACCAATAACACACCAAGTAAAACCAAGTAATGGCAGCCCTGCCAGGCCTGACAGACACGTTCTTGTCACTATCATAATACCCTTGCTTCAGGTATATTGCCATGCCATTCCTTTCATTCGCAATCCCTATTGACCAGATTCTGAAATTAGCTAACAATGATACATACTATCGGAATTCGCCGTCGCTGGGCCACTCAACGCTTTATACCAACGGCTATCTGTGGTCTTCTTACTCTCTCACACTTCCACTATGTCTATTTCTTCTCGCCGACACCCTATCCATTGATAAACTACCTTCCATCGGTCCTCGAAACAGCGCTTCTGTTTATCATTCTTCTAACAGTATCACTTCATCTAATGACCCAGCTTCTGCTTGAGGGACGTATTACACAACCGCTATTGGGTCATTATCGCAGTCTTGCACCTAGGTCGGATGAAGATTTTGCCGTTGCACTTCTGCGGATTGGAACTGCTAGTCTTGATGCTACAAGCGCCGCCGGACTAGGCAACGAAGTGGCTGGTGTAGGAATCAGTACTGCAGAAGGTCCAGAAGTGGAAATTGGACGTGGTGGATCCACAGAGGTTCATGGAACTAAAGGCGGTTTCTCAAACGAGATCAAACGGGTGAAGGTCACTACTGGCGAAAACGAGGCTGAAAGTTGGCTAGACGGAATTTGGTGGCGAGAATGGGCAAGATTTGTGTTCCGCCTATACGTCATGTTGAAAGTCTCTTTCCGGATGTTGTTCAAAGCGGTATCTCGCCGTCTTAGACGAGAAACTGGTCCTGTTAGCCCTGCGCAGCCTGCGGAAGTGGAGAGGAACATTTTGGTTTCGGTCGAGACTTCCCCAGACTCGGCCGCTTCGGAAGATGTTTATTCTCGATTCCTTCGTGGAGAGGCGCTGACAGACGACGAGGACGATGCCTATGACGACACACGCCAGAGGTCTCGATCTCCCTCGACTGTATCGGAAGATGAAGATGAAGATGGATATGATTCAGATGATCATGATGCTGCGGCATTATACTCAGATATATCCAAGCTTCGCGCCAAATCTCCGCCTCTGGCCCCTGTGCTGTTGGCACACATGACAAATCCAGATAGCCCATTGACTAGACGACAGTATAATCGACTCTTGCCTCGCTCAGACAATGATTGGTCAGAATTCATTCAAGATACACGTTCTGCCAAACGAGGCACGGCGCCCTTCGCAGAAGAGACAGACGATGGGAGACGGAACTGCGTCATCTGCACCGTTGAGCCACGAGAAGTTATTTGTTGGCCTTGCAGGTAAGTACTCAACCTATAATGATTAAACTCACAATTGACCATATATTTATGTGCAGATGTTTCGCTCTCTGTGACGACTGCCGCGGTAATTTGGCGTCAAGGTTCCCTGCTTCAAAACATACATGTCCTTGCTGTCGACGGAGGTAAGTCTTGAGTTCTTTTAGAGTTGACACCCAATCTAACTTAAATCCTCAGTGTGGACGGGTATTCGAGGATTTATATCCCCTAGATAATTGAAGTGTTCTCTGTTCTCCCCTAGCTTCCCAATTGGATCATTTAATTCCCCTCACTTGCAATTATAACCTATCGAACCATCTTTCGTACCTGTACTGATTGTGTAGTATATATCCAACTATACCAAACTGTGATTAGTCTCAAGTGTCTATAAATATGGGCGTGACTAACACGATTGAACAAATGCGGCAAAATTCCGAAGCTGTACATGTCACACTGACCTCCCCAGGGTTTGAGGGTTGGCCGTCAGAACACCTCTAGTCCCTGTCAAACACGTCGGTGAACACGTTGTAGCTATCTTATCTCTTGTCATTTATGCCCTATGCAGGGAGACGAGCCTCCTTGGAGAATTCGAAGTGAGTTTTCTCATGCAGTTTGTTATTCTCCGTTAGTCTAAGACATTTCCTTCTGTAGAAAGGCCCTGTCCATTTTACGCTCAAGGAAGATGCGTTTTTGCTAAGAACTGCAACTTCCTTCACACCGTGGACGAAGATGAGGACCCATCTGTTTCAGAGGATTCACAAGTTGTTGAGGAATCCAAAGAATACCAGGAGCCTGGAAGTTCTTTTTTTGTGGATTTCATCGACAACTACGACGAAGATACCCATTACGATGTTTACGATCATGATTCTTCCAGTGGGGATGAATATTCGAACCATGGTTCCCCTACAGTCCGCAATCCAGCCCACCGTAATACGATCACTGAACCTCACACTTATCGCGATTCAATAACAACTATCAAGGCGGAATCTTACACAGACATAAGTCCTGAAGAAACGAGACCATCTCATATAACCGCCCTCTCAGGAGATGGCCACACCCGTTCTATTCCCAAACTCTCACTTTCTATACCGTCTACGAAATCATCCGCCCCTCTTCCTACGCAAACTCAACCTACTCCTGGTTCTAATTCTCAAGGACAAACACCTTCCAGTGGCCAGGTGGTTGAAGTTCCAATGCTTCATGGTCGGGTACAGGCTGCAATGCCCCAATTCACGCTGGTAATGTTTGATGCATACGTGGTCCTATCGGCCAAAGTCTTATTTTTGCTTTCCTAGACTAATATTCCTTCCCATTCGTCGTTGTTGGCTAGCCGGCTTGCAAAGGCTCGGGGTCTGACAGCCTCGAACTTAGAAGTAGTAGCAGACGCATCGTCGCCTTTCTCAGCAGGTGAACTATACGCTGCTTATCAAACCACACCCCTTGAAGCGCTTCCTTCTACAACTTCGCAAGAAGATACAGTGATTGGGCCCTCAACCGGACAACGAGAAACACCACAAGAGGGAGAGGTTCCACAAACCCCCTCAACGACGAATGCCATCAGAACACCTACTTGGTTGAAACCGTTGAGATTGGTAAGAAAATCTTTATTCATGGACATTCGGTATCTGACCTGATTATAGTCATCTCTACGCGATGGTCAAACCGATATTCCCGATCTCCCACCTATACCCACATCGCGCAGGTCACGCACGCCTGGTGGGCTGAGTGATTTCATTTTCGAGATTTCCGTTGATTAAGTATTACTCTAGCATCCGGCAGGCGTTCATCAATATATTATTCCACATCCAGCGGTTCCTCGAAAACATCGGT
>Ga0157379_10002448_pt1 | contig 15547 bp, 13 predicted proteins | sample S25metaG_FD_121802 | JGI IMG/M metagenome (GOLD analysis project Ga0157379, IMG submission 121802) | Switchgrass rhizosphere microbial communities from Kellogg Biological Station, Michigan, USA - S2-5 metaG | ecosystem: Host-associated > Plants > Roots > Rhizosphere > Soil | place: USA... | reverse complement strand
TTCGCCGCCCGACAGACTGCCGCCCGCTTCTGCGATCTCGGTGTCGTAGCCCCGTGGCAGACGCGAGACGAACTCGTGGGCGTGCGCCGCGCGTGCGGCCTGCTCGATCTCCTCGGCACTCGCGTCCAGCTTCCCGTAGCGCAAGTTGTCCGCGATCGTCCCGGAGAACAGTACCGGATCCTGCAGCACGATCGCGATCCGCTCGCGCAGCTGCCGCACCGAGTACCGGCGCACGTCCACGCCGTCGATCAGGACCTGTCCTTCGGTCGCGTCGAAGAAACGGGGAATTAAACTGACGAGTGTGGTCTTGCCTGCCCCGGTCAGCCCGACGAGCGCCACCACCTCGCCAGGCTGCGCCGTGAACGTGATGCCCTGCAGCACCCCCGTCCGATCAGGGTAGGCGAAGCCCACGTCCTTGAATTCGATCCGCCCGACGATCCGGCTCGCATCCGCGGCATCGGGATCGTCCGTGCGCTCGGCTGCGGTCTCGAAGGCATCGCGAAGGCGCTTGGCGCCCGCCAGCGCTCCCTGCAGCTGGCCGCTGCTGTGGGCGATTGCCGAAAGTGGTCCGTACACCGCGCCGAGGTAGGCGACCACCACCGTGAGACCGCCGACCGACATCTGACCGCGCATGACGTGGAGGCCGCCGACGACGATTACCAGCCCGGTCCCGAGGATGGTGATGGCGCTGACGCCGAGCGAGAAGATCGATTGCTGCCAGGTCAACGCGATTCGCGCACCCATGGTGTTGTCGCCGGCTCGGGCGTAGCGCTGTTTTTCGTACGGCTCGCGCGCGAAGCTCTTGATCAGACGGATGGCCGAGAACGATTCGTACAACCGCGCCACGAGCCCCGACTCGAGCTCCTTGACGCTCTCCTCGCGGTTCATCAGCGTGGAGATGTAGTAGCGGATGCACAGATAGAGAAACGGCACGACGGTGAGCGACAGCAGCGCGATCGTCGGATCCATCCGCAGGAGAATCGCGAACATCACCAGCAGGGTCGTGGCTGAGGTGACCAGCGGGAACCCGCCGATCAGCAGGTTCTCTACGGCATACGCGTCCACGTCGACGCGGTAGACCGCGTCGCCGGTGCTGGTGTTGATGTGATGCGAGAGGCCCAGGGCCTGGAGGTGCTCGAAGAGCCGGTAGCGGACCGCGTAGACCATCCGCTGGCCGGTATCGACTTGCAGCTGCGTGCTGTAGGCCGCCACCACTTGCTCGGCAATCTGCATCAGGATGCCGAGCACGACGACGGTCACGAGCAGCACGAACCGGTCGCCGCCGTGCACCGCCGCCAGCCAGCCGGCGAATGGCTCGGGAATCGGCAGCCCCTGCAGGACCTGGTCGATCACGATCTTCAACGGCCACGGCTGCAGGGCGCCGAGACCCACCTGCACGAGCAGCAGCACGACGATGATCACGACGCGGCCGCGAAACGGTCGAAGAAACGGCAGCGTCCACTGGAGCAGCCGTCGCTGACCTCCAGCACCCGTGCCTTCGGCGCCGCTCACGGCACCTTCTTGAGTGCCGGGCCGAACGCCCGCCCCACGAGGCGTGGCCGCGGCGACACTTTCGGAATGTCGATGGCGACGATCTGATTGTTGCTGGAATCGGCCACGTAGAGTCGGTTCCGGACCGTGTCGAACGCGACGCGAGACGGCGATCCCAGCACCAGCCGGCCCTCGTCGGTGACGTTGCGGATCAGCCCATCGGGACCGACGGCACGCACCAGAGCGTTGTAATAATCGGCGATGAAGATCGTCGTCACGCCTTCGCGCGGGTCTTCGACCAGTGCCAGCCCCGACGGACTGGCCAGGCTCGCGGCCGTCGCCGGACCGTCGTCGCCGGCGTTGCCGAAGGAGCCGTTGCCGGCAACCGTCGCGATGATCCCGGTCCTGGCATCGACTCTGCGAATCCGATTGTGGTGCACGTCGGCGATGTAGATGTCGCCGTTGCGCGCGACCGCGACATCGCTCGGCATGAAAAGATGGGCGCTGGTCGCTGGCCCGCCGTCACCGATTGGGCCGGTTTCGCCGGTTCCACCGTCGCCCGCGACGGTGCGAATGGTGCCGGTGGCCGCATCGATCACCCGGATCCGGTTGTTCAGCGTGTCTGCGACGTAGATGTCGCCGTTGGTCGTGGCGAATACCGCATTCGGCGTGTTCAGCGCCGCGTCGAGCGCCGGCTTGCCGTCGCCGTCAAAACCGTTTTCGCCCGATCCGGCGATGGTGGTGATGATCCGCGTCGGTCGATCGACCCGGCGGATCCGATCGTTGTGCGAGTCGGCGACGATGAGGTCGCCGTCGGGCGCGACCGCCACGCCATCCGGCGTGTCGAGCTGCGCCCGGATCGCCTGCTCGCCGTCGCCAGAGAACCCGCTCGTGCCGTTGCCGATCACCCGCGATACGACCGACCGCCGATCCAGGAGGTCGATGACGTCATTGTGCGAATCGGCGAAGTAGATGTCGCCGTTGGGCGCGATCGCGATCCCGCCCGGGGTGTCGAGCCACGCCGAAATGGTCGGGGTCAGCGCGCCATTGCCCGAGCCGGTGTTCGGGCCGATCACGAGCGCGACGGTGGCCGCCTCGCGCAGCATGAGTGTGCCGGCGCCGATGCCGACGATCATGACGACGAAGATGAACGCGCTGCGCAGGCCGTATCGGCGGACCAGCGAGGGAGCGATCGGCGGCACCCCGGCCGGACCCGATCGCAGCACCACCATGTGGAGGCCGTCGGCGACGCGGTCGACCGCGCGACGGACGATCGCCGTGCCCTGAGCGGTGCGCCAGATGGTGAACGCAATCAGCCCCAGCGTCAGCCCCGCGGACACGGCGCCGCTGATCGGCCAGCGCAGCGCCACGCCGGCAACCGCGCCGAGCAGCAGCATCAGCGCGAGCCCCAGCGCGCTCACGACGCCGAAACTGGTCGGGCGCAAATGCGTGCTCACGCGGAGCAGGCTCTTTCCCGAGGCGTGCTCCTCGACCAGGGCACGAATGTCGAGCCAGGCCCAACGGCCGATGAATACGCTGATGTCGCGATCGTCCGACCAGCCATCGTCGATTTCGATGGTGTGCACCGCCCGCGATCGCCTGAGCCAGTCGGTCACGAGCGACAACACGCTGTCGGTGGCGGTCCATTGCTCGGACCAGTAGCGGTCTTCGATGACGGTTCCCGAAATCAGCAGCAGCGCACGCCAGGCCTCGGCGGGCGAAGGGCGAGGCCCCCGGCTGGTCTGCGGCCGTCCCGTTGGCAGCGCGACGCTTGGCGGCGACAGAGCGCCGCGGATTCGGCCGTGCAAGCGGGCCAGCGGTTGGATGAAATGCAGGTACGCCACCATCGCGCTGTACCACAGGCGGTTGCCCGGGAGCGAATCGACGTCGGAGCGCACGGCGTATTCGAGGTTCTTCGCGACGGTGACCGCAAGCCCGATCATCCCGGCGCCCAGCAACATCGCTGCGGCCCATCGGTGGCGCAGCGTGAGAGTGATTGCCAGGCCGGCGACCACCGAGAAGAACGAGAGCGCCTGCCACCTGATCGAGTGCGGCAGAAACGCGAATGGATGCACGTCTTTCCGATATACGGACGGAAAGGCCGCCGTCCCCCAGACCCCGGCGTTGATGCGCGTGCCCCAGAGCGATCGCACGAACGGCAACGGGCTGTAGATCCGTCCACGCCACAACATCCGGCCGTCGAGAAATTTCTCTGGGTGGTGCGCCATCAGCCAGGTCTCGCCTTCGCCGTAGCCGACCTGCTGACGCCAATAGGCCTTCACCGAGGCGCGGTGGTGATGCCATACCAGCGCGGCGGATGCGAACCCGATCTTCCAGCCCCGCGCCTGCAGCCGCCAACAGACATCGACGTCGTCGCCGGCGCGGAGATAGACGGCGTTGAAGCCGCCGATGGCGAGCAGCGCTTCGCGCCGAAACGCCATGTTGCAACCGGGGACGTGCTCGGCGACGCGATCGTCGAGCAGCACGTGCGTCGGTCCGCCCGGCGCGCGCGCGATCGATTGCGCCATCGGCGGGTCGTCGGGCGGCACGACGTTCGGGCCGCCCGAGCCGGCCACGTCCGAGGTGAGGAACGGCTGCACCAGATAGGTGAGCCAGTCGCGATCGACGCGGACGTCGGCATCGGTATAGGCGACGATCTCGCCGCTGGCTTCGGCAAGGCCGACGTTGCGCGCGGCGCTGAGCCCGCCGTTCGGAATGTCGATCACTCGCACGTTGGGGTAGCTGTGGGCGATCTCGCTCGTGCGGTCGCGCGATCCGTCGTTCACGAGAATGATCTCGTAGTCCGGGTAGGTCAGGCGCTCGAGCGAGGTGAGGCAATCGACGAGCGTCGAGGCGGCGTTGTAGGCGCACACCACCACCGATACGCGCGGCCATGTCGCCCGCGCCTGGGCCGGGAACGGCGCATTTTCGAAAGCCGTCGCGACAGCCCGAGCCGCCTCCTTCTGGCGGCGCCGGCGATCGACGAGCCCGAATGCCCAGTCGTCGACGTCGAATCCGCCCCGCCACCATTCATCGGTCCAGGCAAAGGCGATCGCGCCGCACGCGCCCTCTTCGAACGCCGTGCGAATGTGCATCGCGGTGATCTCGGCCTGACCGGTTTCGCCCTCCCGAATCGAATCGGCGCCGGCTTCGGCCAGCAGCAGCGGCTTGTGGCCGGCGATGTGCTGCAGCCGCGCCAGATACGCGCGCAGCTCCTTCTCGCGGTGCAGATAGACGTTGAAGGCGTAGAGATCGAAGAACGACAGGTCGAGGAATTCGGTCGGCGGGAAATTGACGTAGGTGAACAGGCTCTCCGGCGCCGCCTCCTTCGCATCCTCGTACAGCGCCCGGAGGAATCGTTCGATCCGGACCCGTCCGTGCCAGCGCACGACGCCCGGCGGAATTTCGTTGCCGAGCGCGATGATCGCTACCGCTGGATGCGCCCCGATCTCGCGGACGTGCGCGATCGTTTCCTGCCGGATCGTCTGCTTCAATCGCCGGTTGTCGAGAAAGGCGACGTGCTGCGACCAAGGTACGCCGACCATCACCCGCAGTCCACAGCGCGCCGCCTCGTCCAGCAGGTCGATTCGCGGCGGCGTATAGGTGCGGACCGTATTGATGCCGAGGCGCGCCATCTGGCGGAAGTCCTCGGCAACCTGCGCCGGCGCTGGAAACTGATAGCCCTGCGCGTCGGGCGCGAAGGTGCCGTAGGTGACGCCCTTCACCAGGAAACGCTCGGTGCCGGCGAGCAGAAATTTCCCGTCCGCAGCGACGCGGACGGCCGAAATCGGCGCCCGGTCCTCGCGCGAGTCCAGTACGCGGGCCTGAACCGCTGTGCTCACGATATCGTTGCGCGCTTCGAGTAAGCCAATTGGCGCCAATGGTTAGTGTATCAAGAGGTTGGGGCCTACCGCAGAGGCGAATCGCCGGGTTTCTGAATCGTCTCGCACCAGCTCAAGACTGGACGGGGCGCATCACCTATCATGGCGGGATGAGATTCCCCGGGCCCGGCGTGGTTCTGGGCGTCGCGCTCACGGCAGTGTGCCTGGGTCGGCTATCCGCGGCGCCGTCCAAAGGCGACGAAATCGTGGCGCGTGCCGCCGACTATGTCGCCGGCTTCGTCCGCCGCTTCTCGACCATCGTCGTCGAGGAGCGCTTCGTCCAGGATGCTCGTCGGATCGGGGGAACGGCGCGCACCGGGGCCGGCAGGAACGCGGGCAGCATTCGGGACAAGGAAGTCGTTGCCGCCGGCGTCGCCGTTCATCGCGAGCTCGTCAGCGATTATCTCCTGGTCAAGTCGCCGGACCTTGGCGCGTGGCACACCTTTCGAGACGTGCTCGAGGTGGATGGCAGGACAGTCCGCGATCGGACCCAACGGTTGACCGCTTTGTTTCTCGAGTCGGCCCCCGCCGCGGAGCAGCGAGCCGCCGAGATCGATCGCGAGGGTATTCGCTACAACCTCGGCGACCCGTCGCGCAGCATCAACAATCCGCTGCTCGTGCTGGGATTTCTTCAGGCGCCCTACCGATCACGATTCAAGTTCTCGCTGCGGGATCCGGATCCCGAGCTGGGACCGGACGTCTGGACGCTCGAATACCGCGAACAGGCGCGACCGACGATTCTTCGCCGCCTGCCTGATGGCGATCTGGCGGCGCGCGGTCGCTTGTGGATCGAGGCTCGAACCGGGCGAATCTTGAGGACCGAATTGACAGTCAGCGACGACGACGAGATCACGGTCTCGTTCCGGTTCGACGACCGCTTCCAGATCGCTGTGCCCATTGAGATGCGGGAACACTACTGGAGCGGCAACGAATACGTCGAAGGCATCGCCCGGTACGACCATTTTCGGGAGTTTGCCGTCCGGACCGAGGAAAAGATTCAGACTGAACAGACGAGGTGAATTGAACCAAGTCTGAAGGGTGCTTCGCACCAGCCGAGGTTTCAGCCGCAGTCAGACTCGAGACTTTGCACTTGCGACTTTCGAGTTACTCACCCGGTACGCGAAGCTTTCCCGTGTAGATCGCCATTCCGACGACGGCATCTACGCCTGCGGCGTCCAATTCGTCGATTTCCTCCTGAGTGGTGATGCCCCCCGCGGCGGTCACGCGCTTTGTCGTCGTGCGCCGCACGGCCAGAATCGCGTCGAGATTGGTGCCGCCCATCAATCCTTCGGTGTCCACGTGCGTGTAGAGAAACTCGTCGCAGTAGGGCTCGAGCGCGCGCACGGCGTCGACCGCCGTCAACGGCAGCGGGGTTTTCCAGCCGTGGATCACGACGTGTCCGTCGCGGCTATCGACGGCGGCGATCACGCGATCGACGCCGATCGCGCTGGAAAGCTCCTTGGCGAACGCGAGATTCGGATGGCCGGCCTTGAAGAGCGCGGAGCCGGCGATGATCTGGCGAGCGCCAGCGCCGATCACGTCGCGCGCCCGGTCCACTGTGCGGATTCCGCCCCCGACGCGGCACGACAACTGCCCCGCGATCTCGCGCACCAGCCCCAGGTTGTCGCCCTGGCCCATGGCCGCGTCGAGATCGATGACCTGGACTTTCGGGAACGCCGCGAACCGTCGGACCCAACGAAAGACGTCGGCGTCCTCGATGGCGAGCCGCTCGCCCTGGACGAGCTGAACCACGGCGCCGTTCTTGAGGTCGATGGATGGGATCAGCATCGGGCTGGTGTGCGGTAAGTGGTCACAGCGAAGAGAGCTCCTTCAGCGTCTAGCGGTCACGAGAGGCGTACGGGTATGCCGTGCTGCTGCAGATGCTCCTTGAGCGATCGGACGCTGGTTTCCGCGTAGTGAAAGATCGACGCGGCGAGCGCGGCATCCGCCCGTCCTTCCGTAAACACATCAACGAAATGATCCAGGGCGCCGGCGCCGCCCGAGGCGATCACCGGAATCGACACCGCTGATGATACCGCCGCGTTCATCACGCAGTCGAAGCCGACCTTGGTGCCGTCCCGATCGATCGAAGTCAGGAGGATCTCCCCGGCGCCGCGATCCTCGGCCTCCCGTGCCCATTCGACGGCGTCGCGATCGGCGGCCGCCTGACCGCTTCGGGCGTAGACCGCGAAGCCGTTGCCCGCGTGCTTGGCGTCGATCGCGACGACGACCGCCTGGCTCCCGTAGCGGCGGGCGAGCGTGGTGACGAGGGAGGGGTTCGACAGCGCGGCCGTGTTCAGGCTGACCTTGTCCGCCCCGGCCTCGACCGCCGCCGCCGCGTCGTCTTCCGAGCGAATGCCGCCGCCGACGGCCAGCGGGATGAACAGCTCTCTGGCGACCCGACGAATCGTGTCGGCCAGCGCCCGCCGCCGCTCGAGTGTCGCGGTGATGTCCAGGATCACGAGCTCGTCGATCCCCTCCACGTTGTAGCGGCGCGCGAGCTCGGCCGGATCGCCGGCGGATCGCAATCCTTCGAAGTTGATGCCCTTGACGACCTGCCCGTCGCGGACGTCAAGACACGCGATGATTCGTTTGGACAGCACTAGCTTTCCGCCAGGCGAAGAAAGTTCCGCAAGATTGTCAGCCCGACTTCGCCGGATTTTTCTGGATGGAACTGCACGGCCGCCACGCGGCCGCGCTGAACGACGGCTGCAAATGGCTGTCCGTGCACGGTGACCGCCACGGTCTCGTCCGTGATTGGCGCGACGAAGCTGTGCGTGAAGTACACCTGCGAGCCCGACGCGACACCTTCGACGATCGAATCGGGACGCTGAATATCCAGCGCGTTCCAGCCGACGTGCGGGATCTTGACCGACGTGGCGCCGGAGCCGCCAGGCAGCCGGTAGCATTGTCCCGACAGCAGGCCGAGACCCTTGAGCCCGGGCGCTTCCGCGCTTCCCTCGTAGAGCCATTGCATGCCGAGACAGATGCCGAGCAGCGGCCGTCCGGCGTCGATGCCGCGCCGGATGGTGTCTGTCCAATCGACGGCGAGCGTTTCGGTGGCGCCGAAATGGCCGACTCCGGGCACGACGACCGCGCCCGCGTCGGCGAGCTCGCCCGGCTGAAGGGGCACGAAGAGGTCGGCGCCAATCGCCGCGAACGCCTTCTTCACGGACGTCAAGTTGCCGGCCCGATAATCAATCAACGCAATCCGCATACACACCTGGTCATTGCCGACTAGAGCAGTCCCTTCGTGCTGGGCAGCATGCGCGCCAGGCGCCGGTCTTTCGCACACGCCACCCGCAGCGCGCGGGCGAAGGCCTTGAATATCGCCTCGACGTGATGGTGAGTCGAGCGTCCGTAGAGCACCTTCACGTGGACGTTGGCCCGAGCGCCGATCGCGAATCCCTCGAAGAAATCGTGGACCAGCTCGGTCTGGAGATCGCCGACGCGGGCGACCCGGGTCTTCAAATCGACGACCGTGTGCGGCCGCCCGCCGAGATCGATCGCGGCGACGGCCAGCGTCTCGTCCATCGGCATGACGAAATAGCCGGCGCGGTTGATGCCTTTTCGATCGCCGAGCGCCTTCAACACCGCCTCGCCCAGCGCGATCCCTAAATCTTCGACGGTGTGATGCTGGTCGACGTCGAGATCGCCTTTCGCCTCGATCCGCAGATCGAAGCCGCCGTGCCGCGCAAACAGCTCCAGCATGTGATCGAGAAACCGGATGCCCGTCCGCACCTGATACGTGCCCCGGCCGTCGATCGCGATCGAGAGCTTGATCTCGGTTTCGGTCGTCCGCCGATCGACTACTCCGCGCCGCACAAGACCTCCTCCATGGCCGCAATGCACCGCTCGGTGTGGGCGACGACGCCGGTGCCGATCCGCACGCAGCCGGCGCAGCCAGGTTCGCTCGAACGATCGCGAAGATAAATGCCGCGCGCAGCGAGGCCGTCGACGAGCGCGCGGAGACGGTCGCCGGCGCACACCAGGACGAAATTCGCGCTGCTCGGCCAGTAGCTCAGCTCGAGCCGGTCGCAGGCGGCGTAGAGCAGCGCCTTCGACGCAGCCACCTGCCGCAGGTACTCATCGACATAGGCGCGATCGGTCAGCGCAGCGCGCACCGCCACGACGGCGGCGATATTCACGCTGTAGACCGGAAGCGTCAGGCGGATGGGGTCGAGTCGGTCGGCCGCGCCGACCAGACAGCCGATGCGCAGTCCCGCCAGTCCGAATGCCTTCGAGAACGTCCGACCGACGATGACGTTGGAGAAGAGCGGCAGCTCGGGAATGAAGGTGGTGCCCGAGAAATCGGCATAGGCTTCATCGACAAAGACAATCGCTTCGGGCGGCACCGCCCGTGCGATGGTGCGAATCGCTTCGAGCGGCATCGGGACACCGGTCGGATTGTTCGGGTTCGTCAGGAACACCACTCGCGTGTCGGGCGTGATCGCCGCGACGACGTCGTCGATTGGAAAACGGAAATCCGGCCCCGGCATCACCGAGACTGGCCGGCCGCCGACCACCTCGGTGTCGAACTTGAAGATCTCGAACGCCGGTTCGGGGATGATCGCTTCCGGCACGAACCCGCCGGCCGACGATCGCAGGTACGCGATGCCGACCCCGGTGATGCCTTCGTCGAGGCCGTTGACCAGCGCGATCGAATCGGCCGCCACGCCGAGATGTCTGGCGCACGCGTCGATCGCGGCGGAGTACGGCGGGTAAAAAGCGATCTGGTCGGCTTGAAGCGACCGCAGCGCGTCGAGCACGCGGGGGGAGCAGCCCGCCGTGTTTTCGTTCTGATGCAGCCGAAGTCCGTCGTAGAGCTCGGCCGGCTTCTGAAACTGATTCATGACCACCGCACCTCAATCGACTCGGCGTGAGCCTCAAGCCCTTCAGCGCGAGCCAGCGGGACGATCGTCGACGACAAGCGCGCGAGCCCGGCGCGGGTGATGCGCTGGACCGCCATGACGCGGACGAAATCGGCTGCGCTCAGCCCGCCGCGGAACCGCGACGCGCCCGACGTCGGCAGGACGTGATTCGATCCGGTGGCGTAATCGCCGGCGGCTTGCGCGGTGAACGGGCCGACGAAGACCGCCCCGGCGGTCAGTGCCCGCCGCGCGAGCGACTCCCGGTCGACGACCAGGTGCTCCGGCGCGATGCGGTTCACGAGTGCGATCGCCTCGTCGGCGGTGCGCGTCACCACCGCGGCGCCGTTCGCAGAGAGCGACGCTTCGACGATGCTCCGGCCTGTTGCGCGCCGGCCGACAGCGGCGGCGACTCGTGTCGCCAGCGAACGCTTCCATGTGATGAACATCGCTCTCGCGTCCGGGTCGTGCTCCGCTTGAGCGATCAAGTCCGCCGCAATCCATTCCGGCCGGCCTTCGCCGGCGACGATGACAATTTCGCTCGGGCCGGCGTAGAAGTCGATCGCACAATCAGCCGCGACGTACGCCTTCGCCGCAGCGACATAACGATTGCCTGGACCAACAATCTTGTCGACTCGCGGGATCGTCGCCGTGCCGTAGGCAAGGGCCGCGATTGCGTGCGCGCCGCCGATTCGAAACAGCCGGCTGACGCCGGCTTCGACCGCGGCGGCGAGGACCGCCGGCTCCGGCCGCGCGCATACGGCGATGATCTCCGCCACGCCCGCGACACGCGCCGGGATCGCCGTCATCAGCAGCGACGAGGGAAGCGGGAAACGACCGCCCGGCACATAACAGCCGACGCGGGCCAGCGGTTCGACGCGCTGTTCGACCGTGACGCCGGGCACCACCGCGATCGTCGACGTCTTCGGCAGCTGTCGGCGCGCCACGCGATCGATGTGGCTGGCGGCGCGGTGAATTGCCCGCCGCACGTCCGGCGCGACCCGTGCGGCGCCGTCGCGGATCTCGTCAGCGCTCATCTCGAGCGATCCGGTCAGGCCGTCGAAGCGGCGGGCGAATCGCTCAAGCGCGTCGTCGCCATCGTCGCGGACGCGATCGACAATCGCACGAACCCGCCGGTCGAATGCGCGATCCACGTGGCGGCCGCGGGTCAGCAGCGGATCGAGTGCGTCACGATCGCTGGCGTCGATCACTCGTAGAGGCGTGATGCGGTTCATTCCAATTCCGGTTCGAACGGCGCCGGCCAATCCTGGCGGAGGAGCAGTTCCTCGATGCGGTAGGCGTGCTGAAAGTCGTGGAGCGCGACATGCCGGAACATCGTGAACACCGAGTAGGAGTTGTATTCCTCATGGCGGGCCGGCTTCCGCCACTCCACCGCAGTCAGTGCGCGCAGTCGCTCGATCAGGCCGCCGCGATAGCCGGCGTACCGCTCCAGGGCGTCATCGAAATCGAGGTCGAGCAGCCGGTTCCCCGGCTCGTCCCTGCCGGGATCGTAGGAACGAATCAACGGGTCGGGCTCCGACAGGATCAGGTCGAGCCGGCGGGTCATCAGCCCGTCGACGTCCGCGAGGTGCACCACGTGCTCGTGGATCGACCATTTGCCGGATGGCGGCCGGCGCCGCCGCGTCTCTGCGGGCGCCTGACGCGCCAGCGGGATCACGATCGACGGCGCTCGCGCGAGCGCGTCGATCAACTCGCTGGTCAATGCTCGTTTCATCAGACCACGATCTTGTTCAACGGATATTCGACGATGCCCTGTGCGTGTGCCGCTTTCAGGCGGGGAATCAAATCGCGAACGGTGCGCTCCTCGATGATCGTGTTCACCGCCACCCACGCGTCGTCGCTCAACGCGGAAATGGTCGGCCGCTGCAGTGCCGGCAGCAACGCGAGAATGCCGGCGAGGTCTTCACGGCGGACGTTCAACATCAGCCCGACGCGGCCCTGCGCCTCGATCGCGGCCTTCAGCAGCAGCGCGATGTTCTCGACCTTGGTGCGCTTCCAGTCGTCGCCGAGCGATTGCCGATTGGCAATGAGCTGGGTGTTCGATTCCATCACGGTGTCGAGGATTCTCAGGCGGTTGGCGCGAAGCGTCGACCCGGTCTCCGTGGCTTCGACGATCGCGTCGGCGAGAACCGGCGGCTTGACCTCGGTCGCGCCCCACGAAAACTCGACGTTGACCGGCACCCCTTGCCGCTCGAAATAGGCACGAGTCACCCGCACCAGTTCGGTGGCGATGGTCCCGCCCGCCAGATCAGCCGCCGACTTGATCGGCGAGTCTTCCGGTGCCGCGAGCACCCAGCGCACTTTGCCGAAGCTCTGCTTCGCGTAGATGAGATCGGCGACCGGGGTGAGCATTCCCGTCTTGCCATCCCCGAGCTCGTGCTCCGCAATCCAATCCTGTCCGGTGAGGCCGGCATCGAGCACACCGTCCGATACGTAGCGGGCCATCTCCTGCGCCCGAATCAGCATGCACTCGATCTCCGGGTCGTCGATCGACGGAAAATACGAGCGCGAGCTCACGTAGACATGAAAGCCGGCGCGGCCGAAGAGCTGGACGGTCGCATCCTGCAGGGAGCCCTTGGGAATGCCAAGTTTCAGTTTCATAGGTCACAGCGTTCTGGAAAAGCAGGTGCGATCGCCGGTGTGGCAGACGTTGCCGTCGCCAAGCCGCTTCACTTTCACCAGCACCGTGTCGTCGTCGCAGTCGACGAAGATCTCTTTCACCTCGAGGCGATTGCCTGAGGTTTCGCCCTTCGTCCAGAGCTTGCCGCGCGTGCGGCTGAAGAAAGTCGCAAAGCCGCTGCGGCGCGTCTCGGCAAGCGCTGCTTCGTTCATAAATCCGACCATCAGGACCTCCGCGCTCTCCGCGTCCTGAATGACGGCCGGAATCAAACCATCGAGTTTTGAATAGTCCATAAACAAAAAAACCCCGCCGGTTGGCGGGGCGCGCTGTCCTTACGGGTTATTCGTTCGACCCTAAATCACACGCCACCCCAACGGCCAACGCCGTGGACGAAATGATGATGCGGAGCGTGGTGACGGCTGACCATTTACAGAGCGTTCAGACTACCTGTACCAACTGCGCGCTGTCAACGTGATCGATCCCATTCACCATCCAGGCGGACGTCTGCGACGTATAGTGAATGGCTGTTCGACAATTCGCAGAAGGAGACATGCATGCGGACTTTGATCACGGTCTCGATCCCGGCCGACTCCGGCAATACCGCCGTCCAAGACGGCACCCTGCCAAGAATTATGGGCGAGGCACTCGAACGACTGAAGCCGGAAGCGGCGTACTTCACGACGATGCACGGCCTGCGCACGGCGCTGATGGTCTTCGACATGAAGGAATCGTCCGACATGCCGTCGATCGCCGAGCCATTCTTTTCCGGTTTCAACGCCGCCGTGACGTTTTCGCCGGTGATGACGGCCGACGACCTGAAGGCGGGGCTGCAGAAAATCCAGCCGAAGTAAGGAAATCAGCGAACCCGCGAGTGCGGTTGCACTCGCGGGTTGCTCTACGAGGCGCCGACGCCTCGCGTTCGTACCTCTCGTCGACTTCGCTGTGGGATCACGACCGGCCTCGAGGCCGGAGCGATCGCGGCCACTAGTAGCGGTAGTGGTCCGGCTTGTACGGCCCCTCGACCGGCACGCCGAGGTAGTCGGCCTGCTCTTTGGTCAACGTCGTCAGCTTGACGCCGAGGTGATCGAGATGCAGCCGGGCCACCTTCTCGTCGAGGTGCTTCGGCAGGATGTACACCTTGTTCTCGTACTTCGAACGGTTGGCGTAGAGCTCGAGCTGCGCGATCGTCTGATTGCTGAACGACGCCGACATCACGAAGCTCGGATGACCGGTCGCGCAGCCGAGGTTCAACAGCCGTCCCTCGGCGAGCACCATCACGCTGTGGCCGTCCGGGAACTTCCACTCGTCGTACTGCGGCTTGATGTTGATGTTCTGGATGCCCGGGATCTTCTTCAGGCCGGCCATGTCGATCTCGTTGTCGAAGTGGCCGATGTTGCCGACGATTGCCTTGTCCTTCATCTTCGCCATGTCCGCGGCGGTGATGATGTTGAAGTTGCCGGTCGTCGTCACGAAGATGTCGGCCGTCGAGACGACGTTCTCGAGCGTGTTGACTTCGTAGCCTTCCATCGCCGCCTGCAGCGCGCAGATCGGATCGATCTCGGTGACGATGACGCGGCAGCCCTGGCCGCGCAGCGCTTGCGCCGAGCCCTTGCCGACTTCGCCGAAGCCGAACACGACCGCGACCTTGCCGCCCATCATGACGTCGCTGGCGCGGCAGATGCCGTCAGTCAGCGAGTGCCGGCAGCCGTAGATGTTGTCGAACTTGCTCTTGGTGACCGAGTCGTTGACGTTGATCGCCGGGAACATCAGCTTGCCCTGTTCCTGCATCTGGTACAGGCGGTGCACGCCGGTGGTGGTCTCTTCGCTGACGCCGATCATTTGCGACGCGAGGCGCGTCCAGCGGCCCTTGTCCTTCGCCATCGACGCGCGGATCAACTCGAGGATCACGCCCCACTCTTCGGGTTCGCTCTCCGGCTTGAACGCCGGCACGCTGCCGGCCTTTTCGAATTCCACGCCCTTGTGCAACACCAGCGTCGCATCGCCGCCATCGTCGACGATCGATGTCGGGCCTGAGCCATCGGGCCACTCGAGCGCTTCGTTGGTGCACCACCAGTATTCGTCGAGCGTCTCGCCCTTCCACGCGAACACCGGCGTCCCCTTCGGGTTCTGCACGGTGCCGCCCTTCTCCGGCGGCCCGACGACGACGGCCGCGGCGGCGTGGTCCTGCGTCGAGAAGATATTGCACGACACCCACCGCACGTCGGCGCCGAGCTCGGTCAGCGTCTCGATCAGGACCGCCGTCTGAATCGTCATGTGCAGGCTGCCCATGATCTGGGTGCCGGCGAGCGGCTTCGCCTTCGCGTGCTCCTTGCGAATCGACATCAGCCCGGGCATTTCCTGTTCGGCCAGACGCATTTCCTTGCGCCCGAACTCGGCGAGGGAAAGGTCCGCCACCTTGTATGGTTCGCGTCCCGCGGCTTTCGCGGTTTCGAACGGATGTGCGTGCTTCTCGATTACCGTTGCCATAGTGCTCTTTTCTCCTTGTTGGTGCGTCCAGTGACCCTTGATTCTGCCCCCAAACGCCGGGGGCAGGCGTAGATAACTTCTAGGGGTTCGTGTCTTCGTGCAGTCGTGATGGCGAGTGTTTCTTGGCCGTGGCGACAAACAGCCCGGGTCCCTTCACGCGGGCCTCGGGCGTCAACGCC